>Ga0193954_1000168_pt1 | contig 39649 bp, 30 predicted proteins | sample BB_5_MG_FD_140340 | JGI IMG/M metagenome (GOLD analysis project Ga0193954, IMG submission 140340) | Microbial mat bacterial communities from the Broadkill River, Lewes, Delaware, United States - BB_5_MG | ecosystem: Environmental > Aquatic > Freshwater > River > Microbial mats | place: USA...
AATTGGAAGTCAGCATCTAAAGTTTCAGCTTCTTCTTTAGAGATATTTAGCATTGAAGCTAAATCAGTTTTGTTTGCAAATGCTTTAGCAGGGTTGAAAACAATTACTTGCTCTTTTTTAGCGCCGATGAATTTCTTTTTAGAATCTTCATCAGCCATATATTCTAGAGAAATAGCAACATCGTCGCTAGTAATTCCACCTTCTACAAGGTTTCCTTCAGCGTCAACTTGTGCATAATTACCTTTCAAAAGCTCTTTTTCTTCAACAGCTTCAACTGGTTCGTTTGACCCGAAACGACGAGCGTGCATTTCAACACCATTCTCAATCATTTTTTCGTCAACCTTAATTTTGAAGAAATTAATTTTGTCTCTTTTGCTTAGGTTAAGAGTGTATTCTGGAGTTAAAGCAATATCAAAAGCGAATTCGAATTCAGTATCTTTTTCCCAGTTGATTTCTTTTTGCTCAGTTTCGTTTGGAAGAGGCTCGCCCATGATTTTTAAATCATTTTCGCGAATGTACTTCATCAACTCCTGACTAAGAATTTTGTTAATTTCGTCAGCTAAAACAGGAGTACCATACATTTTCTTGATCACACCCATAGGTACTTTACCTTGGCGGAAACCATTGATATTTGCTTTTTTACGATAGTCTTTTAAAACATCGTTTACACGACTTTCATAGTCTTCTTTAACAATCTGTAATTTGATTACAGCGTTTAAATCATCAATGTTGGTTTTTGTGATGTTCATTTTTTAGCTATTAAAAGATAAAACCTTACTAATTAAAAAAAAACCGCTCAACCATCGACACATTTTGTATCGCTAAGTATGGGCGGTTTAAGGTTATTTTTTTTGTAGTGCGGATGAAGGGACTCGAACCCCCACGCCTTACGGCACTAGATCCTAAGTCTAGCGCGGCTACCAATTACGCCACATCCGCGGGTTAATTGCGGTGCAAATATAGAGCTGTTTTTTAATATTTGCAATAGCAATCAGAAAAAAAATAATATTTTTTCAAACTAATATTATTAGAGAGAATTGTCAACTCATTTTGAGATTTTATAAGTTGGTGAAAACAACTTATTTGACAGGTTTTCTTAACTCAAAGTTCTTACCTAAATATACTCTTCTAACATCTTCATCGGCAGCTAATTCTTCGGCAGTACCCGATTTTAAGATATTTCCTTCGAATAAAAGATATGCTCTTTCGGTAATCGAAAGTGTTTCCTGAACGTTATGGTCTGTAATGAGAATTCCAATGTTTTTATCTTTCAGATGGCGAACAATGTCTTGGATATCTTCTACAGCAATAGGATCTACTCCTGCAAAAGGCTCATCTAAAAGTATAAATTTTGGTTTAATGGAAAGCGCTCTGGCAATTTCGGTGCGTCGACGTTCTCCTCCTGATAACTGAATACCTAAACTTTTGCGGATTTTCTGTAGGCTGAATTCATTCAACATCTCTTCTAATCGCTGTTCTTGATATTCTTTTGAAAAATCAGACATTTGTAATACCGCTCGAATGTTGTCTTCAACACTAAGTTTTCGAAAAACAGATGCTTCTTGAGCCAAATATCCTACCCCTAACTGAGCACGTTTGTAAACAGGTTCGTTTGTAATTTCTCTTTCGTCAAGATAAATTCTTCCTCCATTTGGTTGAATTAGACCAACAATCATGTAAAATGAAGTTGTTTTACCAGCTCCATTAGGACCAAGTAAACCAACAATTTCTCCTTGTTTTACATTTACCGAAACACCTTTTACAACCGTACGGCTTTTGTATCGTTTAATTAAATTTTCAGCTCTTAATATCATCGTAATCCAATTGGTTTTAACTGATGGAATTGTGCAAATATAAAAAAGATATCCTTAGAATGTGATTTGTAGCATGGCTCGGATACCAAAATCTTCAAAATCCTGATAAGGGTTGTCATCAAGATGGGTTAATCTCCACATGGCATCAATTCGAATAAATTTGAAAATATTTTCGATACCAACACTTGCTTCAAAATAAGGTTCACTCACATCGGAAAGTCCCTGAGGAAATAACATTTTAGCGTCTGAATTGGCTAGTGAACCATTGTTTTTATCACTCAAGCTCCCAATTAATCCTTTACCTGAAACTACGGTTCTCCATTTTAATTTCCTGAATAATGGAATTTTATTTAGAATTAGACCATTGAAATGATGCTCCACAAATAAACTTGCGTACTGATCACTTGCAAATTCGTAGTAATTCATCATATTGAATGCATAGGGATCGAAAGCATAAGTCTCATTTCCTTCGTGTAGAGAAAGTAGAGGATATGGAACTTTACCGAAAAGTTTTCCTGCAGATGCCAAAAAATATAAATTCCCAAGTGGAGGAAGTTCAAAAGTATGTTCTATGCTTAAATCAATTTTTTGATAATCGTAATCTGAACCCAATACATTTTTCATTCCCATTGTTAGATATAAGTTGATAATCGGAACAGGTCCGCCTAAATGAACTCTTTCGAATTCGCCCATTACTACTTTCTCATTCTTAGTCCATCGAGTTCTTAACTCTAATTCTGATGTTTTAATTCTTGAAACCGGATTACCAATCGGATCTAAAAATGGAACAAATTCTGTTGGTTTTATATCACGATATCTAAATTTTAATGTGTTTGAAAAACCTTGAAACCATTCCTTTTCGTAATGAGTTTCCAGTTGGTTCAACATTGTGAGTTTATTGTTTGGATTTCTCTTAAGTAAAGAAGCCAAAATGTTACCTTCTGTAAAAGCATTAGGACTTTTACCAAGTTGGTGAATATCGTGCTTGTATTGTGCCCCAAAAGTTTCTCGAGGTAATTTGTTAATCATGTAAAGGAAACCAAGTCCATATTTCAGTTTCTCATCTTTTGTTCCGTAGGCTAGATGACCATTCAACATTATTTTAGTACTGAAATCGTTCGATGTTCTACCACCAAACATGAATCTGTTTCCTTCTATTTCGTTGAAACTGTAAAGTTTGTAATACGGACCATATTCGAATTTACCTTTTACGTAGTATCCAGTAATGAACGTTGTAACGATATCAACAATGTTTTTATAAAGAGGAACATTTTGTATGGAATCTACCATGGAATATATGCCCGATTCTCTTTCCGATAATTTAAAAGGTCTTGCATCATCCCAATATTCTTTGGGTTGTACGAGAGCATCGTCATTAACAATTACATTGTTATCAAGTTTAATGATTTCATCCTGAATAGGAACATTTACTTTTACATCCTTGTAGGATATGGTTTTTCTTCCAAAGAATCCCATTTGTTTAGTGGAATCTTTCTCGGATAACATGAAGTCTACAAATAGGTTTTGTTTTTTTAGAAACCAAGTTGTATCATTAAGTTTTTGGTATTCGTTATTGCTTACTAAATCTTTTACCCAGTTTAAATTAACACCTTTGGCAATACGCATTTGCATATTCTGAATTGCAAAAGTTGTGTCGGCAACCCAAAAATCGCCAACAAAGGTTGGTTCTTGTTTTCTTTTAGGCTTAAATGACATGTGATAACACCAATTACCATCTCTGTAGGCACTATCTGTTAAATAGTATTTGTAATATCTTAAACCTCCATCGGCAATTGGACTAACGAATCCCATATTAAATAGATCGATGAAGTTGTCGTAAATGTTGATATTTTGATGTAATTGACCGGTGAATTGAGCAAGGCTCGCATTGTCTTGAATTCCAGACATTTGAGATGCCTTTATGATTTCTCGCTCAACTCTTGGTTTATCTTGATAGTAATAGTCTGATAAAGATTCAGTTATGAATACTGGTAAATAAGCTTTCCCTGTAATAACGGAGGTATCCATGTAATCAAACACAAATTGGAATTGACGCATAATTTTCTTGTCCTTGAAATCATCTTTGATGTTGTTCAAGTCCATTTCCATTTTTGTGTAGGTCTCAGCCTGATAAGAGTTAAATCTAGAAGGATCATTTTTATCCTTTTTTGCAATTATCTTTCGTAGTAAAACGTGAGCTGGATTTTCTCCTGGAACAACAATAACCTCTTGTAAATCGAAAGTTTCAGATTCTAATTTTACATTCAAGGTTTGAAATTTACCTTTTTGTATTTTAAAAGCTTGTTCTTTGTAGCCAACAAAGGAAACATGCAATGTATCTGATGGAGTTCTGGTTTCCAGAAAATAATTTCCATCAAAATCTGAGGTTGTACCTATGGTTGTTCCTTTAAAGGCAATATTTACAAAAGGTAATGGCTGATTTGTTTTTGAATCGACAATAACACCTCTAATTTTCGTAGATTGTCCAATAGCAGCAAATTGTATTGACAATAAGAGAATTGTTAAAAAGAAAAAAACTTTTTTTACCTGCATCATGATTATAGTATAATAGTCCAATAGGCAAGCTACCGGACAATTTTATCAAATGTTATACAATTTTTCTGTGTAAAAGTTTATTCCAGAGCGGCTTCTTGATTTTTTTGAACACGCTTTGAAATTCTAATTCCAATCTCGTATAGCAACATTAGTGGCATGCAAACCAGCACCTGGCTGAATATATCAGGAGGTGTAATAATAGCTGACAAAATTAAAATCATTACAACAGAATGTTTTCTGTATTTTCTTAAAAATTCAGGAGATACCAAGCCTATTTTACTTAAAAAGAAAATTAGTACAGGTAGCTCGAAAATAACTCCACTTGCCAAGACAATTGAAGTTACGGATGAGATGTAGGATTTTAGGTTTATCTGATTCATAACCTGGTCACTTACGCTGTAAGATCCTAGGAAGTGAACGGATAGTGGGGTAATTACATAATAGCCAAAGAGAACACCCAGTGCGAATAAAAAACTGGTGTAAAATATAGATCCGCGAGCGTGTTTCTTTTCGTTTGAGTAAAGTGCGGGTTTAATGAAGCACCAAAACTCGTAGAATATATATGGAAAACTTGCAATTATACCCGCAACAAGAGAAACACTAATGTGCGTGGCAAATTGTCCTGCCATATTAATATTGATAACCTGAAAAGGTTTTGTGTTAATTTTTAAGGCTTCTACACCAGTGATATCTGCTAGTTTTGCAAACATGGTATTGGTGAAGAAGTCTGGATTTTTTGGTGCTAAAATCAAATAATTGAAAATGAAATCGTAAAACACAAAAGCCGCAATTGCAAATACCATTACTGCAATAACAGAACGCATTAAATGCCAACGCAATTCTTCAAGATGTTCAAGAAAACTCATTTGGTTTTCTTCTTTTGACTTTTCATTTTCTGACATAGTTGATTTTTTTGTAAAGCAAATATATTAAACAATTCCTTCTTTTAAAATATCATGTAGATGAACCATACCAATATATTTACCTTCATCAACAACTGCCAATTGTGTGATGTTGTATTTTTCCATTAGTTGGAATGCATTTATTGCTAAAACATCAGAACTGGTAGTCTTTGGATTTGATGTCATAATATCTTTAGCCGTAAGGTGACTCACATCTTCGTTTTTCTCCAGCATTCTTCTTAAATCACCATCAGTAATAATACCTAATAAATCATTATCAGAATTAACTACAGCAGTTGAACCCATTCTTTTCGATGAAATTTCAAGAATAATTGGTCTGATATTTTCATCAATAGAAACCTTTGGAGGATTATCCTTCGATACTAAATCACTTACACGTAGATATAATTTTTTGCCGAGAGCGCCACCAGGATGGTATTTTGCAAAATCTTGTCCTGTAAATTGTCTGCACTCTAGAAGAGATACAGCAAGAGCGTCTCCAATTACCAGTTGTGCTGTTGTGGAGTTGGTAGGAGCAAGGTTATTTGGGCATGCTTCTTTTTCCACTACTGCTTTTAATACAAAATCGGCTTGTTTCGCCAAAAATGAATCCAATCCTGAGACCATTGCAATAAGTTTATTTCCCATGTTTTTGATGAGTGGTACCAAAACTTTGATTTCTGGAGTATTTCCACTTTTTGAGATGCAAATCACCATATCATCAGGTCGAATCATACCTAAATCCCCGTGAATTGCGTCGGCAGCATGCATAAATAGAGCAGGTGTTCCTGTTGAATTTAATGTTGCTACAATTTTATTCGCAATGTTTGCACTTTTGCCAATTCCTGTTAAAACAACTCTTCCATTGCTGTTTAAGATTAACTCAACAGTTTTAACAAAATCTCCGTCAATGTATTCTTTTAATTGATGAATGGATTTTGCTTCCTCTTCGATTGTTTGTATTGCAATCTGTTTTATATCGTTCGTAGACTTCAAAATGTGTTAATTTTATTGTTGTTACAAAATTAATCAAACTCAGAAACTTCGGATAGCAAGACTTGGTTAAAATCTGTTAAAAGCTTCGAATGTTTTGATTTGTACAAGTGTTTATCTAAATTTAAAATACAAAAGTATCTAATTTTTGTAATTCGGGGATTGATGGTGAGGTAAAATTCATCATTTAAAGTTTTAGGTCACTAATATTGTATTAATTTAGCGGACCGCATATCAATTTTAGGAAAGTATATCAATAAAAGTATGGGAAAGGACTTTGAATTATCAGCTAATTTAAAGAAGTATTTTGGATTCGAGAATTTTAAGGGGAGTCAGGAATCTGTAATTCAAAATATATTAGATGGGAATGATACATTTGTTTTGATGCCAACAGGTGGAGGGAAATCTCTTTGCTATCAGTTGCCATCGTTAATTTTGGAAGGTACCGCAATCGTTATCTCACCTCTTATCGCATTGATGAAGAATCAGGTTGATGCTATGAGAAATTTTGGTGAAGATGATGGGATTGCACACTTTCTGAATTCATCTTTATCAAAATCAGCTACTTTAAAAGTAAAAGAAGATGTTATTGAAGGGCGTACAAAACTTTTGTATGTGGCACCCGAGTCTTTAACCAAAGAGAGCAATATTGAATTCTTAAAGCAGGTCAAGATTTCATTTTATGCTGTTGATGAAGCTCACTGTATTTCGGAATGGGGGCATGATTTTAGACCTGAGTATAGAAAAATTCGACCAATTGTTAATGAGATTGGTGCAGCTCCTATTATTGCGTTAACGGCAACAGCTACACCTAAAGTTCAGCATGATATTCAAAAGAATTTGGGTATGTTGGAAGCAACGGTTTATAAATCATCTTTTAATCGTCCAAACCTTTATTATGAAGTACTTCCTAAAGTAAATGCAACTAAGGAGATTATTAAATTCATTAAGGGAAATCAAGGGAAATCTGGAATAATCTATTGTTTGAGCAGAAAGAAAGTAGAAGAACTTGCCGAAACCTTACAGGTTAATGGTATAAAGGCAGTCCCTTACCATGCGGGAATGGATTCGTCTACCAGATCTGGAAATCAGGATAAATTTTTGATGGAAGATGTGGATGTAGTAGTTGCTACTATTGCTTTTGGGATGGGTATTGATAAACCCGATGTGCGCTTTGTAATTCACTACGATATTCCGAAGAGTCTTGAAGGATATTATCAGGAAACCGGACGTGCCGGAAGAGATGGTGGAGAGGGAAGATGTTTGACATTCTATAGTTATAAAGATATTCAGAAGCTGGAAAAGTTTATGCAGGGAAAGCCCGTTGCAGAACAAGAAATTGGTAAGCAATTGTTGATGGAAACGGTTTCTTTTGCCGAGACGGCAGTTTGCCGAAGAACTGTTTTATTGCATTATTTTGGTGAAAAACATACGCAGGAAAATTGTGGAAATTGCGACAATTGTTTGCATCCTAAGAAAGAATTTCAGGGAGAAGAGTTTGTTGTAAAAGCTCTGCAATTGGTTAAGGCGGTTAAAGAGCGCTTTAAGGTTGATCATCTTGTGAATATATTAATCGGCTCACAAAATTCGGCCATTAAATCATACAAACACGATTTATTAGAGTTGTATGGAGCTGGCGAAGAGAGGGATCAACATTTTTGGAATATGGTATTTCGAAGAGCTTTAATTAATTCTTTTATAGAGAAGGATATTGAGCAATATGGGGTAATAAAAATTCGTCCTGAAGGACATGCATTTTTAGAAAAACCATATCCTTTTATGCTTACCGATGATCATGATTTTGAAGGTGTAGATGCTGAAGCTCCAAAAGGAGGTGGAACAGCTGCAGTGGATAATGCTTTGCTTTCGATGTTGAAAGATTTAAGAAAAAGAGTAGCTAAACTTAAAAATGTTCCTCCATATGTTGTTTTTCAGGACCCATCATTAGAAGAGATGGCAATTCACTATCCTACTTCTATAGAGGAATTAGGACATATACAAGGTGTGGGAGCAGGTAAGGCCAAGCGATTTGGTAAAGATTTCGTTGGGCTAATCACTAAGCATGTTGAAGAGAATGAAATTGAAAGACCACAGGATATGGTTGTCCGTTCTGTAGCTGATAAATCAAAATTTAAAGTTTATATCATCCAGAGTATTGATAGAAAGATGGATTTGGAAGATATTGCAGAGGCTAAAGGAATGGAATACGAAGATTTGCTGAAAGAAATGGAAGCAATTGTTTATTCCGGAACTAAACTTAGTTTGGATTACTATGTTGAGGAGGTGATTGATGAAGATAAGCAGGATGAAATATTGGATTATTTTCATGAAGCTGAAACTGATTGTATCGAAGAGGCACTTGATGAGCTTGGAGAGGAAGATTACTCAGAAGAAGATATTCGATTAATGAGAATTCTTTTTCATTCGGAGAATGGATTGTAAATTTGAATAGATATATCAATTTTAAAAAAGGTTGCCTGCAAGCAACCTTTTTTTTATTTTATGATCTCAGATCTTTTAAATTTTTTGTTTTTATCGAAAAGTATTCGATAGGTGTGGTGTGTTTTGTAAATTTCTGCACCAATGTGTTTCATCAGGTGGCTCATTCTAGGATTAAAATCTCCAATCCAATTCATTTCTAGAGTTTTAAAAGGGAAATTTGAATTGTAGCCAGATTGTGAAAACTCATAAATCATTGCGGCCTCAATACCTCTTTTTTGGTATTCTGGTACTACTCCAAAAATAAGTCCGATAGCATTTTTATTCTTTTGAAAATATTTATAGTATAAAAACCTTAGTTTGCCGTATAGATTTATTCTGCCATTTAGGTGTTTTAAATATTCGTTTAAATCTTGAATCATGATAAAAAAACCAATAGGCTCACCTTTGTGATAGGCAAACCACAAGAGTCTGTCATGCATGATAGGTTTTAATGATTCAAACAATGTTTGGGTTTGAGATTCGGTGATGCCGTCAATTCCAGGTATTTCTTTAACCCAGGCCTCATTGTAAATATGAACAAAATCCTTAATGAATTTATTAGAATTTTTTGAATTAAAATGAGAAACAGAATAGTCAGGATTGGCTTTTAATCGCTCCGCTTTCCATTTGATGATGTCACTTAAGCTATCGGGCGAAAAATAAGTTTTATAAGTGAATTGCTTGAAATAGATTTCAAAACCATAATCTTCAAAAAAATCCCTATAATATGCTTTATGATAGGGCATATTGTAAACTGGCTTATGATCTCCTTCAACATGAAGTCCCCACCATTGGTGTCTTTCGCCAAAATTAATGGGACCATCCATAGCTTCAATGTTTCTCTCTTCTAACCATTTTTTACAATGATCAAATATTGCAAAAGCAGCTTTTTTGTCGTTGATGCATTCGAAAAAACCCATTCCACCAGTAAGTTGGTCGTTCGCATCTTTCGATTTGTGATTGATAAAAGCAGCTACACGACCAATTGTTTTGTTACTGCCATTGGTAATGATCCATCGAGAACACTCTCCGTGTTGAAACATTTTATTTTCTTTCGGATCAAAAATATTCTCTATTTCAAAATCTAGAGGACGAACCCAATTCGTATCACTTTTATAGAGTTTTACCGGAAGTTCAAGAAACTCTTTTCGAGTTTTATCATCAGCAACCTCGATTATTTGAAATTGTGTTTCCATTTCAGGCTTGAGCTTTGTTTTTTACGATATGGTTTCTATTGGCAATAGGAAGTGCAATTACAGATAAAGCACCAACAATAATTATCATTGCAGTTTGTGCTCCATGAACAACAAGAGCAAAACTCTTTGATAGATTCTCAATGTTGGTAACTCCTGGTAAATAGACCAAAAGTGTTCCAATAACCATAAAATGCCATGCACCAAATCCTCCCTGTACCGGAGCAACCATTCCAAAGGCACTCATCACAAATACAGTTAATCCTGCCAATGCTGGTAAGTTTGATGTAAATCCAAAACTAAAGAAACAAATGTATGTCATTAAGTAGTACATAATCCATATGAATACGGTATGTAGAACAAATGGCCACTTATTTTCAATTTTTTTGATAGTACGAAAACCATCCATGAAGCTCTTTAGAGTTTTATCTATCTTTTGGAAAAAGCTAGTGTGCTTAAATTTCTTTCTCAATAACCAAATTAAAAAGCTAATTCCAATAATGATATATAAAGTGTATGCTGAAGCAAATACATTAGAAAGTTTTTCGCTTACTTTCGGATTTTGGCTAAAAAAATCAGAGATAACTGAAAATTGAGTAGATAAGGCAATTAATAAGAATACAAATAGCATAATGATATCAAGAACACGCTCTAGTACCACAGTTCCAACCAATTTTGAAAAAGAAATATCTTCATATTTGCTAATGATGCCACATCGTGAAATTTCTCCCATACGAGGCAAAGCTAAATTGGCAAAATAGCCAACCATAACAGCCAAAAATGTATTTACAGTTCTTGGTTTTTTTCCTAATGGTTCAATTAATAAATTCCAGCGAATTGTTCTGCTAATATGACTGAGTAAACCAAAAAATAAAGACAGTAGTATCCAATAGAAATTTGCACTTTTGATTGAAACTAAAATATCGTCAATATTTTGATCGCGATAAACCAACCAAAATAGAACGGAGCTAATTGAAAAGAAGATTAAAAATTTTATAGTATTAGCGAGCTTTTTCTTCAATTTTAATATTTTTAATGTTAGAATTTTAATAGAAAAAACTAACGGTGGTTAATTTTTCGGCATGAATACCTGCTTATTCGGTATTAAGTCCTAATTTTGCCGAGCAATAAATATAAGCTACAAAAATAAGTAAATGTTTGTAATCTCCTTTGAAAAGCTTCTGTTTTTAACTTTTGTTAATCGAAGAGAGAGGTGAAAAAATTAATAAATTAAGATATGGGATACGTTAGAGCTAAAAAGAATCTGGGACAACACTTTTTGAGAGACCTAAATATTGCAAAAAAAATTGTTGCAGGGATGGAAGCTACTAATGTTTCAAAAGTTCTTGAAATTGGTCCAGGTATGGGCGTATTAACACAATACCTTCTGCAGAATGATAATTTTGAGACCCATGTTGTTGAAATTGATACTGAATCAGTAGCTTACTTGAAAGAAAATTTTCCTCAGTTGTCGGATCGAATTATTGGAGAAGATTTTTTAAAGTATGATTTAAAATCATTATTTAAAGAGCCATTTGCCGTAATTGGTAATTTTCCATATAATATTTCATCGCAAATCTTTTTTAAGGTTTTAGAGCATCGCGATCAAATTCCTGAAGTAGTCGGGATGATCCAAAAAGAAGTTGCTGAGAGAATGAGTGCAGTACCAGGCAATAAAACATTTGGTATATTAAGTGTATTGATGCAGGCATTTTACGATATTGAATATTTGTTTACCGTCAGTGAAAATGTTTTTGATCCACCACCCAAGGTTAAATCTGCAGTAATTCGTATGAAACGAAATACAACCTCAAATCTAGAATGTGATGAAAAATTGTTTTTTCGAGTCGTGAAAGCCGGTTTTAATCAGCGCCGGAAAACTTTAAGAAATTCCTTGAAAGCCGTTTTAGGAGATCAAAAACTTGATGATGAGTTGATGTCTAAAAGACCAGAACAATTAAGTGTTCAAGAGTTTGTATATCTAACTTTGAAAGTGCAGGAATTACTGAATACACAACTAAGAGAATAAAAATTATACTTAAAATTTATTGTTATGCAATTTGAATTGACTCGCGAATATATCGATAATTTAAAAGAAGTTATCGAAGAAAAGAATGAAGCAGAGGCAATTGGTTTAATGGAAGAATTGCATCCTGCAGATATAGCTGAAATTTATGATGAGTTAAGCATAAATGAGGCAAAATTCCTATACCTTTTACTAGATGGTGATACTGCTGCTGATGTTTTAGCAGAATTGGAAGATGATGATCGAGAACGATTCTTAAAATCTTTACCTGTTGAAGTTATTGCCAAGAAGTTTATCGATAAAATGGATTCTGATGATGCTGCCGATGTAATTGGAGGATTGTCAGAAGAACAACAAGAGGAGATATTATCTCATATTGAAAATATTGAACAAGCTGGTGATATTGTTGATTTGTTGCATTATGACGAAGATACTGCTGGTGGTTTAATGGCGAAAGAACTTGTGATTGTAAACGAGAACTGGACAGTTTTAACATGTTTACGAGAATTAAGTCGTCAGGCTGAAGATATTGACGAAATATATTACGTATATGTAGTTGATGATGATAATGTTTTGAAGGGAACCTTATCATTGAAAAAAATGATATTGAGTTCTACATCTGCTAAAATCAGTAATATTTATCAACCCGATGCAATGGCTGTTCATACCGATGAAAAGGATGAAGAGGTTGCTTTAATTATGGAGAAGTATGACTTGGTAGCTATACCAGTTGTAGATAGTATTGGACGTTTAATGGGACGAATTACCATTGATGATGTTGTTGATGTAATTCGTGAAGAGGCAGAGAAAGATTATCAAATGGCTTCGGGTCTTGCCGAGGATATCGAAGCAAGCGACTCCATTTGGTTACAGACCAGAGCCCGTCTTCCTTGGTTATTAATTGGATTAGTAGGTGGTATTTTTGCAGCTATGGTTATTTCCATTCGAGAAAAAGAGCTAGATGCTACACCAGCATTGGCATTTTTCATTCCTCTAATTACTGCAATGGCTGGTAATGTAGGAGTACAATCATCTGCAATTATAGTACAGGGTATTGCGAATAATTCATTGGGTTTCGAGAGTACTTTTAGTAGATTGTTAAGGGAATTAGGAGGAGCACTTATTAATGGGTTAACCTGTTCATCATTGTTGTTTTTATGGAATTATTTTGTTGGGGATTCTATGGCTTTAACAATGACAGTTTCTATTGCTCTTTTTGCCGTAATCATATTCGCTGCAATTGCAGGAACTATTATTCCACTAATGCTAAATAGGGCAAAAGTTGATCCGGCTTTGGCAACAGGTCCATTTATTACAACATTAAATGATATCGTTGGTTTGTTAATCTATCTGACAATTGGCGCCTATTTTTATGGTGTTTTATAGAATTAATTATTTTGTTGAAGTGCATTGGTTCGTAGATCTAAATTGATGTTTTGATTAAGGAGTTTCATTATTTTTTGTGCCTAATAAAAAGTTGAACAAAAAGTAATATCACAGGTCGGATTTTTTTAGGTTTTTCTTAACTTTGCAGGAGGTTTTCAGATGTCTCGTAAATTATTATAAATGAATGATTTGCAAAACCGATGAGCCGAGATAGTTTTTCGCAAGAAAAATTAAATTATACCATTTTATAAAATACCTCCAAAAAAAAGAATCATGAAGAGAGCGCTTATCAGTGTGTTTGATAAAACAAACGTAGTTGAATTTGCTAGAGAATTAACAAGTTTAGGGTGGGAAATTATTTCTACTGGTGGAACTTCTGCTAAATTTAAAGCTGAAGGAATACCGGTTATGGATATTTCTGACTTAACTCAATTTCCAGAATGTTTTGATGGTCGTTTAAAAACAATACATCCTCATGTTGAAGGTGGGATTCTGGCTATTCGCGATAATGAAATGCATCAAAAGCAAATGGCTGAGTTGGGAATCGATCCTATCGATATTGTGGTTTGTAACCTTTATCCGTTTAAGGAAACTGTTTTAAACCCTAAATCAAGTCACGAAGATATTGTTGAGAATATTGATATAGGTGGTCCAACTATGTTGAGAGCTGCTGCTAAGAATTACAATTTTGTATCTGTAATTACAGATCCTGAAGATTACACGAAAGTAATTGAAGAGTTAAAAGAATCAGGTGATACAAGTTTTGAAACGAAAGAGTATTTAGCAGCAAAGGTATTCGAACATACAGCACATTACGATGCGTTAATTTCAGGATACTTCAACAAAAAGTTGAATGTAAAATCACCAAAGACTTTAACGCTCACATACGAAAAGAAACAAGATCTTCGTTATGGAGAGAACCCGCATCAGAATGCAACCTTCTATACTCAAATTCAAGAGACAGAAGGAACATTAACTGCTGCAAATAAAATTCACGGTAAGGAATTATCGTATAACAATATTGGCGACACCGATGGAGCATTAGAAGCTTTAAAAGAGTTTGATGAGCCTACAATTGTAGCAACAAAGCATGCCAATCCTTGTGGTATTGGTAGTGGAGATACTATTTCTGTAGCTTTTCAAAGAGCTTACGATGCTGATCCGGTATCAATTTTTGGCGGAATCGTTGCTGCCAATCGCGAAATAGATAAGGCTACAGCCGAAATAATGAGTGGTATTTTCTTAGAAGTTATTGTTGCTCCTTCGTTTAGTAAGGAAGCGCTGGAAATATTAACTAAGAAAAAGAATTTAAGATTATTGGAGTTGCCAGAAATCTTGAAATCAGATTATTCATTTTTTAAAGGAAAAACCGTTTTAGGTGGATTCTTGATTCAGGAGATGGATAAGGAATTAATTGGAGGAGATCTTGAGGTTGTTACGGATAGAAAACCTACTGAAAGAGAAATGGAAGATTTAATGTTTGCGTGGAAAACAGTTAAGCATGCAAAATCAAATGGAATTGCCTTAGCAAAAGACAAAACATCAACGGGTGTTGGTCCAGGACAAGTAAGTCGTATTTGGGCGTTGGAAAATGCAATCCGACAAGGTGGAGATAGAATTAAAGGAAGTGTTTTAGCTTCTGATGCATTCTTCCCATTTTCAGATTGTGTTGAAGCAGCACATGCAGCAGGAGTTACTGCTATTATTCAGCCAGGAGGTTCGATAAGAGATAAAGATTCTATTGAAGCGGCTAATAAGTTTGGAATTGCTATGGTATTTACAGGAATGAGACATTTTAAACACTAAAATATTTGCCTTGTTCGGATATGAGAAGTACTTTTCATATCCGAATTGGCATTTTTAAATAAGATAACAGAGATACAGCTACCATATGGGATTTTTTTCATTTTTAACACAGGAGATTGCCATCGATTTAGGTACAGCTAACACAATTATTATCAGCAATGATAAAATTGTAGTAGATGAACCATCGATAGTAGCTCTAGACCGCCGCACCGAGAAAATGGTTGCGATAGGCGAGAAAGCTCGTCAAATGCAAGGTAAAACTCACGAAGATTTGAAAACCATTCGTCCTTTAAGGGATGGGGTGATTGCCGACTTTAATGCGGCTGAGCAAATGATTCGCGGGATGATCAAAATGATCAATAAGAAACCTCGCTTATTTCCTCCTTCGTTAAGAATTGTTGTGTGTATTCCATCGGGTAGTACCGAGGTTGAAATGCGTGCAGTTCGTGATTCATCGGAACATGCTGGTGGTCGTGATGTGTATATGATTTATGAGCCAATGGCTGCAGCTATCGGTATTGGTATTGATGTTGAAGCACCAGAAGGTAACATGGTGGTTGATATAGGTGGTGGTACTACTGAAATTGCAGTGATTTCGCTTGGAGGTATTGTTACCAACAAATCGATTCGTATTGCGGGTGATGATTTAACTATTGATATTCAAGAGTACATGCGTCATCAACACAATATTAAAATTGGAGAAAGAACAGCTGAGGAAATTAAGATTCATGTTGGTTCTGCTTTGTCAGAGCTTGAAGAACCTCCAACAGATTTTCGTGTTCAGGGACCGAATCAAATGACAGCTCTTCCAATTGAAGTGCCTGTTTCATACCAGGAAATTGCACACTGCCTTGAAAAATCGATTTCTAAAATTGAGATTGCAATTTTAAGTGCATTGGAGCAAACGCCTCCTGAATTGTATGCTGATATTGTGAACAGAGGTATTTATCTTGCTGGTGGTGGAGCTTTACTTCGTGGTTTAGATAAACGATTGACCGATAAAATTAATATACCATTCCATATTGCTGAAGATCCGTTAAGAGCGGTTGCACGTGGTACTGGTATTGCTCTAAAAAATGTAGATAAGTTTTCATTCCTGAGAAGATAATCAGGAGTGAAACTTTTATAAGTTTAAAGGAATTGATTTTCGAATGAAGAATCTGTTACATTTTATCGTACGATTTCATTTTACGATTTTATTTATTGTGTTCGAATTATTTTGTTTGTTATTGTTGGTTAACTACAATAACTATCAAAAATCTCAATTCCTGAATTCAAGTAATTCTATTAGTGGTGGTATTTACGAAAAAGTATCATCTGTTACTGATTATTTGTCACTGGCAAAAACAAACGAGGAATTAAGCAGAGAGAATGCGAAATTGAATAATTTGTTAGGATCTTCATTTAAATCATCTGTTGATTCTTCTTTTATGTATTCGGATACATTGTATCGTCAGCAATATATTTATCGTACTGCTAAAATCATTAATAACTCTGTAAATAAACAATTGAATTATATTACACTTAATAAAGGTCGGATTCATGGAATTGAATCTGATATGGGAGTTGTTACTGCTAATGGAGTTGTTGGAGTTGTAAAAAGTGTATCTGAAAATTATTCTTCGGTTATTTCTTTATTAAATAGCAGGATAAAAATATCGGCTAAAATTAAGAAGAACGACTATTTTGGCTCATTGAGCTGGGATGGAAAAGACTACCGAAAAGCACTTTTATTGGATATTCCTTTTCATGTACAGGTGCGAAAAGGAGATACCATAGTAACCAGTGGATTTTCTTCGACGTTTCCTGAAGGTTTGACATTGGGAATAATTGATGAAGTACTGACTTCTTCGGGAAGTAATTTCCAGGAAGTTAAAGTTCTTCTGTCGAATGATTTTAAGAGTCTTTCCTATGTAAAGGTAATTGGTGATTTATTGAAAGAGGAAAGAATAGAACTTGAGGAAGGAGTTGTAGAATGAACATTATTCTGAAAAATACGATCAGGTTTATTGTACTTGTTCTAATTCAGGTGGCAATACTTAATAACATACAAGTAAGTGGATTTTTAAATCCATATATGTATGTATTATTTATTTTATTGCTTCCTTTTGAAACCCCAAATTGGCTTTTGCTATCCTTATCATTTTTATTAGGATTCAGTGTTGATATTTTTTCGGGAACATTGGGAATGCATGCTTCAGCCTGTGTATTTATGGGATATGTTCGACCTTATGTGTTGAATTATTTATCCTTACGCGATGGATATGAAATTGGGACCTATCCTGGAATTTCATATTATGGATTTGCATGGTTTTTTAAATATGCATTGGTTTTAGTTGTTGCACATCACTCATTTTTATTTATTATTGAAGCGTTTTCGTTCGCTAATTTTAGTGAAACGATGGTGAGAATTATTTTTAGTAGTTTTTTCTCTTTAACCTTACTTGTTACCTCTCAGTTTTTAATGTTTAAAAAATAGATCAACCTATAGCAAATGAATAATTTCTCGAACCGAATATATGTAATTGGTGGCATCTTTATTCTCGTTGTTCTAATATTTGTTATTAAACTTTTTAACCTACAGATTGTTGATGATTCCTATAAATTATCAGCGGAAAATAACTCTCAACGTCAAATCACTCAGTTTCCTGCACGAGGTTTAATCTACGATAGAAATGGAAAATTACTTGTATACAATCAAGCAGTATACGATGTGATGATAATTCCTCGTCAAGTAAAAGCTTTTGACACCTTGGATTTTTGTAATTTGCTGGAAATTGATAAAGTTGATGTTGTTAAAAAAATAGAAAAAGCAAAAATATATTCTTACCGTAAGGCTTCTATTTTCTTGAAGCAGTTATCATCGGAAAAATATGCCGTTTTACAGGAGAGGTTATATAAATTCCCAGGTTTCTTCGTTCAGCCCAGAACTTTAAGAAAATATCCTCGACAGAGTGCAGCTCATGCTTTAGGATACCTTAACGAGGTAAACAACAAAGAAATGAGTTCCGATGATTACTATAGGCAAGGAGATTATATTGGGAAAAGTGGTATTGAGCTGACCTATGAGAAAGATTTGCGAGGTGAAAAAGGGAAAAAGATTTTTTGGGTTGATGTATACAATCGAATAAAAGGTTCTTATCGTGAAGGAAAATTTGACAAAAAACCTGTTTCTGGTAAAGATGTCTACTCTTCGATAGATATCGATTTGCAGGAGTATGGTGAATTGTTGATGCAAAATAAAAAAGGTGGTATTGTTGCAATTGAACCAGGATCAGGCGAAATATTAGCAAAATTATCCAGTCCGGGTTATGATCCGGAAATGTTGGTTGGACGTGTGATGAGTAAAAACTATAGGGCGCTTGTTCAGAACGATTCATTAAAGCCTTTGTTCGATAGATCTATGATGGCTCAGTATCCTCCGGGATCAATCTTTAAAATGATTAATGCTTTAATAGGATTACAAGAAAAAGTAATTAGTCCTTTTACTCGTTTTGAATGCAATATGGGATACTATTATGGAAGCCGAAAAATGGGTTGTCACCATCATGTTTCTCCGCTTGATATGAGACATTCAATCATGCATTCATGTAATGCTTATTACGCGAATACATTTCGATATATTTTAGAATCACCGAAGTTCGGATCAGTAAATAAAGGATTTGAAACCTGGAGAAATCATGTAACTTCATTTGGTTTGGGAAATAGACTCCATAGTGATTTACCACATGAGTTATCTGGTTCTATTCCAACTTTAAAATATTATCAGAGAGTATATAAAAGAACAAATCTAAAAGCCTTAAATATGATTTCTCTTTCTATTGGTCAGGGAGAACTATTAATCACACCATTGCAAATGGCGAATATGACGGCTGCAATTGCCAATAAAGGCTTTTATTATACGCCACACATAGTAAAAGCAATAGGTGAGGATAAATCGGTTGACAAAAGGTTTCGCGTAAAAAATAAAACTAGCATCGATTCTAACTATTTCGAGCCTATAATTGATGGAATGGAAATGGTTATAACAGGTGGTGAAGGTAGAACAGGAGATTTGGCAGCTATTCCAGGGATAAGAGTTTGTGGAAAAACAGGTACAGTGCAAAATCCACATGGCGATGATCATTCGGTATTTGTAGCCTTTGCTCCACGAGAAAATCCTAAAATTGCTATGGTGGTTTATGTTGAAAGTGGAGTGTGGGGATCACGATATGGAGCACCTATTGCAGGTTTGATGATTGAGAAATACCTGAAAGGAGAAATCTCAATGAGTAAAAAATGGATTGAAAAAAGAATGCTGGAAGCTGATTTGATTGGTGAACAGAAGAAAAAAGAAGTTTTAGCCAAAAAGAACTAAAATAATGACCAGAAGAGTAAGCTTGATAAAGAATTTAGATTGGTGGACAATTGCCTTGTATGCATTGCTGGTTTTTCTGGGATGGATTAATATTTATGCTGCGGTTTACAACGAAGAACATCAAAGTATTTTTGATATTTCTCAAAGATATGGTAAGCAGTTAATGTGGATTGGAGCAGCCTCAATTCTTGCAATAATAATATTAATTATAGAGAGTAAGTTTTATTCGGCTTTTGCTTACCCCACTTATTTGTTCATGATATTTCTCTTGATTGCAGTCCTCGTATTAGGACGAGATGTAAAAGGAGCAAGATCTTGGTTTGAGTTGGGACCGATTCGCTTTCAACCTGCCGAATTTGCAAAGTTTGCTACTTGTTTGGCAATCTCAAGATATGTAACACAGTACAATTTTAAGATCCATAAAATAAAATCTCTTTTCATTTCGGGTGTGATATTATTTACCCCTACTGTACTAATTATACTTCAAGGTGATGCAGGATCTGCATTGGTTTATACAGTATTTGTGTTGGTGTTGTATCGTGAAGGATTATCTGGAATTGTTTTGTTTCTTGGATTATTGGCGGCTTTGTTGTTTATTTTTACTTTACTATGGTCTAAGTTTACTGTTTTACTGATAATTGTAATCGGAAGTATCATTATTGCTAAGTTTTCAGGAGTAAATTGGAAATCCATTGGAAAAGCCATTCTAATGTTAGGATCTGGTTTTGGTATTGTATGGTTAGCTTTTAAAGGACTGAAAATTGAAATATCACTTTATGTGATATTGATAATATCGCTTTGCTTAAACGTAATACCATTCTTAGTTCATACTTATAAAAACAAGTTGAAGAGTGCCGGGTGGATTATTTTAATTGTTTTTGGAAGTATTTTCTACACCTTTTCGGTAGGATATATTTTCGATAATATTTTGGAAGCGCATCAGCAAACCAGGATCAATGAATTGTTAGGAATTGAGTCCGATCCGTATGGAGCAGGTTATAATGTTGCTCAATCGAAAATTGCAATAGGTTCCGGAGGTTTTAGCGGAAAAGGTTTCTTAAACGGAACCCAAACTAAATTTAAGTTTGTTCCAGAGCAAAGTACCGACTTTATTTTTTGTACAGTTGGTGAAGAGTGGGGATTTATTGGATCTACAGTTGTATTATTACTATTGCTTACTTTAATTCTTAGGCTACTTTTTATTGCAGAAAGGCAGAGATCTTCCTTTAGCCGGGTTTATGGATACGGTGTAGCATGTATATTATTCTTTCACTTAGCAGTGAATGTGGGAATGACAATAGGTTTGGCTCCGGTTATTGGGATTCCATTGCCATTTTTCAGTTATGGAGGATCTTCTCTTTGGTCATTTACTATTTTGTTGTTTATTTTTCTTCGTTTAGATGCCAACCGTTTGGAGTTGCTACGTTAATTTGATGATCTATGGTAACGAATGAGAGAATGTCTTTCATAAAGGCAGTGAATTCTTCATTAAACTCATTATAGTTGTTTATTAGGCATTTTATAGCATATTCTGATTGATCAGGAAGGCTTGTTCTTCTAGCCATAATGTCTAAAGCTGTTTTTAAACCATCTATGTCTGCATAAGTTTCTAATCGGCGACTTTGAATTAGAAAAGGAAGGAACATTTTAACTTTAGCTGGAAGAACCAGGAAATTTTTAATAAGTGTTTCGTGGGTTTTTGTAACGAACTCTTCAATCGGTTTTGTGTGATAGGTATTCCAGCCTTTAGCTAAAAAATGATCGTAAATTAAATCAATCACAACACCTGAATATCTTCCATATCCTTCTTTCAATTTTTTTGAACTTTCTAGAACTATAGAGTGCTTATCGGTAAAATAATCAATATTTCGATGTAGAATAATTCCTTTTTGTATTTCAGGTTGGTAGTCCTGATACTTTTTCCCTTTCACATAATCACCAATAAAGTTGCCAACTTTAATTTTTTCTGAATTACCTGATAAATATAAATGTGCTAAAAAATTCATGCGGTTTATCTTTATTTCCGAAAGGTAGAAATTATTGGGAAAGTTAGTCTGTACAATTAAAAATGTATGCTTATTTAAGGTGTTTTTTAAAGCAAACTTAATAAGTTACTGTGTATTTTAACCAATGTCAAGTTTTTTAACGCTGTTAAGCAACATTTTAAAAATCTTAAACTTAGCTCTGTTTAAATTAGCATAATAGCTATAAAACTATAATTTTATAGAATCATTAACCGAATGTTGAATATTAAATTAAAGAAAGAGAGACTATGGCTAAAAAAAATGTCATTATTGTTGGTGCAGCGGGTCGTGACTTTCACAACTTCAACACCTATTTCAGAGACAATTCAGAGTACAACGTTGTAGCATTTACTGCTGCTCAAATTCCAGACATCGATGGAAGAAAATATCCTGCGCAATTGGCAGGTTCTTTATATCCTGATGGAATTCCAATTTATGCTGAGGAGGACCTTACTAAATTGATTAAAGAGCACTGTATTGATGATTGTGTCTTTTCTTACTCGGATGTGTCCTATAAGAAAGTAATGAATGTAAGCGCAATTGTAAATGCTGCTGGTTCCAACTTTAAGTTGTTAGGACCTGGAGATACGATGATTAAAAGTCATAAGCCTACCATTGCTGTTGTTGCAACAAGAACAGGATGTGGTAAATCTCAGACTTCGCGTAAGGTTATTGAGGAATTAATGGATAAGGGATTAAAGGTGATCGCTATTCGTCATCCTATGCCTTATGGGGATTTGGTAGCTCAAAGAGTTCAGCGTTTTGCTACTGTAGAAGATTTGAAAAAGCATAATTGTACCGTTGAGGAAATGGAAGAATATGAACCTCATGTATCACGTGGAAATGTTATTTATGCAGGAGTTGACTATGAAGCAATTGTACGTGCTGCTGAAGAAGATCCTGATGGTTGTGATGTTATTTTATGGGATGGTGGAAACAATGATTTCTCGTTCTATAAACCAGATTTGACAATTACAGTTGCTGACCCTCATCGTCCTGGAGCTGAATTAAATTATTACCCAGGTGAAGTTAACTTGCGTATGGCTGATGTTGTTGTAATTAATAAAATGGATTCGGCAGATCCTGAAGGGATTCAGATAGTACGTGAAAGTATTGCAATGGCAAATCCAAAAGCTAAGGTTATAGATGGTGCTTCTCCAATTAGTGTTGACGATCCTGAAATGATTCGTGGCAAGCGAGTTCTTATTGTGGAAGATGGTCCAACTCTTACTCATGGTGAGATGAAGATTGGTGCTGGAACAATTGCAGCTCGAAAGTTTGGTGCTGCTGAAGAGATTGATGCACGTCCATATTTGGTAGGTAAGCTAAAAGAGACTTATGAAATTTATCCAAATATTGGTAACATACTTCCCGCAATGGGATATTCAGATCAGCAATTAAAAGATTTGGAAACTACTATCAACTCAAGCGATTGTGATACGGTTATTATTGGTACCCCTATTGATTTGAATAGAATTATTAATATTAAAAAGCCAAATACCCGAGTTTATTATGATTTGGAGGAAATTGGATATCCGAAAATGTCGCACATTATTAATCAATTTGTGAAAGATCATCAATTAGAAGAGCAAACTGTTTAGTAATTAAATATTTGTATAGGTGAAATAAAGGAGTAGATAGTTAATCTACTCCTTTTCTTGTTTTTAGAACCTTTTAATTTTAAATTAAATTCAGAAATACATGTTGTAAAAAAGATTTTTAGACGCATAACCTTTTTCAATATTTAGAGTATAAAATATTTTGCACGGCTGCTGTAATTGCAATATACAAAAGGACTAATTACTAAAAACCCCTGACTACGTTTTACTTATGGATGACTCTATTTTGCTTGGTTTAATCCGGAATACCGCGATTCTCTTATGTTTTAGCATTTTATATGAATATTTTTGGCTTGGGAAACTCAATATTAAAAGTTATCGAAGACAATTTTTTTGCGGAGTAATAATAGGAGTTATTGGAATAGTGCTAATGATGTCAGGATGGAAGGCTTCCTCAGGAATGACATTTGATACTCGCTCTGTAATCCTTTCAATTTCAGGTTTATTTTTTGGGGCTATACCCACTGTTATAGCAATGATAATTACAGGATTTTATCGCTTTTCCTTAGGAGGAGATGGTGTATATATGGGGATTGCGGTTATAATCAGTTCTGGAGCCATAGGTATATTTTGGAAATCAATTCTCCCAAAAATTGATACTCAATTAAAGTGGTTAGAATTGTTATTGATGGGATTCACTGTTCATGCAGCCATGTTGTTATGTACTTTATTCTTACCTGAAGAGAAAATCTTTGATACAATTTCCTACTTAATTCTTCCAATTTTAACTATTTATCCAATTTCGAATATGTTGCTTGGTCTTTTTATGAATAGGCAAATGGAAAACTCGAATTTTCGAATAGCACTTACGAATAGTGAGGAGAAATACAGTAGGTTATATGAAACTATGACTGATGCTTTTTTGGTAATGGATTTAGATCATAATTTACTTGAGTGCAATACTGCCCTGCAGCAATTGTTAGGGTATGAGGAAGAAGAATTATTAAGTGTAAATTGTAAAAAACTAACTCCCGAAAAATGGCTTGATGAAGATGATAGGATCATAAGGGAAGAGGTATTGCTTAATGGAAGTTCTGGAGTTTATGAAAAGGAATGTTTGGCAAAAGATGGAAGAATTATTCCGGTAGAATTGCGAATTGATTTGTTAAAGGATGAATTTGGTGAGCCGAAAGCATTGTGGGCAATAGTAAGAGATATAAGTGTAAGAAAAGAGAACATAAGATTAATCGAAAGAGAGAAAAGTAGATTGAAAACTTTACTGGAAACAGTTCCAGAAATGATATGGCTAAAAGATAGGCAAGGGGTTTATTTGGAATGCAATAATAATTTTGCTGATTTTAATGGGGTTAAGAAATCAAACTTGATTGGTAAGACTGACTTTTTCATGTATGATGATGATATCGCGAGGTTTTATATTAAAAAAGATGAAGAAGTACTTGCCTTAAATGATACGGTTCGTTTTGTTAGTTTGGCAAAATCCGCGAAAACAGAGAAGGAAATTTTAACAGAAACCATTAAAACCCCAATGTACGATTCCGAAGGAAATACAATTGGGGTTCTAGGTGTTTCCCGGGATATTTCAGAGATAAAGAAAGCTGAGTCAGACTTGATGAAGGCGAAGGAAAAAGCTGAGGAGAGTGATAAATTAAAATCAATCTTTTTAGCGAATATGAGTCATGAGATTCGAACACCCATGAATGCCATTATGGGCTTTTCGGAATTATTAGTAGATTCGGATATCGATGATGTAGAAAGATCACAATACGTAAATATTATTCAACATTCAGGCAGTAGATTACTTCAGATTATTGATGACATTGTTGATTTGTCTAAACTTGAAATGAATCAGGTTGCAATTAAGAAACAGGATTTAAACCTGTTTGAATTGATGAGTAGTAGTGTGGAAGTATTACAGCGAAATGAGTTGTTACAAGCCAAACCTGGCTTAGATTTGGTTCTGAATTATCCTAAGGAATATGTAAATCTTGTTTTAAATACCGATGAAAATCGTTTCAGTCAAATTCTCGATAACTTGATTAATAATTCGATTAAATTTTCTGAATCGGGAAAAATTGAAGTTGGATTTAAATTGGTTGAAGTAGAGCAAAAATCTTTTGTTGAAATTTATGTGAAAGATGAAGGAATGGGAATAGCCAAAGATAAACATGGTGTTATTTTTGAACGATTCAGACAAGGAGATGAGGAGCAGTTTAATGACGGAACAGGTTTAGGTTTAAGTATTTGCAGGGGATTGATTGAGTTGCTTGAAGGTGATATACGTTTCGAATCTGAACTTGGTGAGGGCAGTACTTTCTATTTCACAATTCCTGCAAAATGTAATTGGAAAACTAAAACATTTAGTAGTGAAAAAAGCGCTTGTTGTGAAGATTTAGGGCGAAAGAAAATATTAATTGCTGAGAGTGATTACAATTCATACTTGTATGTGAAGAAATTATTCGAAGAGGAGAATGTTGAAATATCATATGCCGATAATGGTACGCAAATGTTACAGGTTGCCAAGGAAATCGCACCAGATATCATTCTCGTTGATATCAATATGCCAGGGGAAGATTGCATACAATGTCTTGATAAATTAAAGCAAACTGATGTAACTTCAAAAATTATTGCTCAAACTGCGAATGTAGTGAAAGGGGAAGAGGAAAAATGTATTGAGGCTGGTTGCCACGGATACATTACCAAGCCATTTAGCAAGGAAGAGCTTTTTTATGAAGTTAGAAAAGTTTTGGTTTAATGAGTATTTCTCATTGTTTTTATATCATTAAATGTAATGATAAGAATGCCTAGAATTGTTAAGGTTCCACCTATCAGCTGATTCGAATTTGGTAAAATATTCATGAATAGGTAAGCTCCACCAATTATAAATACACTGCGCAAGGTACCAATTAATGTAGTTATCGACGCATCGACATATTTTAGCGAAGCAAAGGTGAGGACAATCCCCATAAAAGGACCAAAAAATGATCCAAGTCCTACATACATTATTGATTTAGTAGTATAGTACGGCATTTCCATTAAAAATATCGCATAAAGAATAAAGCCAATAAACAGAAAAAGATTACGGCTTACCGTGATCATTGCTGCAGGAATATTACGAATTTCCGATCTTGCCAAAACTAGGCTAACACCATAAAATATTGCAAAAATTATTGCTGATATGCTAGCCTTACTGGTAAGCGATTGCCAATCGAATCCTCCATTGTTAAAATTGATAAGCCCAACACCAAGAAAAGTAATTAGCATTCCTATCAGAGCTAAAGGGCGATATCTGCTTCCTAAAAAGAAGAAACTAATAAGGATAACAAAAATAGGTGATGTATTTGCCAGAAACGAGACTATAGCAGGATTTTCGGTCAATTGAATGGAAAGGAAAAATGCAAAAATCGAAATGACTTCGGAGCATCCAATAAGTAATAAAACACTTTTTGATTTTTTAGGTAGCGAAGAGAGTTTTTTACGTTCGGTAAAAAAGACGTAGTACAAGTAATTGTACAATAGAGCTAAGCCAAACCATAATATTCCGAAAGATACCAGGCTGATATCCTCCATTGCAAGCTTGCTAAAAATATACACATTCGAGAAACTGATAGTGGCTAAAAGTGCCAAAATGCTTCCTTTTAATTTACCGGTTTTTCTCATTTCTACTACTTGTGATTCGTTGGAACAAAAGTGGATTTAATATTCGAGACTAACAATACCAGTTGTGAATGTGTAAGATCAAAGAAATTTTAAGGGAATTGATTTAGGGAATGCGAATCTTGCTCCAGATTTTCAATTACTTGGTAAAGGGAACAGATTTCATAAAAAAGGGAATAGAATATTAGATGTTTACACTAATAAAGTTGTAAATTGTAGAGAAGAAGTAATTAATTGTTGTAGAATAATATTAAAAAATTATAAAGTAATAATGAATTATTTAGAAGAATTGTTAGATCTGTAGTAAGAAGTCTTACTTTGTTGATATAAAGTAAGTGATCGGTGGACTGAAATTCTCAAAAGGAATGCTGTAATCCGAAAAAGGAACAAAAATACAAGCAGAAAGAATTAAGCAATATAAAAAGGGAGAAAAGATAGCGAAGGAAGGTGTTGTGTAAAAAATAAAGTGAAATCGCAATTGCTTTAAAGGTAAAGATAAATTGACTTATTAACTTGAAAAACAACTCTTATGAAGAAGAAATCATATAGTAGATTTCGTTTAGAGGAGCTACCGGTAGTGGCAGACCTGCTTTTGTGTTATTTAGATGATGATAGGAGTGAATTTCTTGCGTTTTCTGATAAATTTAATGCAGCATATTCTCGTCAAGTTAGTGAGCAAATTCTAAAAGTTCGCAATTTGATACCTGCAAAAATAATTACTTCTGAAAGAGTAAAAGTAACCGAGGAGTTATACTATAAAATGGATATTATATACATGAAATTAAATTTTGTACAGGCTTATGCCGAAATGGCAAATGATACAATGAATGTCCATTCAACAGATTTTGGTATTAGGAAAAGCAAACAACAATTGAAAGCTCGAAATGTAGAAGGAGCTTTAAGTAATTTAAAAGTGGTAGAACAGAATATCAATGGCAATTTGGAGGCATTGCAAACAAAAGGATTTAAAAATGACCTCTTCAAAGAGATTTTTGAATTACGAGATAATATAGCACGCTTGAATTTATTCCAAATTGGAAAATCAATGGAAAGAAGTGAATTGGTTGCAAAAAATCATCGGGAATATGAAAGGCTTTGGAATTACATAACAGAGATTTCGAGAATAGGAAAACTGGTTTTAGTTCACAATAAATCAAAAATGAACGATTATAAATTTTGCAAATTGCTTACCCATGTTCGTAAAACCTAAGAAGTGAGTTGATCGAATTACAAAGCAGCATTATTTCTTGTTGCGATAAACCTTTTTATCAAACCACAATTCACACTTCGGAATATTATTAATACATTCGTTCATTATGGAACTAAATTTACTGTTCGCAGCATTGGCAACTTTAGTGCTTAATTTACCCTTTGGATACATTAGGCAAGGGTACAAGAAATTTTCGGTAATGTGGTTCGTGTCTATTCACGCTCCCATTCCGTTTGTGGTATTGTTCAGGCATTTGTTCGAGGTGGGATTTGCACTCTACACTTATCCTGTAATGGTGAGTGCGTTTTTTCTTGGGCAGTTGATTGGAAAAAAATACCGGATGCGAAAAATGGCGCAGAAAGAATTAAAAGAAGAAGTGATTCTAGAAGAAATAAAAAAAGACCAACAGTAATGTTGGTCTTTCATGTATCTAATAAAGATTGAGATTACAATCTCTCTTTAATTTTCTTAGTTTCTGCTTCGAAACCTGGCTTTTCAAGCAAAGCAAACATATTACTCTTGTATGCTTCAACTCCTGGCTGATCAAAAGGATTCACATCTAAGATGTAACCACTAACTCCACAAGCAATTTCGAAGAAATATAGTAATTCACCCAAGTAGAATTCGTTTAATTTAGGCATTTCGATGTGCAAGTTTGGAACACCACCATCAACGTGAGCCAATTGAGTTCCCAATTCAGCCATTTTATTTACTTCGTCAACACGTTTTCCTGCTAAGTAGTTCAATCCGTCAAGATTATTCTTGTCTTCCGGAATATAAACTGTGTGATTAGGTTTGGCAATAGAAATTACGGTTTCGAAAATGTTACGCTGTCCTTCCTGAATGTACTGTCCCATTGAGTGAAGATCAGAAGTGAAATCGACACTAGCAGGGAAAATACCTTTGTTTTCTTTTCCTTCACTCTCGCCATACAATTGTTTCCACCATTCTGCAACATTGTGCAATTTAGGATTGTAGTTGGCTAAGATTTCAATGCCTTTTCCTTTTTCGTATAAAGCATTTCTTGTTGCAGCATATAATAGTGCTGGGTTTTCTTCAAAAGCGGTTTCAACAGTATAGTCCTGCATTGCTTTTGCACCCTTTACCAACTCCTTAATATCGTGACCTGCAACTGCAATTGGAAGTAATCCAACCGGAGTTAATACAGAGTAACGACCACCAACATTATCGGCAATAACAAAAGTCTTGTAACCTTCTTGAGTAGCTAAAGTTCTAAGCGCACCTTTCGATTCGTCGGTAATAGCAACAATTCTTTCGCGAGCTTCTTCTTTACCAACTTGCTCTTCTAACATTTCCTTTAATAAACGGAATGCAATAGCAGGCTCGGTAGTAGTTCCCGATTTTGAGATTACGCAAATACCAAACTCGATACTCTTAAGAATATCGGTTAATTCGTAAAGATAATCTTCACTGATATTTTGCCCTGCGTAAAGAACAAGTGGATTTTCATCGCCAGAGTTTAGCTGATCGAAACTGTGTGCTAAAGCGTCGTTAACTGCTTTTGCTCCCAGGTAAGAGCCACCAATTCCAACAACAACCAGAACTTCAATTTTTTCTTTTAACTTCTTAGCTGTAGCTTCGATGTCATTCAATTCTGCTTCTGTAATCTGAGAAGGCAATTGAACCCAACCTACATAGTCATTTCCTTTCCCGGTTCCTTCGTGAAGGGAGGTTAAATGTTTCTTACTATTTTCTTCATACTTGAAAACCTCTTCTTTGCTTACAAAATCAAGAGATTTCTCGATGTTCAACTTAATGTGTTCCATTTTGTACTAGTTAAGATTTACAATTCATTACTGTCAGAACCGATACCCCTCCAATTATCAGACAATACTAAAATGTAATAGTTGTATTTAAAAAGTTATATTTTATTGGCAGTATACCAATAAGCAATTGGTATTTAAAGTGTTGTTTTTGGTGAAATGCCAATGCAACACTCATAAAAGTACAGCGAAAAAATTACTCTAACGTAAATCTTCCGTTAATAATTTGATTTCGATAGCAGGCGAAATCTTTTCATATAAAATATTGTAAACAGCCATGGTAATTGGCATGTGAACATTGTATTCGTCGTTAATTTCTTTGATACATTTAACTGCATAGTATCCTTCGGCAATCATGTGCATCTCCAACTGAGCAGATTTTACGGTATATCCTTTACCAATCATGGTTCCGAACGTACGGTTTCTACTAAACTGAGAATAACATGTAACCAATAAATCGCCTAAGTAAGCCGAACTTTTAATGTCTCGAGTGATAGGATGCACGGTATCAACAAATCGTTTGATTTCCTGAATGGCATTTGATATCAGCACCGACTGAAAATTATCGCCGTAGCGTAAACCATGACAAATCCCAGCTGCAATAGCAACAACATTCTTAAGAACGGCTGCATATTCGGTTCCATAAATGTCTTCGGTAACCGTAGTTTTAATGTATGGGCATTCTAAGTTAAGCGCTAAAGAACGAGCTTTCTTAGTATCCTGACATGAAATAGTAAGATAGGACAAGCGCTCCATTGCAACCTCTTCGGCATGGCAAGGTCCAGAAATAACACCTACATTATCAATAGGTACATTGTATTTTTCGTTAAAAAATTCACCAATAATCATGTTCTCATCGGGAACAATTCCCTTAATAGCCGATACTATAAATTTATCCTCTAAACTAACCGTAAGTTTCTGCAGTGCATTTTTTAGGAAAGCTGAAGGGATAGCAAAAATCAGAACATCTGAATTCTCAACCAATTCATCAAGATTGTTGTAGAAATTTATGTTTTCGATGTCGAATTCAACACCCGTTAAATACCTCGGATTGTGACTTAATTGCTTGAATTGTTTAATGGTATCTGGGTTACGCATGTACCAGTTAATTTCCTGTACATTCTCCATTAGGATTTTTGCGATTGCTGTTGCCCAACTACCTCCTCCAATAATTGCAATTCTCGACGATTCGTTCATAAATGTATTAATAAGTTCGGTGTGTAAAGATTCTGTTTTAGTAAGGTACAGATCTCTAATTTACTAAATATCGGAGGAAGGGAAAAATTCCCAACCTCCGATAGTGATATTATAATATTAGAATGGGCTTACGCTAACCATTCTTTTACTTCGTCTTGGCTAGGATTCTTTAATCCCATCTTCAATTTTTTATTCCAACCGCAAATGTCTTGGTGCAGTTTTGTATGTTTCTCTTCCTTAAGAGCCTCAACAGTTTGGAAACCTGCTTTACGAATAATTGGCATCCATTCCTGAGCAATACCCAATTCAATAAATTTTTCGTCGCTATCAACAGCAGCTTTCTTCTCTGGTCTCATTTGAGGGAAGAACAAAACATCTTGAATAGAGTGAGAGTTGGTCATCAACATTGTTAAACGGTCGATACCAATACCCATACCTGATGTAGGAGGCATACCATATTCTAATGCACGAACAAAGTCCATATCAATAAACATTGCTTCGTCGTCACCTTTTTCGCTCAATTTCATTTGTTCCTGGAATCTTTCCAACTGATCAATAGGGTCATTCAGCTCAGAGTAAGCATTACAAACTTCCTTACCGTTAACCATCAACTCAAAACGCTCAGTTAACTCAGGATTTTCTCTGTGCTTTTTACAAAGAGGCGACATTTCAACAGGATAATCGGTAATGAAAGTAGGTTGGATATAGTTTCCTTCGCACTTCTCACCAAAAATCTCATCAATCAATTTACCTTTTCCGAAAGTTTCATCAACTTCAATGTTTAACTGCTTACAAACATCACGAAGTTGAGCTTCATCCATTCCGTTAATATCAATTCCAGTGTGTTCTTTAATTGAATCAATCATAGAAATACGCTTGAAGGGACGCTTGAAATCGATTTCTTTATCACCAACCATCAGTTTGGTTTCTCCATGAAGATCTAAGGCAACTTTTTCAATCATTTCCTCAGTAAAGTCCATCATCCAGTTGTAGTCTTTATAAGCTACATAGATTTCCATTACTGTAAACTCAGGGTTGTGAGTTCTGTCCATTCCTTCGTTACGGAAGTCTTTTGCAAACTCATAAACACCATCAAAACCACCAACGATCAATCTTTTAAGGTACAATTCGTTCGCAATACGCATATACAATGGAATATCCAATGCATTGTGATGTGTTTCGAATGGACGAGCAGACGCTCCACCTGGGATTGCCTGTAAGATTGGAGTTTCAACCTCAAGATATCCCTTGCTGTTGAATAACTCGCGCATTGAGTTAATAATTTTAGTTCTCTTCAAGAAAACATCTTTTACATCCGGATTTACAACCAAATCAACGTAACGCTGACGGTAACGCAATTCAGGATCACTAAAAGAATCATATACCTTTCCATCTTTTTCTTTCACGATAGGAAGAGGACGAACTGATTTAGAAAGAACAGTCAATTCAGTAGTGTGAACAGAAGTTTCCCCTACTTTAGTAACAAACACGTATCCCTTAATTCCAATAAAATCACCAATATCCAAAAGTTTTTTGAATACAGTGTTGTAAAGAGTTTTATCCTCATCAGGGCAAATAGAATCTCTGGCAATATATACCTGAATTCTTCCTTTTGAATCCTGAAGTTCAATAAAAGAAGCTTTACCCATGATTCTTCTGCTCATGATTCTACCTGCAATACAAACCTCTTGAAGGTTCTTCTTTTCAGGATCGAAGTCTTTCAGAATATCTGCAGAATAATTATTTACATGATATTGTGCTGCAGGAAAAGGGTTGATGCCCAAATTCTGCATTTCCTTTAGGGAATTTCTTCTAATGATCTCTTGTTCACTAAGTTCTAACGCATTCATCTTAATCTCAATAAAGTTTATTCGGGTGCAAAGATATAATAATCTGAGCAATATGTGAATTCAAGTGGAGATTTGAGTTTAAAATAGATTTTAAAATTTAATTATTCCTTTTGATTATCAGGATTTGCGGGGTTTAAAAACAAGAATTCATTAAAAATGATATAAGAGTTCGAAATCTCATTGTTGTAAGATTTTAATTTCTTAATATTGCATGAAATTCAGAGAGTATTTAGATTGAATAAAAATAATGAGCGCTTTATCTACTGAATCAAAAACATGTAGAATCTCAGTAATTTTTTAATCCTTTCGAATACCTTTGCATGAATTAGATTTTTTATTACAAACTTGTTTTGTTGAGACAATTTAAAGCTTGATAATCAATAATTGAAAATGATTATTGGCTGTAATAGGGAGAGCTGAAATGAAAATTAAAAGAAAGCCAGATTGGCTAAAGATACAGTTGCCAAAAGGTGACGATTATGCATACGTAAATGGTATTGTACAGGAACATGGCTTACATACCATTTGTTCTAGTGGAAAATGCCCGAATGTAGGAGAGTGTTGGGGAAATGGAACAGCAACTTTTATGATTTTGGGTAATATTTGTACAAGAGCTTGTAAGTTCTGTAATGTGCCAACAGGTAAACCACTTCCTGCTGATACAAAGGAACCCATTCGTTTGGCTCGTTCCATCAAACTGATGAAATTAAAGCATGCGGTTATTACTTCCGTAGATCGTGATGATTTGGAAGATGGTGGATCAGGAATTTGGGCTGATACCATTAAAGAAATCAAAAAAACGTCTCCGGAAACAACTTTGGAGGTTTTAATTCCTGATTTTAATGGAAAAGAAGAGGATATTCAGCGAGTAATTAACGAGAATCCAGAGGTGATTTCTCACAATTTGGAAACCGTTCGTCGTTTGACACGTGAAGTTCGTAGCAAGGCTAAATACGATCTTAGTTTGAAGGTTTTAAAACAAATTTCAGATGCGGATATTGTTGCTAAGTCTGGTATAATGCTTGGTTTAGGTGAAACTGAAGAAGAGATATACCAAGTAATGGATGATTTGTTGACAGTGGGAGTTAAGGTAATGACTATTGGTCAGTATTTGCAGCCAACACGAAATCATCTTCAGGTACAAGAGTATGTTACACCTGAAACATTTAAAAAATATGAGCAAGTTGGACTTGAAAAAGGATTTACTTTTGTAGAGAGTACACCGCTTGTTCGTTCATCATATCACGCAGAACGTCATGTGAATGCGTTAAACTTAAAGCAGGTTTTAAAAAATGATTAAGACAATTTTTAGAGACTTGAACTCGATAGACTATAAGGAAGCCTGGGATTATCAGGAGAACTTATTTCAGGAAGTATTGCAATCTCGTCAGGCAAATGCTGATCTTCCTCAAGACCAAAAAAATCTTTCCAACAACTATTTGCTTTTTTGTGAGCATCCGCATGTTTACACTTTAGGTAAGAGTGGTAAAGAGCAGAATATGCTTTTGAATATGTTGCAGTTGCAAGCGAAAGAAGCAAGTTTTCATAAAATCAATCGTGGTGGCGATATTACTTATCATGGTCCCGGACAAATTGTGGGTTATCCAATCTTAAATTTAGAAACCTACGATATGGGAATTAAGTTGTATATCGAAAATCTTGAGCAAGCAGTAATTAATTGTATTGCTGATTACGGTATCACAGGAACCCGATTGGATGGTGCAACTGGGGTTTGGCTAGACGTTGGAACTCCACGTGTACGGAAGATTTGTGCCATTGGAGTTAGAGTTAGTCGTTGGGTTAGTATGCATGGTTTTGCTTTTAATGTAAATACCGATCTTAAATATTTTGATTACATAAATCCATGTGGTTTTGTCGATAAAGGAGTTACATCTTTGAAAAAAGAATTAGGCAAAGAGCTTGATATTGAAGAGGTAAAACATAATCTTAAAAATCATATCGCAAAACTGTTTGATATGAAGCTGGAAATTGACTAATTTGGCTAGCTAAATTCTTGTTTATGGAAAAAAGATGGGTAATTAACGAACCAGGCGATGACGAAACGGTCGAGGCACTAATGAAATCATTGGGCGTTGATCGAGTGATAGCCAATCTGTTAGTTCAGAGAGGAGTCACAAGTTTTGAAAGTGCCAAGGCGTTTTTTCGTCCCAGCTTAGATGATCTGCATGATCCTTTCCTAATGAAAGACATGACTGAGGCAATTGATCGATTGACCACAGCCATGGAGAAACAAGAACGAGTATTGGTTTATGGTGATTATGATGTGGATGGAACCACGTCGGTTGCATTAGTTTATACTTATCTGAAATCACATTTCGATTTTATCGATTATTATATTCCTGATAGATATTCCGAAGGATATGGAGTATCTATAAAGGGAATTGATTATGCAGCTGAGAATAATTTCAGTTTGGTAATTGCTCTTGATTGTGGAATCAAGGCAATCGAGAAAATTGCTTATGCAAAAGAAAAGGGTGTTGATTTTATTATTTGCGATCACCATACTCCGGATGATGAATTGCCACTAGCAGCTGCCGTTCTTGATCCTAAAAGAAAGGATTGTGATTACCCTTGTGATGTATTATCAGGTTGCGGAGTTGGCTTTAAGTTGATGCAAGGATTAGCCCAAAGAAAGAATTGGGATTTTGAAACACTAACTCCTCTATTGGATTTATTAGCTGTTAGTATTGCTTCGGATATAGTTCCAATTACAGGAGAAAATAGAGTATTGACATTTTTCGGTTTAAAGCAACTGAATGAAAGTCCGAGATTAGGTTTAAAAACCATATTGAATTTGGCTGGGGTTACAAAGCATCTAAGCGTTAATGATATTGTTTTTAAAATTGGTCCAAGAATTAATGCAGCAGGAAGAATTCAATCAGGAAACAGAGCTGTACAGCTTCTAATTGCTGAAAAGGAAGAAGCTGCTGCACTTATAGGTGATACGATTAATGGTCTAAATGAAGATCGTAAAGAATTGGATCACACTATAACTGATGATGCCTTAGATCGAGTAGCAAAAAGTAAGGCATTACTTGCTAAAAAAAGTACGGTATTATTCGATAGAAATTGGCACAAAGGCGTAATTGGTATTGTGGCTTCAAGAATGATTGAATCTTATTACAAACCAACTGTTATTCTTACAGAATCGAATGGCTTTGCTACAGGAAGCGCTCGATCGGTAGATGGATTTGATTTGTACAATGCCATATCTGCATGTAGCGATTTACTGGAAAATTTTGGTGGGCATAAGTATGCCGCAGGATTAACCATGAAAATTGAAAATGTATCTGCATTCCAACAACGTTTCGAAGAATATGTTTGTGATAACATCACAGATGATATGTTGGTTCCACAAGTTAAGGTAGATGCAAATATTAGTTTATCGGATATTACGCCTAAATTTTACAGGGTATTAAAGCAGTTCGAGCCTTTCGGACCAAAAAATATGACGCCTGTTTTCATTAGTGAGAAGGTTGTTGATTACGGATATAGTCGACCAGTTGGTCGTAATAAAGAACATCTAAAACTTTCTGTTGTCGATGACATTCGAGAAGGAGATGTTAAAGGAGGAATTGCTTTTTCCATGGGTAAACTATATCCGAAAATTGCTAGTGGAGCACAATTTGATGTATGTTACTCAGTTCAGGAAAATGAATACATGGGTAAGATAGAAACTCAACTAATGGTTAGAGATATTAAATTTTAGAACTAAAATAGCTCTCATTCTGCACTATTTTGAATTGATCCTTTTCTTTATAAGCTAAATATTTATTTGTAGCTGTTTACTTCTATTAAAGATATACTTAATAGAATAGTTGATTATGCACTCCTTTGCGTTGATTTATTGAGATTTTCAGATTTGCCAGTTCCAACTTCCTTATTATCTTTGCGCCAATTTGTGAATTTTTAAATCCATTTTATGATCCTATTTCAAAATCCTAAAGAGCAGGGTATTCAAAATCCCGCCAAAAGAATTATTCTGGGAGTACAGTTTTTATTTGTCGCATTTGGCGCAACTGTCTTAGTCCCCCTATTAGTTGGCATTGACCCAGCGGTCGCATTATTTACAGCAGGAATCGGAACCTTGATTTTTCATTTAATCACAAAAGGTATGGTTCCTGTTTTTTTAGGCAGTAGTTTTGCTTTTATAGCTCCGATAGTTGCGGCAACACAATTGTATGGTTTACCTGGAACTCTCTCTGGTTTGATTGCAGTTGGTTTGGTTTACGGAATTTTTTCCGGAGTAATTAAACTTTGGGGATTGAGAGTAATAGAGAAAATTTTCCCATCAATTGTTGTTGGTCCGGTTATCATGTTAATTGGTTTGTCATTAGCGCCAGTAGCGGTTAATATGGCAAAAACCAATTGGATAATTTCATCAGTTGCATTATTGACTGCAGTATTAATTGTAGTATACACTAAAGGTATTTTGAAACTAATCCCAATTTTTTCTGCTATTGTTATTGGTTATACAGTTTCGATATTTTTAGGTCAGGTTGATTTTACACCAATTAAAGAGGCTGCCTGGTTTGCTTTACCAGAATTTGTTCGTCCAGAATTAAATTGGAGTGCAGTTCTTTATATGATTCCTGTTGCTTTTGCTCCAATTATTGAGCATGTGGGAGATATGTATGCTATTGGAGGTGTCGCAAACAAAGAGTTTGTTAAAAAACCAGGCTTGAACAGAACTTTATTGGGAGATGGTGTGGCTACTGCTTTTGCAGGTTTTTTTGGTGGACCTCCAAATACAACTTATTCAGAAGTTACAGGTGCAATTGCTTTAACTAAGGTTGTTGATCCCCGAGTATTAAGAATTGCTGCAATTACAGCACTTGTATTTTCGATGATTGGAAAAGTTAGTGCATTCTTAAAAACAATTCCTCAAGCAGTTTTAGGTGGAATCATGTTACTACTTTTTGGTATGATTGCAGGAATTGGAATTAAAACATTAATCGATGCAAAAACGGATTTTTCAAAAACAAGAAATCAAGTAATTGTTTCTATTGTTTTAACTGTAGGTATAGGTGGTGCTCAAATAACATACGGAAACTTCTCTCTTGCAGGTATTGGTCTAGCATCAGTTGTAGGAGTTATTTTAAATCTTATTTTACCGGATAAGTCAACACCTATTAAAGGAAGTAAAGTAGAATAATTAATTTAAATTAATTATTTTGTTCAAAAATGATTAAATTTGATTCTGTTAATCTAGATTTCGATTTAGGTTTAACATCCCTTTTATATATAAAGCCCCTTTTAGGGGCTTTTTTAATTTTTATTGGTGCTAAAGTAGAGATTATTTACTTATCGTATCTAAATTCATAACGTCCAAATTCAAAATTAGACTGCTCACCATTTCTAGTAAAAAAACCTTTATTGTCACATTTTCCTTCACCAAAATTGTAAATACTTTTTTCCTTTTCTACCACAAAAGAAATTTCTCCCTCACTTATAAATTCACAAGAATGAGTAACAACTAGAGGGCTGGTAATTTCAGCAGTGTAATTTCTTTCTTCAGAATTGATTCCAGATAAAAAGCCGTTTACAAGAAATATATCATCCCAAAGGTATTCCTGAGTTTCGAATCCTCGAATCCATTCTTTTGTTTTGTTTCCGTTTACAGTGTATGTTTTACCTGATTTAGATACAAATTTGATATTGTCATAGGTAATATCAAAACAAAGACAGTTGTTACTATTAAAACCAATTGTTTGAATTTCTATCTGTCCGGTAATATTAAGATCATTAATATAGAATTCATCGAAATAGATTAATTGTATGCTTTGTGCTGTTGTAATATCACCAGATATTTCACTGTAAATTTTACCTCTTTTCAAATGCCCCAGATAATCAATTTGGTTACTTGTACCATAGTCGATCAGCATATTTTTGCTATCATCTTGTGAGCCGTTTTGGCTTACTTTTATTGTAGGTATTGAATCTTTTTCTAAATTCTCATTTGAAACAGGGTTTAGCAGACTAAATTCCACTTCATTTGTGATGCTCTCCAAAATGCAGTTAATCATTGCATTTTCTTCAATATTAACTGAGTTGGTAATTTTTACATCAAGTTCATGCTCTGATGAATCACATGATGAATAAAGTAATATAACTGCTACTATGTAGCATAATCCCTTTCCTGCTCTCATATCTCTCTAATTATCGGATACAACTTGTTCACTTCTACGAAAGTATATGAAGAAAAGTTTGGATGAATAAACTTATAATCAGCATGAATAAGGATTAATTGATGATAAGAATTTCACAATTGTTTTTGATTTAAAATCATTCAAAAATAAAAAACCCTTTCCACATTTGTGGAAAGGGTCGTTGAATATGGAAAATTCTATTCGAAAATCATCACTTAAACGAAATAGAATTTAATAATAAACAAAGTTGTAATAATTACTCACCAATATTATAAACGTACTTTATAACAAATAAAATAGCGATACAAATCATTGCAATGTTAAGATCTTTGTATTTACCAGTAAGTACTTTTAGGACTACATATGAAAGCATACCAAAAGCAATACCTTCTGCAATACTATAGGTAAATGGCATCATAATCATGGTAAGGAAAGCAGGAATAAATTCCGAGTAATCATCAAAATTAATTTTTGTGATTGGACTCATCATGAAAATACCAATAATTACTAATACTGAAGAACTTGCAGCAGCCGGAATCATTGTAAACAAAGGAGTAAAGAACAATGCTAAAAAGAACATGATAGCAACAGTAAGGGATGTCATACCTGTTTTACCACCTTCGGCAACACCAGCAGCACTTTCAACGTAAGTTGTAACAGTTGATG
>Ga0193954_1000170_pt1 | contig 39364 bp, 37 predicted proteins | sample BB_5_MG_FD_140340 | JGI IMG/M metagenome (GOLD analysis project Ga0193954, IMG submission 140340) | Microbial mat bacterial communities from the Broadkill River, Lewes, Delaware, United States - BB_5_MG | ecosystem: Environmental > Aquatic > Freshwater > River > Microbial mats | place: USA...
CCAATGGGCCAGGTGATCCACTCATCCTCAAAGATGAACAAGCTAAAATCAGAGAACTCATCGCTGCAAAAATCCCAATGTTTGGCATCTGTCTAGGGCATCAACTTCTCTCTATTGCACATGGATATGATACTTATAAACTCAAATTTGGACACCATGGTGGAAACCATCCTGTCCAAGATGAGCGTGGAGTTGTAGAGATTACGGCACAAAACCACAACTACAATGTCCCCGATAATATCACCGAAGTTGCCAAAGTAACGCATACCAATCTCTTTGATAATACCATTGAAGGTTTGGCGTACAATGATGCTCCTATCATCTCTGTACAGCACCACCCAGAAGCTAGCCCAGGCCCGCACGAAAGTGCTTATGTTTTTAAATCATTTTATAATTTAGTAAGGAATTAATCGTTGGAAAAATTAGAACTTATAGCAAAGAAGATTGATCTTCTCATCACGACACGTAATCAACTCAAAGATGATAATGATCAGCTTTCACTCAAACTTGATGAAGCCAATGCCAAAATTGCTGAACTTGTATTAAAAATAGAGCAACTTGAAGAGAAATACGAACTCAAAAATATGGAGATGGATGATATTCTCACAAAACTTGAAGATATTATCGTCGAACACTAATGCATCTTATCATTACAGGTGGGACAATTGATAAAAAGTACAATGAGCTTACGGGCTTAGTGGACTTTGCTCCCACTTCACATATCGAAGAGATGCTCACCCAAGCACGTATTGATCTCACAACATTGACGATTACCCCTCTACTTCTCAAAGATTCTCTTGAGCTTACCCCAAAAGATAGAGAAAGTATTATACAAACCATTCAATCATCTCAATCAGATCAAATTCTTATCACACACGGTACAGATACGATGGTAGAGAGTGCCAAGTATATCGCCTCTTTTGGGTTTAATAAAGCCATTGTTCTACTAGGGGCAATGATCCCCTATCGTATTAAAAATTCAGATGCATTATTTAATCTAGGGTTTGCTTTAGGAGCTATGCAAAATTTAGATTATGGTGTCTATGTTGCAATGAACGGACAACTCTTTAAAGACAATCAAGTATCAAAAGATTATAATTTAGGAGTTTTTAAAAGTAATGCAGAGTATCAGTGAAACCTTTATTGAACGTATTAAGAATCATTCTCATCCACTCTTTTATAACTCCAAAGGCAGTACACGTGCTTACAAACTAGGTATTCGCCACCTCAGTGCAGCACCCTTGGCAGGTTTAGCCACTCGCCAAGGCAACTCTATCTACCCCAAAGAGATCATCTACCTAGTTGATTTGGATAAGCAAAGTATAAAAGCCATAAGCAATAAAATTAAGCTAATCAATATAGAGACAATAAAATAAGTTGCTATAATAGCAACTTAGCAAATAACAAAGAATAAAAAATGACTCAAACAAAATATTTAGACGCTATTAAAGTACTTAAAAAATGGGCATTTGCCTACTACGTAGATGACAACCCTATTGCCACAGATGAAGAGTATGATAAACTCTACCATCACGTATTAAAATATGAGGTTGACAATCCAGATAAGATACTTGAAGATTCTCCTACCAAGCGTGTGGGAGGAGAGATCCTAGAGGGCTTTGAAAAATCAGCTCATATTGCCAAAATGTGGTCGATGGAGGATGTCTTTGATAATGAAGGTCTTATTGAGTGGATAGATCGGGTAAAAAAGAGTACGAACACTCTGCCTAAGCTCTTTTGTGAACCCAAATTTGATGGGGCAAGCCTCAACCTACTCTATGAAAAAGGCAAACTTATCAAAGCAACGACTCGTGGTAATGGTGAGGTTGGAGAGAATGTCACACACAATATCAAAACCATGCACTCCATTCCATTAAGTATTGATTACCATGAAACCATTGAGATTCGTGGTGAGGTCGTGATACGTAAAGATGATTTTGAAAAGATTAATAAAGAGCGTATAAAAAGTGGTGAAACCCCCTTTGCCAACCCTCGAAACTCTGCTTCGGGAAGTCTAAGACAACTTGATCCTAAGATTACGGCTAAACGAAAGCTTATCTTCTATCCATGGGGAGTGGGTGAGAATCACTTGAAGTATCCAACACTTAGTGAAAAGATGGACTTCATAGCAACGCTTGGATTCTTGAGTCCACCACTTGAGCGTGCTTGTGAAAATGTTGAGGAAGTAGAAGCCTTTTATCAAGAGTTAATTGCCAAACGTGATAAGATTCCTATGCTCATGGATGGGATGGTAGTCAAAGTTGATGATACCACGCTTCAAGAGACTCTTGGCTATACCATCAAACACCCCAAGTGGATGTGTGCCTATAAATTCCCTGCCATTGAAAAATCAACAAAAGTATACGATATTACCTTGCAAGTAGGACGTAGTGGAGTCATTACTCCTGTGGCTGAAGTGGAACCCGTGGATTTGGATGGGGCGATGGTCTCACGTGCTACTTTACACAATTTTGATGAGATAGAACGTCATGGCTTAATGAAAGGCGATAGCGTCATTATCATCCGCTCAGGTGATGTCATTCCTAAGATTACCAAAGTCCTCACTCAAAGACGTGATGGAAGCCAAATCGCAATAGAACGTCCCAAACACTGCCCTATTTGTCAAAATGAGGTATTGGATGAAGGGACACTTATTAAGTGTCAAAATCTTAGTTGTAAAGCTCGTGTGGTCAGTGCCATGAGCTATTTTGCATCCAAAGGGTGTATGAACATTGATGGTCTGGGTGAAAAAATCATTGAGAGCCTTTACCATGAGAAAATTATCAAAGAACTCAAAGATCTCTACTTTTTAGATAGAGAGAAGGTTTTAGCCTTGGAGGGATTTAAAGAAAAACGTGTAGATAACCTGATCTCTGCCATTGAAAAGAGCAAAGGGGTAGAGTGCTGGCGATTTTTGCGTTCGTTGGGGATTGAGCATATTGGAGAAGTTGCGAGTAAAGATATTTGTAAAACTTTTGGCTTAGAGATATTTAACCTCAGCCATGAAGATCTCGTTTCCATTGATGGAATAGGCGAGCAGATGGCACTATCGTTTGAAGAGTTTATCCGTAGTAACGAAAGCAATGTCCAAGAGCTAATTGATATTATCAACCCAACCATTACCAAACAAGAAACGATTCAAACAAACCCTTTTCGGGATACAACAGTAGTACTCACGGGAACCATGTCCAAACCCCGTGGAGAGATCAAAACTCTACTTGAAGGACTTGGAGCAAAAGTGAGTGGATCGGTGAGTAAAAAAACCAACTACCTCATCTATGGTGAAGAGGCAGGAAGTAAGCTGGCAAAAGCGGAAAAGTTGGGGGTGGAGACACTGACAGAAGAAGAGATGGAAACACTCTTAAGGGATGAAGTATGACCCAAAATGAACGAAGTAAAATCAGAAGTAAAATCATTAAAGATATTGCCCATATCAGTGAGCAAATTACTGAACTTGAAGCCAAAACACAGCCTATTGAACCTGACTGCTCATTGGGACGTCTCACACGTGTAGAAGCGATGAATGAAAAAGCAGTTAACGACAAAATTTTAGCAGAATCACGCATCACACTCAAACGTCTTCAAAGTGCCTTAAATCGAGTAGATCGAGAGAGCTTTGGTATTTGTATTGATTGTGAAGAGGACATTGCTATGGGACGGATGATGATTCGTCCTGAATCTATCCGCTGTGTGACTTGTGCCTCTGAGTTTTCATCTTCTTAAAATACCTACTCAAAGTCTTATTTATCAGGATTAAACTTCCAAATCGTCACAATAGGCACAACAAATCCTACAATGATCACCACCCACATGAGCATCCCTAGCTGTGAATAGTCTGCATGGGTGATAATGACACCTTTCTCTTTAATCTCACGTGTGACGACAAATATCTCATTGAGGTATTTGGTAAGTAGCTTCGCCGCTCCAAGGGCGATATTCATAAAGCTTGCCATCAGTGCAAACCATGTTGCTTTTTTACCTTCGGGCGCATAGATAGCTACAAGAGTAAGCATAATTACCCCTGCGATGTAATCAAAAGGCGAAGCTAGGGCAGTATCAATCACCGCTACAGTCTTGGCATCAACACCAAGCAGGGTATGTAGGTCATAATACATCCCAAGCAGTGGAAGAGAGAGGATGGTATAGATGATTGTCATGGCAATAAGTACACTTGATATACTTTTATCAACGATAAACTTCCCACTAATCCACATCCCAATAATCCCAAGCGTTGCTCCAATTTGAGCAAGGACTCCAAAAAATGCCTCATCAAACTGCAATACATCTATCTCCCACCACTGCAGAGCTGGTCCTACTGATGGCATAGCACGGTAGACAAAGATCACAATCATCGCCATCTTGATATGGTGGATGGTATCGCTATCAAGATCACCTACCACTTCACGCAACATATACAAAACAACAGCCAAAGAAATCACAAAGATAATCTCTTGCGAATAGGGTATCTCATTGACACCCATAATGATAATAAAGAGTGCAAACCCAATCCCTCCAAAGAGGATTTTTTTGTTCAATGGTGAAGGAGGGACAGAGTTAAGTTGTACAAAGCTAACCCCTATTATGGATAATATAGGAATAAAGAGTGAAAGCTTGAAGATGGTCTCATAGCTATAGATACTTGCAAGCCATCCTCCAAGCCCTGATACGGCAAACCCACCAAGTGCCAGAGCCAGACGAGCTAAGACTTGAATGGTAGCAAGCTCAACTTTACGCTCACTCTCATTTAGGTTTTTATCCGTTACCTCCGTAGACATCGTATCAGCGACCACATCTTGCATCACAATTCCCACAGTAGTAATAATCATCGCCAACATATAAAGGCTGTCTCTATCATAGCCTGAAAATATCTCATACTTCCCTGCAATAGCAACGACCATTGCGATACCAAAGCTCATCAATACTGCCCCAATATAGACATAAATCTTACGGTTAGAGCCTAATAACGTAAAGGAATCGACAATCTGCCCAAAAATCATCTTAATACTCCACGGTATCATAAGCCAAAAGCTAAGCTCCATATATTCCACAGCAGAGAGTCCCAAATCCTTTTTAACGAGGAAGTCATGAGCAATCGCAGAAAACGCCGTAGCACCATAGGAGAAATAGATCATCAATAGTGGAACATAACGAAGCCGTATTGCTTTAAAAGGCATTAGAATAGCTTCAAAAAAAGATTGTTGTATGGTGGAGAGTTTCATACTCGTCTCTCCTCGTTCCCAAGCACAAGAAAGGGAATGCATATCGGTGTTTGGAATAGAAAAATAGTGGGTAGATTCATATAGGCTCTTTTTGGTTTGCATTATACCATAAAGCCAATATATTTATTAATTTTTAAGAAAAAATAAAATAATAATATATCAATATAGTTTAATTTAATATTTTGGATTATATGATGTCTTCAAAAAAAGAGTTTTTAGGTTTAGAGCTATCCCAATCTCCTTGGATCAATTATGGGGTATTGATTGGTACCTTAACGCTTATTATCTCCACTATACTCTCAAGTTATTTTGTCTATCTCTCCATCGCCTTTATGGCTTTACTTTTTGGGTTGGAGTCCAAACGTGTACCTCTCTACTATTAGACACAAAAGAGGGAGGCTATGATGAGAAAATATAGCTAAATTTATTTTATTGTCCGATAAACTGAACCTAATGCCTGAAGTGAACTACAAGATGGCATTACTTAAAAAATATTTTAAAATATAGTTAAATTTTCTTTATAATGTAAAACTCAAATTATTGCAAGTGCAATCTTGTTAGTTCCTCTGATTTGTTGTGTATTTGGCTACCCTACAAGTCTATCTTTTTTATTGTCAAAGTCAAATAATGACATCTGTTTTAAAGGTTTTTTATATTCTATAATTTCATCTGTTTTATTTAGTATTTGCTCTTTAACTTGTTTTGCTATCTCTTCTACCATTGGTATAACTATTGAGTTTCCAACTCTATTATATAATTTGGCTTTTGAACCAATTAATTTAAAATCATCTTTAAATCCCATTAATCTATAGCACTCTTTTAAAGTTAATTTTCTAACTCTATTATTATGATGTACAAAATATCTTCCTGCTGATTCTTGTGAAGACAATGTTGGATGAGTACCATTTGATGAATATATTCTATTTGGTTGTTTATGAACTCTTGATAAATGAATTGTGTCTGGTCTTGTACCTTTAGTCCTAATTTTCTTATTTCTATATCCAATGAAAATAAGTCCAGATGGTTGTTTTTTAGGATTATCAATAAGTGTATATTCGTTTTCTTCTAAATACTCTATTTGTCCATTGTCTTCTTCTAAAATATCTTTTATATAAATTGGTTGTTTCTTATCTAGTTTATTAAAATCAAATTTTATTCCATTTAATGAGCCAACTATTATTGTTCTTTCTCGATTTTGTGGTACAGCAAAATCTTTTGCATTTAACACTTGCCAATTAGTTGTATATCCTAATTCATTTAAAGCATTTAAAACAACCTTTAAAGTATTTCCTTTGTCATGACTTTTAAAATGTTTAACATTCTCTAAAACAATAGCCTTTGGTTTTTTTTCTTTTAATATTCTTTCTATGTCAAAAAATAGAGTTCCTCTAGTATCATTAAAACCTTTTTTTTCTCCTGCAATACTAAAAGGCTGACATGGAAAACCTGCTAATAAAACATCATGATTTGGTATCTCTTTTTCATCTATTTTTGTAATATCTTTAAATACTGTTTCATTGTAATTAGCTTGATACATCTCTCCTGCATGTTCATCTATTTCTGAACTAAATACACAACTATAATTATTGCTTTCAAAACCTGTTCTAAATCCACCAATACCTGCAAATAAGTCAATAAAATTATAATTCATGATTTAATCCTAAAGTTAATTCATTCCATTTTTGTTTATGAATTGATTTTAATTCTTCATCAGTATTGATTAATTCAGAATATGAATTATAAAAAATCTCTAAGTTACTTATTAATCTCATATAATACTTTAGTGTTGCCATAATTCCATTTACAATTATTTGACAACCATTTTCTACTTTTACTTCTTGAATTATTTTATTTATTTCTGCTTCATCTTCTTTTTTAATTTCATAGTATGATAATATATAATATCTTTTTGGATTATATTTTATTATTTTCTCTTTGGCTATTCTTAGTATATTTGTATCTATTGGTTTATCTAGTTTTATTTCTATAGCTTCGAATAACTCATCATTGTTGAATATCTCAATATCTCCTGCACTTTTTGATGTTCTATCACTAGCAGTATGACTACCTAATGGTTTTAAAGTACAATTATCATATCTTGATATTTCATTTATAATAATTTTATAAATTGAATAAAAAGCTAAAACTGGTAATTTTGAACCACCAAAAGTTTTATAATTAAATGTGAATTGCTTATCAAATAAGTTTATTATCTTAATAATTGTTAATTTATCAGGATTTTCTAATGGTTGGATTTCGATTTTATTTTCTTCTTGTATTTTTATTACTTGTTTAAAAAGTTCAACTAAAATAAATTTAGGATTTATATTATTAACTTGAATCTCATTCACGAGTTCTAAAAATGCTTTTTTAACTTTTTTATCACTTATTTTCCCATCATAATCCAATGTATAAGGAAATGGCTGTTCTAGTGTACGAGTAAGCCATCCACTTTCTGCCATAGATGGTAAGCCTATCTCTTTTAAAGTTGGTGTAATATGGTGTGTATCCATACTTCGACCAGAAAAACCATTTTCTAGTTGTGCTTGATGTATTCTTATATCTTGTTCAGGATGTTTTATTTTGTAAATTGATAAAGTTATTAGAACAGTAAAGACACCTTTTTGATTAAAACATTTGTTAGATAATGTTTCAATGTTATTTAAAATATCTTGTGTTAATTTTTTTGTATAATCTTTCTCTTTTATTGATTCATTATAAATCGAGATTAGTAATTTTTTATATGCCATTTATTTTAATCCTTGATTCATGATATATTTTATCTAATCTTTTATATAAGATGATTAAACTAGATATTTTAGTTAAATTAATCTTGTACACACAACTATTTATTCAAGGAACATTATAATACATGTCCCTTAAAGCAAAGGTGTAATTATGAAACCTCAAAAGAAATTACTGGATATTATCCGAGATAAAATCAGATTTAAACACTACAGTCTTTCCACCGAAAAAACTTACCTATATTGGATAAAATACTATATCTTATTTCACAAGAAAAGGCATCCAATAGAGATGACAAAGCCTGAGATAGAGCAGTTTTTAACTTATCTTGCCAATGAAAAAGGTTTCAAAAGACCCTAGAAGCGATACGATACGCAGACATCATGTTCATAAAAAAACATTGAGTCGTAATATTAAAAAAGCTTCACAAGAAGCCAACATTCATAAACGTATTACCTTACATATATTTAGACATTCTTTTGCTACACATCTACTTACTCTCCATAACAAAGGCTTGTTCAATAGGAGCCTGATTGCTGAGTCGCTCGATATAAAGGCGGTGAGTAAGGTGTGGACAGTGGTGTTCAATGGATTTAAATAACTTTAGAGCCTGAGAGTAATTGCTATTGATATAAGCGTCTATGGCTTGATTGTACTCCTCTTCAACAGCTTGAAACTTTTTCCATCTCTGAGTATCCATCACCTCATAAAGTGCGATGGGTTTTTGTTTACCTTTGACGACTACTTGGGCGATATAGCGTAATGGATAGCTCTGCCTTAACTGCTCTTTGGTATCTTGCGAAATCAAAATCTTGCATCCAAAATATTTGGTCAATCCCTCTATACGTGAAGCAAGATTAACATTGTCACCAATGATAGTATAGTCAGAGCGTCCCGATGAACCCATCTCACCTACAACGACATGACCTGTATGTATCCCAATCCCTATCTCAATGGTAACATCGTATTGCTCATTAATCGTATCATTTAAGCTCTCTAAGTACTCTATCTGTTGGATAGCACTCTGCACTGTACAATCGGCATGGTCACTTATCATTATGGGAGCATTCCAATATGCCATGATTGCATCCCCGATAAACTTATCAATCGTCCCTTCGTGTTGAGTGATGATCTCACTCATGGGTTCAAGATAAAGATTAAGAAGGTCAATAAGCTTTTGTGGGGATTCACACCCCTCTGAGATAGTAGTAAAGCCACGAATATCGCTAAAAAACATCGTAATCACTTGCTCTTTGGTAGCAAATGTATCACTAGAGCTTTGAAGCAATTCATTTGCCACTTGGGGAGAGACTTTTTTGGAAAACTTATCTTTGATAAACTTTTTTTGCTCTTGCTCTTGAGTATAATTGAGATAAAAAGCACTCAATGTACTAAAGATCAATGCAAGAAGAGGATAGAGTAGATTGACCACCAACCCATACTCAAAATGCAAACTATAAAGTGCATAAGAGAGCAATCCACTCCATACAATAACAAAAACAAGCCCCCATAGTGAGCTAAGTTTGAGCAGTAAATAACCCAATACTAACGTTGTAAGGGCAAGGATAAACATATCGATCAATCGAATATAGTAAGGTTGCTCTAAAAAATCCCCTCTGAGAATATTGTCAATAATATTGGCATGAACCTCAACCCCAGGCATGGCAAGATCAAAGGGGGTGGCTTTAATATCGGCTAGGGTGATGGCAGATGTCCCTATAAGTACAAACTTTCCCTCTATATCCTTAGCCTCAAAGTTACCCTCTAATACATCCACAAAAGAGAGGTATTGAAAGCTCCTAGACGCACCTCTAAAGTTGATTCGCATAAAGCCTTGCTCATTGGTAGGGATCAAAAAATCTTTAAGTTGTATGCCATAGATGGCTCCCCCCTCATCCAATACTTTGATCTTTTGTGTTTCACTTGTGGCAGATATCATCTCTAGGGCTAGAGATGGGTAGAGGCGGTTGTTGTGTTGCAGGATTAAAGGTATTTTGGTCATCTTCCCATGATAGTCACGAAAAGCATTGAAAAAGCCACTTGAGTAGGCGTTTTGACTAATGGCATTGATATTGTTAACTAGATGATTAAACTCCAAGATTCCATAAGCACTCTTATTCTCTATTGAGGTAGCGACCTTTGGCAAAGTATTTTTAGATTGATCATTACTCATAAAATAGCCTAAGATAGTAGGTGTTTTGGCTACCACTGCACCTAGCAAGGCATCATTGTTTCTATACTCTCCCTCAATACCAAGAGCTTTTGCCATATTATGTGGAGAGTTGCGATCTGCTTCAGCAAAGACAATATCAAGCCCTACTACGCCTACTTTGGCATTGGCGAGATTGGCAAGAACCTGGGCAATATGGATACGAGGAAAAGGCCACTGCCCTAGGGCTTTAAGAGATTTCTCATCAATATCAACAATGACCACTTGCCCCGTAGGTTTGATTTCACCGCGGATATCAAAGAGCATATTGCGCAACTTCTCATCAAAAGTAGCATTGCTCTTCTCAAAATTGATATACCCAAACATTAACAGCAAAAATAGTGTAATAAAAAATAAAAATTTATACTTAATAAAATAATTCATAAGGTATAATACATAAATCTTACTAAAAACAAAATCCCAAATATGCATTAGTGCTTACAAAATTATTTTTTATCTTAATTATTTATTTTAAATTCTCTTGTTCTTACATAGAGAGGATTTTCAAGATACTACTTTACTAAACACTTCATGCACTATTTTGGATTAATCAAAAGGATAATAATATGAGAATGTTCGTTTTAATGGTTATGAGTATGGTCACTCTTAATGCAATCCCAATGGATAGCAATCAAACAGATGATATTAATGAGACAGTAGAGATTGTCGGAGATGTCACAATCAATGGTAAAAAGGCTAAGAGTGATAAGAAGGTTAATTTAGGTGATTTTATCGAAACAGGTAGTAGCTCAAACGTAAAATTTAATGTAGGTAAAGATGCCTTTATGGTTAAGTCTAACTCCAAAATCTCAATTAAAGGAGAACAAAATGGGCTTAAAACCCTCAATGTACTCACAGGTGGTGTGGTAGGAGTCTTTAAAAAGGGGAGCAAATACAATCTCAAAACCCATAATATGACAGCAGGCGTACGTGGTACAGGAATCTATCTTGAAAGTGACAGTAACAGCACTTACTTTTGTACCTGCTATGGTAAAACGGATGTAAAATCACATAGTAATAAACATAAAGAACTCCACTCTGTCTACCATAAAATGATTGTTGTGGACTCCAATGGTACGATTACTCCTACCAAGAAAATGCGAAACCATAACGATGATGAGCTAAGAGTATTGGAAAAAAAGATGAACCGTAAACCAAGTTTTGATCTCATTGAAGAGATAGGCTGTTAAGGTTTATAATCTATTATATATAATAAGTTACAATACTAATAATTCAAGAAATATAATCTAAAGGAGAGAGTATGCGACTTATTATGGTACTATTTATGGTTTTAGGCACACTTATTGCCAGTGATATGGTGATAAAAGGGGATGTGAAGATTAACAATAAAGAAGCAAACCCTAATATGAAAGTCAACCTTGGAGATTTTGTCACAACAGGTAAAAAATCCAAAGTGATGTTCAAGGTCGGGGAAGATGCTTTTTTAGCCAAATCCAATACCAAGCTCTCCATTAAAAAAGGTAAAAATGGTATCAAAACACTCAATGTTATCACAGGAGGAGTGGTAGGAGTCTTCAAAAAAGGGAGCAGATATGACCTCAAAACCAACAATATGACAGCAGGTATACGAGGTACAGGAACCTATCTTGAGAGTGTGGGCAAAAAATCCTATTTTTGTACCTGCTACGGTGATACAGAAGTACACAGTGCTAAAGCCAAAAAAAAGCTTCACGCTACTCATCACAATATGGTATGGGTTAAAGCCGATGGAAGCATCAAATCCGCCAAAGAGATGCGAAACCATAGTGACAATGAATTAAGAACCTTGGAAAAGATGGTAGGGCGTGTACCTGATTTTGATAAAAAAACAAAAAGTATAGATCATATCTTAAAAGATGATAGTGGATATTAACGAAGAGGTGCAAATATTTGCACCCTTGGGGACTTAAAATGAGAGTTTTAATCCACCATAAATTGATTGATCGAGATTTTTATCGTACTCTTTATAATCCGTATCAATACTTCGGTAGCCCGAGAATACGGATACATTATCAATCACATCTACATCTGCTTCCACACGCAATTCACTATACGAATCAGCATTTGAGAAGCTTAGAGATGATGGAGCGTAGAGAAAACTTGCACTTAGGTAGGAGGCAGGAATCTCTTCAATCGGCAGTTTATACATCGCTTTTGCCATGAGTGGAATCGCAAAAAAACTGTCTTGTTTGTTGTCACTCATGATAAACTTTGCCCCAACAGAGAATTTAAGTCCATCAACCGTCGCCACGTCTCCATTGGCAGTAAATCCTGCTGCGAAGAGATAACTGTAGGAATTATTCAGATAATTGGTTTCAATCTTATATTTCGTACTGTCTTCATCGGTTTGAATATACCCTGTAACATCCGTATGCGACATGACCTCAACCGTATCACTATTGACGTTAAAACCAATTTGGTCTTTGGCAAAGAGTGAAGAGGATAAAATTAATATTATTAATATGGAGTTTTTTCTCAACACAATATCTCCTTCATATTTTTTGATATTATATCATAGTTATTATTAAAGTGCTTAACGCATCTTATTTTATGAAGGAGTGCATACTATTTTTTAGTCAAAAATATACTCAAACATATTGCGTTTAAAGATCAAACTTCCATCAATCCCATCATCTACTTCATCTTCTGAAATACTTCCAATCAACCCCAAATGATACTCGTTTTGCAAAAAGAACTGGTATCCATTAATGTCTTGCATTGGATTATCAAAAAGTGCCATTGGAGCAAACCCAAAGAGTCCATTGGCTTGTAAGGAGGATTGTACTTGTGAAAGATCAAAATATATCTTCTCTGCTACCTCTTCCCATCCCTGATAGTCTACTTCTGATGGATCAACCACACCATTACTATCACCATCACTCCATGAGGCTGTTGCCACACTAATAGAAGATATAAAGACAGGTTTATTATACTTTTGATTCAAAAATTGTGTAAAGTTAACTGCCCGACTTGCAAAAAGATTGGTTCCTAAATCATCGGTAGTATAGGCGATAGGTTCCGTATCGTTATGTGGATTTCGACTAAATTGTGCAAGATTTTGTTGGAATGAAATAAAGTCAAGACGGTCAAGTAGCTCATTATAAATAATTGATGGTTTAGCCCATTGTTTTTTATCTCCTAAAGCACAGTTGGCATATCCACACTCCGTGTAAGTTTTGTTTACAGAACGGTTACCTTTATCCATCATAGCAAGCGAAAAAAGTGTCTGAGGGTTTTGGGCTTTAATCGTATCAATTGCGTCCCCTACTATCGTAGCAAACTCTATTTGTGTAGCATTGCTCTCTGTGACAGAGTTTTTGTTAAATTCAGGTTCCATAATAATAATTTTTTTACCCTTTAGCACACTCAAAAACTCCGCTACACGCAATGCGTCTTGCAAATACTCTTGTTTTTCCAGCTCATTTGGCATATCGGTGACCAATCCATCTCCAAAATACCAATAGTTAAAGACAGGCACATACCCAGCATCCATCGCTTTTTGGATCTTGCTTCGTTCAAACCAACTTACCTGCCACCCTTTGGTGATCCAATAAACAAGAAACTTACTGTTTTTGAGTCGGTCTTGAATGTGCGTAAAATATTGTGGGGTAAAGTTACGAATTTTTTGATAATAGTCATTGTAGATGAAGTTTTCATTAAGTACCAAATCAACAGAACTCACCCAAATATGTTTATTGCTTTCTGATGAAAGGAACTTATAGGCATAAGAACCACCAAAACCAAGATTAAAGTCACTTAATAATCGGTCTACGGTTACACTAAGGTAAAATTCTTTGATAAGTGATTCATCTCCTTTAGAGATTGTAGCTGTCAATATCACGCTCTGCTCGCCTTGGGCAATTGTTGGTTGCATCACCGTCCCTTGAGCCGTAATCACACTGTTGTTACTAGAACTCCATGTGATTGTTGAACCATTCTCTCCTGATACAGCTAAAGATAAGTTTTTGGAAATTTCACTCTCCAAAGTATTATAGTTTTTAATACTATCAAAACTCAATGCATCACTATCAAGTTGCACACTCTCTTCATCACTCATTATCACCTCTTCTATCACCCGTGTCGAACAATAACCAAATGTCGTTGATTTACTTGGTTCAATAATCTGATTATAGTCTAGTCCCTTTAAATGGAGTGTTCTATTTATATCTTGCGTGTAGTTGGCATTCCACAAATTGAGGATGTCACCCTCAGCAGGTAGAGCTAAGTTCCATTTTACCCGTGTGTTGGAGCTGTTAGTCAATGTAATATCTTTACATAGACCGCTTCCCCAATCGGCTGTAATTTTTTCGGTAATACTTAAAAGTGATACATCTTCACTAATGGGTTTGGTCGCACAATATCCAAAAGACTCTGTCTCATCGGGATTTAAGAGAGCAGTATTTTCATCCCCTTGATAAGTTACCATCTCTCCATTTTGCACATAAGTAGCGTCCCATACCTGAAAAATACTCCCCTGCACGGTGAGGTTCACTTCCCAACTAATCACATTTTCTGTTGTATTGCTTACACTTACTAATTTACAAAAACCACTCTTCCACTCATCGATTGTAGAGGACTCTACTGATATATCCCCCGCATAGATAGACGAGACGGCCAAAGAACTTAACAAAACTTTTTTCAACATAACATCAACCTTTTACTTAACTTATAAATACAGTTCCTAACAAAAACAAGATGATTCCTCTTGTAACGCAATTTACTAAGTTTTAAGTATATAGCAGATCATCTAAAATTTTCATAAAAAAGATCAAAAATATTGAATATTATTTATGTGAGTAGAGTAAAAAGTGATAGGAGCATCAATCAGGTGGCATATAATTGGTTTGCTTCTCCTTAGCTCTCTTTTTATCGCGTGCTTTTTTCTTGCTTTCCATCATCACAGCGTCTTTGTAATCCTCTTCGTTATCATACCGTGCTCCATCAATGAACTTGTTTTGATCATCAAACTGTCCTGTACGTACACCCCAAATGAGGGCGATAAGTCCCAAAGCTCCTAGTAGTGTCGAAACACTAAGCATCAAAATAATTGTTGTTTCACTCATACCTTAAATCCCATTGAGATGTTTTTGTCAAAATTGCTTCCTAACTCTTTGGATATTTCATCAATAAAATCACTCATCCCAAAGATGCTCTCATCACGCACAGCTACCTTGTATGCAGAGTTTTTGATAATCAAATTAATCTGTCCACCTGTAAGCTCATGTTTGGCGAGGGTTTCGATATCAAAGCCACTCTCATAATCAGCACTCTCAGGGAGCATTAGTTGCCACAATCGAATACGTTGTTTAAACTCAGGCTTTTTAAATTCTACTTTGTAATTAAATCGTCTTGAAAAAGCTTTATCGATGTTATCAAGTAAATTTGTTGTAGCAATGAGTATCCCTTCAAATTTCTCAATCTGCTCTAAAAAGATATTTTGCATCTGATTGTGCATCTTATCAGCACTGCTTCCTGCCCCTTCGCTTCGGCTACTTAAAAACTGATCGGCCTCATTAAGCAAAAGAATGGGATCAACTTTGGCTTGAGCGGAGAGGTCTTTAAAATCATCAAAAATCTTACGTACGTTTTTTTCACTCTCTCCCACATACATGGAAAGAATCTTAGAGCAATCAAAACTAAGTATTGGTTTTTTAAGCGACTTTGCCAAACTCATCGCTGTCATGGTCTTCCCTGTCCCTGGTACACCGTAAAAAATAATCTTGGCATCAATGGTACGTTTGGAGCTATCTTTGATCCCCCACTCTCGTAACTTTTTAAAAACATCTTTATCGACTTGCTTTTGCACCGTTTCGAGGACTTTACGTGTCTCATCGTGCAGTACCACATCTTCAAGGGTCGTTTTAGGTTGAAGATACTCAAAAATCTCTTGCTCTTTGACAAGCATATCAAGTTTGAGTTTGCTCACTTTTTTCTTTTTGTTTGGGTGGATGATCTGTTGCATAATCTCATCTTGAATATAAAACGAACGACTAATTCCCCCAAAGGGAGTAAGTACCTCTTCGTAATCGATGATGTTTTCAGAAATGAGTTTTGATCCCTCTTCAAGCAACGCTCTGTTTTTGATCTTGTCGTAATCATCATTGGAGATCAGCTCAATAAGTGAATTCATATCACGAAACTTCCCCTCACCTCCGCTGTATTCTTCTTTGAGCAATGCCAAAAAGATGATCTTTTGATTCTCATCAAAATCATTTTTGGCAAAAAACTCTTCTACGACAATAGGCTCCTGCGTAGCTTTGATACGTTCATCAATTCGGCTTGAAAGTAGGTTGATCTTATTTTTTAGGCGTGTGATGGAGTTCTCTTTAAAATTATGACGATACGAAGCAATCTTATGAAAAAGATCAATCAAGTCAAACTTATCTTGTAAATACTCCAAATGATCGGTATAAGGCTTAATATCAGGCAGGGCAATTTCAAGTGTCCCCTCTTCAAGAAGCTTCAAAAATATGGCACTAGGAGTCACCTGTGAAACCAATATCTCTAAATTGAGATTATCTTGATTCTTGATCACGCCAAAGTCTACTTGCGTTAGCCACCCCAAATCAATCAAGTTTTTAATCGTTGGGAGATGTTCGAGATAAGCATACTCTGTGTTACCAAAATTCTCTTGGAGTATCTCTAATACCGAAACATCTTCAAATCCAGAAATATATTTTTGAGAGATATAACGTAAAATATTGGCTTCTTCTACAGAGCATTTGAGTTGTTCAAAAATTTTGCTTTTGCTTATATCTTTATGGCTTATAAATTCTATTAAATATTGCAAACGGGTTCTCCATTTTTAAGGTATTATACCATGTTAACATCTCAATGTGTTTAGAGAGCTTTTTTGTACAGCTCCATAAACTCTTGGGGCTTAATCGCCTTACTAAAATACCACCCTTGATAGATATCGCATCCAAGATTACGAATAATGTCAAGTTGCTGTTGATTTTCTACCCCTTCTGCAATGGTCTCCATTCCCATACTTTTTGCCAACGATACAATAGCATGTGCAATATCAAGGCTCTGTTGATCTTTTTCAATATCATCAATAAACGATTTATCAATTTTGAGTTTATCAATATTGAATTTTTTGAGGTAACTTAGCGAAGAGTAGCCTGTACCAAAGTCATCCAAGGAGAGCTGAAAACCAAAAGCTTTAAGTTCATCAAGCTTACTTTGTGTGGATTTACTGTCCATAATAATACGCTCTGTGAGTTCTAAATTAAAACCTTTACAGCCCTCTCCTTGACAGCCAATCATCGCTTTGGTCTGAGTGATAAACTCCTCTTTTTTAAATTGATAATCACTAATATTAAGAGACATCACAATATCAATCCCTGCTTCTTGAAATATTTGAAGATCTCTTGCCCCTTGTTTTAAAACCCAAAGCTCAATCTCTCCAATCAAGCCACTGCTCTCTGCAATGGGGATAAACTCATTGGGCGAGATAAACTGCCCTTTTTTGATCCATCGTAGCAGTGCTTCGACCCCCACAATCTGCCCACTCTCTATATCAATTTGAGGTTGATAATACAAGGCAAGCTCACCCCTCTTGATGGCTTTTCTCAATCCATCTTCAATCTCTAGCTGTCGCAATGCTTTGAGATTGGTACTTGACTCATAAAACTCAAACCCTTGTTTCCCTTTCTCTTTGGCACGATACATCGCACTATCCGCACACTTCATCATCTCATCCATACTCAAAGCATCATCAGGAAACATTGCAATTCCAATACTTACACTTGCATATATTTCTCTGGCTTTAATCTCAAATGGCATTTTAAAGGCATGAATGATCTCTTGTACAATATGCACGGTATCACTTTTATGTTCAACATCTTCAAGAATCACGGTAAATTCATCACCACCAATCCGAGCAAAGGTATCATTTTTGGGAATAAGAGCCAAAACTCTTTGGCTTACTTCTTTAAGCAAAAGATCCCCCACATCATGTCCAAGCGTATCATTCACACTTTTAAAATTATCCAAATCGATAAACATCAAAGCTACTTTTTTATCTTCCGCTTTTTTCAGCGCTTGGGAGATGCGTTCTTGAAAGAGGCGTCGATTAGGTAAGCCTGTCAAGGTGTCATAATAGGCTAACTGATTGATGCGTTCTTGGGTACGCTTTTTTTCAGTAATATCAACAAATACACCAATATAGTTACTCACTGCTCCCTCATGATCACGTACTTCATAGATGGTGATCCACTCAGCAAAAAGTGTACCATCCTTGCGTCGATTCCATATCTCACCTTCCCATTGACCTTTTTGAGAGATACCTTCCCACATTTGAGTATAAAACTCTTCATCTTGCCAGCCTGAATGGACAATCTTAGGCATTTTGCCAATCACCTCATCCCCACGATATCCCGTAATAGTCGTGTATCCACTATTGACCATCAAAATCTTTTGATCCTTATCGGTGATCAGTATCCCTTCAGCCGTTGTCTCAAAAACCATCTTAATAAGCTTTTGGTTTTGCAAAGCCTCTACTTCACTGCTAATATCATAAAGTGTGAGCATAATAATCTCTTCGTAACTGCTATTAAAATATTGAACATCTAGCCGTATGGGAATCGCACAATGACTGTGCAATCTAAAGAGCTTTTGAGAGATGTCTCGTTCTAGCTCCAAATCACTGCTTTGTAAACCCTCAATAAGCTCAAAAATATTTTGTTCTTTGACCTTTGGGATGAGTTGATTACTGACTACATTGGTATCAATGATCTTATAAGTTTTTGAATCAATCACAACAATGGGGTTTTTACTGTTTTCAAAGAGCTGAAGATAACGATCCTCACTCTCTTGTAAAATATTTTGCAATACCTTTGAAATATGTTCAAAATTTTGTGTAATATCTGAAATCTCTGCAATAACACTGTCACTCCAGACAATCTTCTCTTTATGAATAAGCTTTTGTGGCAAATCATCCGTACTGCGTGCCAACTGCTTAAGAGAGGAGACGAGCTGTTGAGAAAAATAGTAAGAGATCAATGCCACCATAATAATTACCACAAGCATAATAGAGAAGATAAAGATATAAATCTTTTGTAACTCATTGACATAATAGCTAAATGACGCAGCAATTACCACACGTTTATCATAGTGAGGAAGTGCCAATTCATAGATAAAATGAGACTCTTTCCATGCCACCATCTTGGGCATCTTTTTGGAAGGCAAGAGATGATAAATATTAGGTTCAATCATACGCCGATGACCACTTAAGTGAGTGCTTTGATTCAAATCTTCTAGGTAAAATTTCACATCTGACTTGTAAATATACTCTTTAATATAATGATCTAACTCCCTGTCACTATGGAAATGTTTGCTCTCGTGTACAATATGTTTGGCTTGAATTTTAAGCTCTTCAATCATCGTACTCTTAAAATGTTTAAAACTGTTTTGTGATAATAAGTTGGCAGTGATATAGAGAGAGAAAATTACAAAAGCAATGGTTGTCGTATAGATAAGATACTGCAGACGTATTTTTTGATTCTCTTTATAGTGTAAAAACAATGCAGCGATGATACTTGCAAAGAGGGCATTAAATACCCCATTGGCAAACTGTTTGAGCATAATGAGTGTCACCTGCAACTCAGGTAGCTCCATTATCTTGCCATAAAATATAGGGACAAGCCATACGCCCAAAAATACCCAATAGAGCATATCGGCAATAAAGATATTTTTGACCTTCTTGAGCAGTAATCCCACCACAAATGCTTCTAATACAAAACCGATAAAAGCATAAGGGTGTCCCCACAAGACAAGGGTATAACTATGGACGATAATGGCACTCAAAAGCCCCAAACGCACCCCTAAAAGGGATACACTCAAAAGTACAAAAATACTACCAAATATCTGATTAACACCAAAAAACATTTCGATGTTATAGATATTTCCTAAGATACCCAAGAGACTAAGAGTAATAAAGAGCGTTGTACGATTGTCCATAGTAACCCTAATGAATAAAATTCAACTATTATAACTAAAAGATATAAATCTACTTCTCGATTAAGTTATATAAGTCCTGAATCTCCTGAGCCCAAATAGTCTCATCAATAGTCTCTAAAACCAGTGGAATATCATCCATTCGACTATCATTCATAATGAATTTAAAAGCATCCCAACCAATCTCTCCTTCACCCAATGAGTGGTGTCGATCCACGCGTGAGCCAAGGGCAGGTTTGGAGTCATTAATATGCATCCCCATAAGATACTTCGCCCCTACAATCTCTTCAAAGGCATCCATTGTCGCATCATAGGCTTCACGTGTACGCAAGTCATACCCCGCCGTAAAGGTATGGCAAGTATCCAAACATACCCCTACTCTGCTTTTATCTTCAACTTTATCGATAATATGAGCCAAGTGTTCAAACTTATAGCCCAAGTTACTCCCCTGCCCTGCCGTGTTTTCAATGACAAGCTTGACATTAGAGTCTTTGGTGGCTTCAATGGCGATGTTAAGCGAATCACCTATCACATCCAAACAAGCATCTTCAGCGTTTTTTAGCTTGGCTTCATACTCGCTCTCTCGCTTGGGGATTTTTACCAAATGACTCCCTGGGTGGAAATTGAGCCTATCAAGCCCCAATAGCTGACAGCGTTGCAACTCATCGATAAACGCATCACGGCTCTTTTCAAGCTTCTCCGCCTCAGGATGCCCTAGATTAATCAAATAGCTATCATGAGGCAAGATATGTTTAGGCAAAATCCCACTCTTTTCAAGATTAGCCAAAAATGTATCGATGGTTTTACTATCGAGTGGCTTAGCTTTCCATTGACGCTGATTTTTGGTAAAGAGTGCAAAGGCTTTTGCCCCTATCTCCATCGCATTAAGCGGAGCATTATAGACCCCACCACTCGCACTCACATGAGCTCCTACAAATTTCATTTTATGACCTTTCTTCAACCCTCAATCCCATCATTCTCAATAGGAATGTATCATACAGAGGGTAGATTTTTTGGCTTATTATATTGATTCTTCTTAAAACTAGGGTTAAGGAGATACTGACAAAAAAAACTCTTACAAAGATTATGTTAAAATACTCCCTTAATTTAGAGAGGAAGCGAGTCTATTTGAACCAAGTCGAAACAATATTATCAACCAAAAAGAAGCTACTGACTGAGGTCTATTTTGATCTGCAACGCTACTTTGAGGGTAAATATGGTAGTAATAGCATTGTTTTGATGGAGATTGGTACTTTTTTTGAAGTCTATGAGGTCAATAATGATGAGCTTAAAATTGGTAAAGCCAAAGAGATTTCTGAACTTCTTAATATCCAACTCACGCGTAAAAATAAATCAATTTTAGAAAACTCGCTCTCTAATCCACTCTTAGCAGGTGTCCCCTCAGTATCGATTGAACGCTATCTCAATCGCTTGATTGCTACCAAAAAATATACCATTGTGATTATCAAACAAAAAGGTGAGCCTCCCTATATTAAACGCTACCTTGCGAATATCATCTCCCCAGGGACGAATTTTGAGTACATTGAGAGTGCTAGTGAAAACAATGTCGCCTCGATTGTCGTTGATAGCAACAACGGCATCTACTCGGTGGGATATGCGGCCATTGATGTCACCACAGGTAAAAGCATTGTTAATGAGATTCATTCAAGTAGGGATGATAAGAGTTATGCCCTTGATGAGGTCTTTAACTTGCTTCAAAACTACGCCACATCCGAAGTCATCATTACTTTTGAAAAGAGTGTTACAGAGATTGAATGGGTGCTCAATTATCTTGAACTAAAATCCCTGCACCACTCTATCAACTCCAAACGCCTCAAAATCAATTTTCAAAATGAGCTTTTTGGTACGATCTATGAGATCAACTCCTTTTTATCTTCGATTGAGTATTTGGATTTGGAGCGTTATCCTTATGCTTCGGAGTCCTTGGCACTGTTGATTGATTTTATCATCGAGCATGACCCAACCATCATCGATAAGCTCAACCGTCCAACATTCCTAGGTAATAATCGCTATCTTTATATTGGCAACAATGCCATTGAGCAGTTAGGGGTAGTCAGCCGTAATCCTGCGAATGTGACTTTACTTGATCTTATGGATATGAGTGCGACGGCATTTGGTAAACGACTGCTTAAAGAGCGACTGCTCAACCCCATTTGTGATGCCAAGATACTCCAACGCCGTTATGATCTCGTTGAGAAGGTCTTGCCACTTATGGATCGCTTTGATACCTATCTCAAAGAGATCTACGATATGGAACGGATACTGCGACGATTGAAGCTTAAAAAACTTCATCCCCTAGAGCTAAGCTACATCTCTATCTCACTTGAAGCGATGCTCAATCTCTTTGAGGTTGCCAAAGCACAAGATATAGCCATTGAAGCCAAGCTTATTGAGCAATCTAGCGAAATGCAAGGCTATATTGAGCGTATCTTTGAGCTTGAGCTCTGTGCCAAGTTTACCCTAGAGCATCTTGGTGATAATATCTTTCAAGAGGGCATCTACCCCTCTATCGACTCACTCATAGCCCAACAAAAAGAGGAGTTTAGCAAGATTGAGACCATTGCTAGCTTTATTGACAAACTCTTTGAGGGGGAGAGTAGCTATGTGAGCATTGGGTATTTGGAGAGTGAGGGGTATTATCTACACCTAACCAAAAATCGCTTTTCATTGATTGAAACCAAGCTCAAAGAGAGCTTTGTAACCATTGATAACGAGCATCATTTTTTCAAAGACTTTAACTTTAAACATCTCAAAAACTCGGTCAAGATCTACTCTAGCCTCTTTGAAAACATCACCACCCAATATGAAGCCAACAAAACTAAACTTATTGCTCTAGTCAAATCTCGCTACAAAGAGGCTCTTGATGAGATTGAAAATCGCTACTCTTTGCTACTAGAGAAGCTGATTGCCACCATTGCCAATATCGATGTGGCTCTGAGTTCTGCCAAGTGTGCCAAAGAGATGAACCTTAGCCGTCCTATTATTGAGGAGGGGAACTTCTATGAGGCGATTGGCTTACGTCATCCCATCATTGAGGCAAATTCAGAAAGTGGAATCTATATCCCCAATGATATCTTTTTGGGGGTTAATAACGATACTAAACATGATCATATCACCCTCAATGCCTCCAACAACCAAGATATTCACGGCGTACTGCTCTATGGGATCAACTCCTCGGGTAAGTCATCATTGATGAAGAGTGTGGGGCTCTCCATCGTATTGGCACAAGGGGGCTTTTTTGTACCTGCAGTCGAACTTCGCTTTGGACTCTACGAAAAGCTCTTTACCCGCATTGTTTCTAATGATAATCTCTACAAAGGACTATCCACCTTTGCCATTGAGATGATGGAGCTTAAAAATATATTTAACCGTGCCAATGAGAAATCTTTGATATTAGGAGATGAGATATCTCAAGGCACAGAGACCTCTTCGGCGTTGGCAATTGTCAGCTCTGCTATTATGCGTCTTATTTCTCTAAAATCCACCTTTATCTTCGCCTCACATCTGCATCAACTCCAAGATATCGATGAGGTAGCCAAGATGAAACACTTGATCTTCTTGCACTTAGGGATTCGTTATAATGAGGGGAGTGATGAGCTGATCTATGATCGAGTACTCAAGCTAGGGATGGGAGACAGTCTCTATGGATTGGAGTTTGCCAAATCCCTGCATCTTGATGAGGAGTTTTTGAAAAATGCCTACAAAATACGTGAAAACTTAGAACAAAAAGGCTCAGCTAAAACCACCATCTCCAAACAAAAGAGTAGCAAATACAATAAAGAGCTCTACCTCACCCAATGTGCCTTGTGTGATGCACAAGTCGAAGAGGTACACCATATCAAAAACCAAAAAGATGCCAACGAAGATGGCTACATTGATCACTTTCATAAAAACCATAAATACAATCTCATCCCACTATGTAAAAAACACCATAAGCTTGTCCATAGTGGCAAGATTGAGATTAGTGGATTTGTGATGACAAGTAAGGGGTTGAAGTTGCATTATGTTCAAAGTGAATAATATCTGACAATCCTACATAAACACCCTACCAAAGTTACCCTACTATGTTATGATTATAAAAACTCAAAAGGAGCCACTATGCTAAAAGAGATACTCTATACAGGGATTGGTGCCACCGCACTGCTAAAAGAGAAAGTCGAAGAGGAGATTCAAAAGCTTGAAGATAAAGGAAAAATCAAAACCGATGATGCCAAGAGCTTTTTAGAATCAATTGAGCAAAAAGGAAAAGAGGAGGATGAAAAGCTCAAAGCCAACATCAAAGAGATGATGAGAGAGGTGATTGATGAGCTTGGCATTGCTACCAAAGCCGATATACAAAAGCTCAAAGAGGAACTCAAATAGAAGCTTTTAAAAGACTTCGGCTCTACTCTCCTAGTAGGATTTACGGTGTTTTTACATTTTTACTTACCCTCTTTTTGGTAATTAAAAAGAAGCCAAGCTTTTTGGGATTTAAGCCCCTCTCACCTACCAAGCTTCAAAGTACGATTGTAGCCCTAGGGGCGAGTTTTATTAAATTGGCACAAGTATTGGCTACGAGAGCAGATTTTTTTACCCAAGAGTATCTTAATGAGCTTAAAGGTTTGCACGATCAGCTCCCTGCGATGAGCAAAGATGAGTTTGAAAGGGTATTTAAAAGAGCTTTTGAAACATCACCTTTTGAGAGCTTTGAGCATGACCCCATCGCTTCAGCTTCAATTGGTCAAGTACATATCGCCTATTTGGATGGCAAGAAGGGAGCCGTTAAACTACGACGTGAGGGAATCAAAGAGCAGGTCTTAGCTGATATTAAAATTATTAATTTTTTTAATTCTATCTTCAAACCACTCTTCTCTTACTATACCAAAAACTCTATCGAAGCGGTCATCTCTGAGTTTGCTTTGATGATCCAAGATGAAGTCAATCTCTCCATTGAGCTTAACAACTTACAAAAATTTCGTGAAGTCTATAGTGATAGTGGCGTAAAGTTTCCTATCCCCTACCCTACTTATTGCTCTCAAGATGCCATTGTAATGAGTTTTGAAGAGGGGTATCGCTTTGATGATAAAACAAATATCTTGGCTAAGGGCATTGATTTTAAATCTATTATTGCTAAACTGGTTGATTTTTATACTACTCAGATGCTCATTACAGGATACTTTCATGCTGATCCTCATCCAGGTAACTTACTTGTTAATGATGAGGGTGAATTGATATTGCTTGATTTTGGGATGGTCAAATCCGTACCCAATGAGACACGTGTGGCAATTATTGAAGTCATTAAAGCAGCTAACGAGCAAGATTATGAACTCTATATTAGTGCCAATAAACGCTTGGGAACCATTGCCTATGAAGCCCCTAGTGCACAACTTGCCCTCTTTACCCAAAAAATGTTTGATATCTTTGGCAATGAGAATCTAAGCAGTGAATCAATGCAACAGCTTGCCTTTGAAGTGCTTGAATCAATGCGGGATATGCCCTTTAAGCTACCCAGTGATGCCATCTATATTTTACGGGTGAGTGCTATCATCGAAGGGCTTGGGACAACCTATATTGAAAACTTTAATGGAGTTAAAGACATTTTGCCTATACTTCAAGCCAATATTCCTAAAGCTCTTGGGGCAAAAGATGGTATAATAGAGACCATTTTTGATGAGCTTAAAGATATACCCTTTATCACCAAAGATATTAAGGTAATCATTAAGAAACTTAGTGAAGGTAACCTTTCAATTGAGTTTTCTCGTGCTCAAATAGAGTGGTTAGGGAAAGAGTTAAAAGATGTTTTTAAACCCACAATTGTATCTTTTGGGTTGATTTTAACTGGATTTTTTTTATTAAATTATGATGAAAACCTTAAAGATATAGCCCTGCTGATCTTTGGTATAGGGTTGATTCGTTTGATGTATAAATAGGAGCAAAAATATGTATAATAGATACCAAAAAGTTAGTCAAGTTGAGTGTAGCTGTATTGAAGAGCTGTTTAATTTTCATTTAGATACCCAAAATCTTGAAAAGATCAGCCATCCAAGCATAACCACCAAAGTTTTAACCCCACAAAAAAATACCCAAGAGGGAGAGACAATACACTATACGACACGACGACTTTTTATTCCTACTGTATGGGAAATGGAAGTTCAAGCCGTAGAAAAACCTTATAGAATTGTCAATATCGCTAAAAAATCCCCTTTTGAGTATTGGAAGCACTCGCATAGTTTCCAAGAAAAAGAGTACGGTATTGAGTGGGTTGATGAGATAGAGTTTATCCCTCCATTAGGTATTGTTGGACGATTTTTAGAGCCTGTGATTATTAAAGAGTTGGATGATATATTTGAACATCGCCACAAAGTAACCCTTGAGTTACTCAAAAACTAAGTTAAATAATGAAAGGAAGATAATGAAGAGAGTATTGATTGGAACCCTATTGCCTATTTTGACCTTTGCCAAGGTACATTATGCCAAAATAGAACCTTATGATAGTGTGGTAGTAAAATCAGCTGTCAGTGCTAAGGTTCTAAGTGCCAGTATTGACGCAGAGGGGCGAATGATTAGTAATCAAGAAATTGTGCATCTTGATGATGTGGTAAACCGTGTTGATCTTAATAACTCCAAACAGACCGTTGAGCTTACCAAAGAGATGCTCAAAGGGCTCAAAGACACCTATTTACGACAAAAACGCTATTTTGAAAAGCTTAATCGTCTCTCTACGGCATCACAAACTCAAAAAGATTCTGCTTTTTATCAATACACTGCCTCTAAAAATCAATACCTCTCTACCAAAGAGAAACTGCTTTCATTGGAATTAAAAATCGAACAACTCGAAGATACCATTGATAAAAAGAGCATTGTACTAGATAATGAATACCTCTACAAACTTCATGTTCGAGCAGGTGATTTTGTAAACCCATCATCTCCTATCGCCACCGTTTCTGATCTTAGCCGAGCTAAACTGGTACTCTTCTTGGAAGATGAAGAAGTCAAAAGTGTTGATAAAAAGCACGTTTATATTAATGATAAAAAAGCCAATGCCAATGTTGATAGAGTTTGGAGTGTTGCCGATGAAAAATTTATCTCTTCCTATAAAGCATGGATCATTTTAGACAATCCAAAAATAGAAGATTTTTCAAAATTAGTCAAGGTAGAGTTAAAATAAAAACCCCAGACTTAGTACAGAGCATTAGCTTTGTACTGATGCTACGCTATCTCTAAACTTATAAAATGCTTCTCTTTTTCGTAGTTCTCCATTGCGGGTATCAACCAAACCATAACCATTGGCGACGAGTTGATGCCAAAAGACTTTGTCTACTTTGCCACTTTGGGCTGCAATATCAAAATACTCCAACATATATTGGCTATAGCTCTCTTCATCCACACACTCATATTCACTTGTAGGGGCATAAGGGGCAGTATTGATTAGGGGCCAATTGACTTCCGTAATGTAAAGTGCATCACTTTTGGTCTTGGGGGAGAGGCGAATCAAAGCGTAGAGCATATTGATCTTGTTTTTAGTGTCAAAGATACCCATTTGAGTATTGTAGGGGCTTCCACGACGATCTACATAGAGCAGTGCTGAACTTTTGTCATAAGTAAGATTATAATTATTAAAGAGAGTACGAATGGTATAGTAATACTCAAAATCAATAATGGAAGGAGCAATCAATGTGATCGTAGGGAAGGTTTCATCACGTATTGTTTGAATGGTTGTAAAAAACTCCAAATACTCCTGCATGGCAAAAAAGCCCCATTTGGTACGGTTAATAGCATTACCCACCTGATATTCAAGAGTAATATCATGAAACTTCGTAAAAATAATTTCTATATCTTGGGCTAAAAGTCTAGGATTATCAATATGCTCTCTATCTTGCAAAAGATTAATGACAATCTCCTTGTCACTACCAAAACTTTTGGCAAACTCTACATAAGCATCAATATTTTCCATATCACTTAGAGGCAATCGAATAAGCAATGATTTAACACCAAGCTCTTCTACCAGTGCTTGTTGAGTATCACCTTTATCAAGATTGACTCCAATACCATAAAAGCTTTTATCAATAAGTTGTTTTTTCTTAAAAAATTTCATCACTATTATTGAGAGAGGAAAAAAAATCAAATTGGTGAAAAAAAGTTTGAGATAATCCCCCACATACTTTTTACGCATTGTTTTTTTATAAACACGATCTTTGATAGGATAGGGTTGATCAGAGTTGTGATCCCAAATAAAGGGTGAGTTCACTAAAACAATCCTCGTTGTTTGATTCTCTTGACTACCATATCTGCGGTAATAAGCTTCATGCACTCGTGATGTTTAAGTGGACAACTGCGTTTCATACAGGGACTACACTCCAAATTTTTACTCACGATCATCTCATGCTCATTCATCCATTGATTGGTTTCACTGTGTTTGGTAGGTCCAAAAATGGCAACAGTTGGGATACCAAAAGCAGCAGCTAAGTGCATGGGACCAGAATCATTGGTGATAAAAAGATCAAGTGAAGCAATGTGAGTAATAAGCTCTTCAACACTGGTCTTCCCTGCTAAGTTTTGATAATTTTTGACCCCTTTAGCAGAGATAATATACTCAATATCATCCACCATCTCTACTTCAGAAGGAGAACCAAAAAGCAGTATATCGTATTTTTGTGAAAGCTCGACTGCACAGACTGCAAACTCCTTGGGATACCAACGTTTGGCACTGCCATAAGTTGCGCCTGCATTGATACCAAGTAGAGGTTTGCTTCTACTTTTTTGCTGTGTAGTGGTATGAATTTTAAGTTGACTAGGTGTGGTTTCTACTCCGAGTGATTGATTGAGAAAATCATTGTAACGGATTACTTGATGAAGGGCTTGGGTAGTATAGCGTTGGTAGTGATATTTATCCTTTGCATTGATAAAAAAAAGCAAAAATTTGGTTGTAAAATTACGCCGAAAGCTCATCGCTAAATCAAAACTCCCCATAGCTTTGGCATAACGATAAAGCTTGGCATAACGAAACCCATCTTTTTTGCTCTCATCAACAATAATCTCTTCAACACTAGGGTGATGCACAAAAAGACGTGTGGCAAGAAAGGAACCAAAAACAGTAAGTTTGGCACGAGGGTAAGTAATCAGCAGGTTTTCAATCGCAGGTGTTGCCATTGTGGCATCCCCTAACCATGTAGGGACTTCTATAAATATTTTCATTGTATCAAATCAATCCAAAATCAAATTCTAATAAGTATCATTATAATATAATAAATCTATCAATACCATTAGAGGTTCTCATAAAGGAAAAGATTTGCGCATTGCTATTATCAAACTCTCAGCTATGGGAGATATTATTCATGCTATGGTTGCTTTGGAGTTTATTAAAGCAAAACATCCCCAAGCACTTATTGACTGGGTTGTGGAAGCCAACTTTGTCGAGATACTCAAATACAATCCTCATATTCATAATATTCTGCCCCTCAATCTCAAATCAATAAAACAAAACAAAACAAACCTTTTTGCACAAATCAAATGTATTAGAAGCTATGCTAAAAATAATTACGATGTGGTCATTGATGCCCAAGGGCTGCTTAAATCTGCCATTACCGCAAAACTCATTGCCAATAAACACAGTACCATTGTAGGTTTTGATAAAAGCTCCATTCGTGAAAAAATAGCAAATCACTTTTATGACCAACATGTCCATATCCCTTACCATGAAAATACCATTGAACGCAATGCTAAGGTATTATGTGAACATTTTGATATTACACCAACAGAACAAATGATCATTGATAAAAAAGCTTTTTTATTTTATCGTTCCACTGAATCTTTAAAAATTTATGGAGAGTACATTCTCTTCGTCATTGGCTCCACCTGGGAAGCCCGCAACTATCCCAAAGAGCAGTTTGTCCAAGTAGCCAATAGCCTCCAACGCCCAACCTATATCTCATGGGGAAGTGAGGAGGAGTATCAAAAGGCTCTTTGGATGGAAAAACAATCCCAATATATCAAAGCACTACCCAAAACCAACCTCAATGGACTCAAAGACCTTATTGCCAATGCCAGACTTTTAATTGGTAATGATACAGGACCGACTCACATGGCATGGGGACTTAATGTACCTTCCATTACGCTTTTTGGATGCACTCCTATCAACCGTATCTATATCACCCCTATCAACAAAGCCCTAAAATCAAAAAGTGTGGTCAATCACTATAACTTAGATAAAAATGATTTTTCAATTCAAGAGATAACACCCCAGCAAGTAGTTGAGCTTGCTTTAGAGCTTTTAAGAGAGCTATAACGAATAAAATACTAATATATTAAAAATTCTTTAGGGAGTATGGATTTGAGACTCAAGATAGCTACCTTATTGCTTATTTTCCTAAGTACCCACCTCTGTGCTTTTAATATGATCGACTACAAAGTCACCAAAGATGAATCTCCTTTTTGGAAAGCCCACTACGATATTCCTGCCTACAGTGCAGTTCTTGTTTTGGGAATTGCAGGATACGAGGGGAGTCAAACGCGCTTGGGTAAAACGGCGTGGAAAAGTATCGATGCAGCAGTAATGGCTACCACAATTACTTCGGGACTCAAATATCTCACACGACGCGTTCGCCCTTACTACACAGATAATCCAAACTTTTGGGATGAGAAGGGACGCAGCTTCCCTAGCCAACACGTCGCAGGTATGACAGCTCTTGTAACCCCTTTTATTTTAGAGTATCAAGAGGATCATCCACTCGTACATCTGCTTTGGGCATTGCCTGTACACCAAATGGTTGGTCGGGTCAAATCCCATGCACACTGGCAAACCGATGTCTTAGCAGGATTTGCAGTAGGAGCCATTAGTGGGCTTGTAGCACATCATAATGAGACTCCCTTTATCCTTGATCTCACTCCACAAAGCTTAAGTATAGGCTTAAAATATAAATTTTAAGCCTATGAGGATTATTATACGCACACCCAACTTTATTGGTGATACGATTATGATGCTCTCTGCTTTTGAACTACTCAAACAAAAATACCCTAATGCATCTTACACCATTGTCACCAAAGCTCCCTGCGTAGATATTTTTCGTGATAAAGGAGTAGATGAAATCATCATTGATGATAGCAAATCTTCGAACAAAAGGCGATGTAGACGCATCTTTCAACTTATCCATAAAATTAGGAGCAAGCAGTATGACTTGGGCATACTCTTTCACAATACCTTTTTGGATGCCTTGATATTTAAACTTTCCAATATTAAAACACTCATTGGCTATGAAAAAGAACATCGTAAAGTACTCCTTGATTTTTGGCTACCCATTGATCGTAATCGACACTATATCAACCATTATGCTTACCTTATCAACGCTTTTTTAGGTCACCCATACCAAACACTCCCTCTGCCCATACTCCCTACACAAGCTACAGCACTCATTTATAAGGGAGAAAACCCTCTTGTTGGTTTTGTTTTGGGAGGGGAAAATAAAAATTCAAGACAATACCCCAAAGAGCTTTCATTTGAACTTTTTGAACAGCTTAAAGATCAAAAGATAGACATTGTTTTTTTGGGAGATCAAGAAGATGCCAAGAGCCATGACTCCTACGCTAAATATCTAAAAAAGAGTTCATTACTTAATACTAGGGATCTTTCAGGTGCGACAAGTGTAGCAGAACTTATTGATATCATTGCTTCCCTAGATTTACTCATTACCATTGATACTTCAGCAATGCACATTGCCGCAGCGACACAAACCCCTTTTATCACACTTGTCGGTAAGGGGACAAGTATTTTTGAGGTAGTACAACCCAAAGTTGATTTTGGTATCTATTTAAGAGAAGATAACGCAAATATCGATGATAACAATTTAATTGCTAATATAAAACCTGCTATAATAAAGGATACTATTGCAAGGTGCTTAGATGCTAACTCAAAAAAGATCCAATGATATTTTAAATTATCTCTTTTTATTCTATGCCTTTGCCATACCTCTCTCTCGTGCAGGAGTAGTTGTCAGCACTTTTTTGATTGTGATTTTTTGGTTCATCGAGGGAGATCTCAAAAATAAATTCCATAAGATTATTCAACAAAAGTTTTTGATTGCTCTCTTTGCCTATATTCTACTACTGTTTTCTTCACTCTTTTGGGTTGAGGAAGAAAATCTAAAAAATGGATTGGAGTACCTACGAAAATTTCTCTACATATTGCCACTAGTGGCACTCTATACTTCCATTAAAAAAGAGTACATTCACTACACACTAAGTGCTTTTTTACTTGCTATGAGTATAAGTGTTGTGACCTCCATGGGTATGGTGGCTGGGCTTTATACGGGTAAAACAGCCGTATCATTTTTTATTAGCAATCATATTATCTACAGCTTTTTTCTAAGCTTTACAACACTCATGCTCATTAGCCTAACCATCTATGAAAAAAATAAAAAACTGCAACTGTTCTATGCCACACTTATTCCTCTTTTTTTAACGGTTCTGTTTTTTAGTGAAGCACGTACGGGACAACTGATCTTTTTTATTGGACTTTTTGTCCTTCTCTTCATGATAATCAAACAAAAACTCAAAGCATTTTTACTCTTTGGCTTGGGATCAACACTTATTTTTCTTTTGGCATATAACTACAATGAACGCTTTGAACACCGTATGGACTTGATTGGCAGTGATCTCTCCCATATATCCAAAGGCAATATCTGTAACTCACTTGGAGGAAGAGTCTTTACTTGGAAAGTAGCCTCTACAATAGCCAAAGATGATCCCCTCTTAGGTTTAGGAGTAGCAGACCATACTAAATATCTTAAAAATGCGATGGAAGAGGATAAAACATTTGCACAGTGTCATGTTCTCAAAGATATGATCGATTACTTCCACAGCCAATACATTGAGGTTAGTTCCGCTATTGGTATCATTGGATTAATGATATTCTTATCAATCTTCTACTTTCTAGCACAACTCAAAGTTCAAGATAAAAAGATAACTTATTTAAAGATGATCTTACTTGTTGTCTTTTTGTCCATATTTATTGTGGATGTACCCTTTAGAAAACAGCTAGGTTTAGCCCTTTTTGCCCTAATAGGAGGAATCATTCTTGCTCGAACTCGAATCGAAAACAAACATATCTAATGTACTAAATTACCTTTTTATCGCGTATGCTTTTGTGATTCCTCTCTCACGTGCAGGGATTGTGGTATTTTCAATGCTAATGATACTGCTGTGGCTAGCAAGCCCAAATAAAAAAGCCGATATTCAGCTTGCATGGCAAAACCACGCTATCAAAGCCCTACTCATCTACTTTGGATACAATGTTCTTTCCCTCTTTTGGGTAGAGATACACAACTTAGGTCACGCCGTTGAAGCCGTTGGAAAGTTTTGGTACTTTTGGCCTGTGCTTATCATTATCCCACATATAAAAAAAGGGAATATTTTAAAAGTGATTTCTGCATTTGTCCTAGGGGTATTTGTTAGTGAAATACTCTCTTATGGTATATTTTTTGAGCTTATTACTATGAAACATGGCACACCTAGTGACCCTACTCCCTTTATGACCCATTTGGATTATGCACTTTTTTTATCCTTTACTGCATTGATGGTACTCAGTCGATTACTCTATGAAGAGAGCCTAAAATACCGTCTTTTTTATATTTTCTTTTTTCTAAGTGTTACTACTAATCTCTTTATTACAGGAGGGAGAGTGGGCTATATTATCTTTATCATTACGCTTATTATTCTCTTTCTTTACCGCTTTGAAAACAAACTCAAAGCACTACTACAAGCCCTTATGCTTCTAAGTACTATCTTGATAATTGCTTATAATTTAAGCACGACATTCCATAATCGAGTTCATCATACCATTAACAGTGTCACAAATATCTATCAACATCAAAACTACTGCAACTCTTGGGGGACACGGGTAGGAGCCTTTATTGTTGCTGCAGAAGTTGTCAAACAAGCCCCACTTTTTGGAGTGGGAATCGAAGACCACATCGATGAACTTCAAGAAATCATTGCAACACAGTATCCTAATATGCAATGTTTTAGTTGGTATATGCACTATCACAATCAATATTTAGAAATTATAACCAAAACAGGAGTACTTGGACTTCTACTCTTTTTAGCCATTTTTTATACTCTCTACCAAATGAAGTTTCAAAGTAAAGAGTTTGAGATTATTAAGATCATTTTACTCTGTGTCTATCTTATAGGCTTTGTAGCAGATCCTTTTTTTATTCTCAAGCAGTTTACCATGGCGATGTTTATTCTCTTTTTTGCCTTGCTCAATGCTCAATATCTCTTCGAACAAGGCAAACGCGTATGAGAGAAGTAATAAACAATACCTACAGTGAATTAGTCCATAATATTGAGAGCTACTTTTCACAAAGCACTGAGATAATGCACAAAGCCCGTAATGAGATCAAGATTGTTGAGTATCAAGGTCAAAAACTGGTCATTAAATCTTTTAAGCGCCCTAACTTCATCAATAGAATTGCTTATGCTCTAGGTAAGGACTCTAAAGCCAAAAAATCTTATACCTATGCACTTCAACTTGATGATTGTACGCCCAAACCTATTGCTTATATTGAGTTTTTTAAAGGTTCATTTGTCAAACAAAGCTATTTTATTGCAGAACACTTTGATTATGATTTTACCATTCGTGAAGTTTTACTTGATCCAGACTTTGAAAATCGAGAACCTATTTTTCAAGCCTTTGCCACATTTACTAAAGTACTGCACGATAAAGGTATCTTACATCATGACTACTCACCAGGTAATATTTTGATCCAACAACAAAACAACACGTATACCTTCAAGATTGTGGATATTAACCGAATGCAGTTTAAAATACTAAGTAGGCAAGAGAGAGTAGCAAACTTTGCCAAACTCTGGGCAAACGAGCATGACCTTGAGATCATTATGCGCTACTACAGTGAGGATTCAGAGGATCTTAAAAAGGCAATTGCCTACTCCTCTGCCCATAAAAATAAAAAAAAGATCAAAAAAAAGATCAAAAAATTAAAAGAGATATTCAAAAAATGATAAATACTATTAGTGTCGTGATGATTGCAAAAGATGCTCAAGAGACCATTCAAGAGACGCTTGAGAGTCTTGTAAATTTTTCTGAGGTGATACTCTATCTTAATGCTTCAAATGATGCAACACAACAAATTGCAGAAAATTTTGAAAATGTTACAATTATTCAAGGAGAGTTTATTGGCTTTGGAGACACCAAAAACAAAGCCACCACGTATGCAAACAATAATTGGATACTCTCACTTGATAGTGATGAAGTGATCCCCCCTACGCTCGTAGAAGAACTTTCAGGATTGAAACTTCACAACCCAAAAGAACTTTTTATTCTCAAACGAGAGAACTATTTTTTAAATCAAAAAATCAACTACAGTGGATGGGGTAAGGATTATCTAGCACGACTCTATCACAAAGAGTACCATGCATTTAACAGCAATATCGTGCATGAGTTTATTGAAAGCCAAGAAGAGAGCATTCAAAATAGACTCAACGCACCTTTTAAACACAATGCTGTGAGTAATATCAATCAATTTTTACACAAAGTGATCAAATACTCGGATCTTGCTTCTAAAGATAAAAAAACCTGCTCTTTTTTAGTCGTCATTGCCAAAGCTAAATTTGCTTTTATCAAAACCTACCTACTGCAACTTGGATTTTTGGATGGTTGGAGAGGCTTTGTGATCGCTATCTCCAACTTTAATGGTAAATTTTTTCGCTACACTAAAAGGTACATCAATTGCAAAAACGCATAACTCATATCAATTTTGCCAAAGGCTTTCGAGGAGGAGAGAGACAAACACTTTTGCTTATTCAAGAACTCTCCAATCGGGGTTATTCTCAACAAATACTCACCCGTCAAAACTCAACACTCGCACTTAAACTCCAAGGAATCAAAAATTTAGATATTATCCAAATAGCAAAACCCTATATCTTGCATCTAAGGCACATCAAAGACACCTCTTTACTTCATGCTCATGAGACCAAAGGGGCACAGTTTGCACTCTTTGCCAATCTAATATACAAAATCCCTTATATTATTACAAGACGGGTTGATAATCCTATCAAAAATAACTTTTTTAATCAGAAACTTTATCAAAATACCTACAGAACCGTTGCACTCTCATCAGCGATTCAAAATGAGACTTTAAAGATCAACAAGGCGATCAACATTGAGATTATCCCTAGTGCTTATAGTGATCTCACTATTGATCATTCTAAAGTTAAAGTGATTCAAGAACGCTTTAAAGATAAATTTTTAATTGCAAATATTGGAGAGCTAGATAATGCCCATAAGGGACAATACTATCTAATAGAAGCAATGAAAGAGCTTCAAAAAAAGTATCCAAATATTCATCTGCTACTGTTAGGAAAAGGCAAAGATCAAGCCAACTATGAAGCACAAGCCAAAGGAGTGAAGAATATCACCTTTGAAGGATTTGTGGATAATGTAGGGGATTACCTCCAAGCCATTGAGCTTTTTGTTTTTCCTTCTCTTCATGAAGGGCTCGGGTCGATACTCTTTGATGTCATGCGTTCCAATGTCCCAATTATTGCTTCTAATGTGGGGGGTATTCCTGATATTATAGAACAGCATAAAAATGGTATTTTAGTAGCCCCCAAAGATACTCATGCCCTCTATCAAGCCATTGAAAAGCTTTATTTAAATCAAAGTTTACGAGAGAGTTTTGTCCAAGAAGCCAAGAAGAGTGTCGAGAATTTTAGTTACACTAAAATGTGTGATCGCTATGCCTTACTTTACAAAGGAGTATTATGAAAAGCATTGTCATCTTTTTGCAAAACCGTAACTTCTTTGGGGCTCAAATTGTACACCTACCTCTCATCAAAGCGTTAAAAGTAAAATACCCCGACTATCAAATAATCCTCTTTTCAAAATATCCTATCGCCAAAGTTTTAGAGCCTTTTGTCAATGAAGTTTTTATTGAAACAAGCAGGTGGAAGAGTTTTCAAAAATACCGCTCTATGAATCCTAATATAAGTATCAATCTACGCAAACGCTCTTGGCTTATTAATGGCTACATCACACTCTTTAACACTCATAAAAAAATTGGATTTTGTTCATGGCTAACAAAAAGATTTTTTGATCAATGTACACAGCATGATACTCAAATCTATCGAGCACAAAACTATCTTAATCTTATTCATGAATCACTTATCTATGAAGAGCATAAAAAGCATACGCGTATTGCTATTATCCCAGGAGCAGGAGAGCAATTTAAAACCTATCCTATTGCAAAATTTATTGAGTTGGCTACTAAACTCAAAAAACGCTACCCTGAGAATGAAATAGTGTTTATTTTGGGAAAAAATGAAAAACATATGCAAGAGAATATCGGAAGTAAATTTAAAATCTATTATGAGCTCGATGCTCTTGCCCTCTTTGAAGTAATCCAAAATTCAAAACTTATCATTGCCAATGATTGTGGTCCTTCACACATCGCACAAATATCCAACAGTGCCAATATTATCCTCTACAGTAATGAAAAACAAAATGCCCATAGTGTAATCAAAGAGTGGTTTAATCCTAAAGAAAATGCCAAGTATCTACTCTCCGATCAAGGCAAAAAGATTGATAGCATTGAGGTAAAAAGTATCTTTAATACTACTACAAAACTCTTAGATCAATACTCTTTTGCTGCCAAAACAGAGGCATAAGCATCAATTTTACCATAAGCATATTTACGGTTCCACCCTGCAATGTAATCCACTCCACCTATCTTTTGAGCATTGCTAATGATAATTTCACGTACTTGCTCGGGAGTAAGATTGGGATTAACACTAAGCATCAATGCAACAATCCCTGATACTACGGGAGCTGATGCTGAGGTTCCTGAAAAAAAGGTATAGCCATCATCAAGTAACCGCTCTTTATCTCCTATCTGATAGATACCATAATCATCCGTTGCAACAATCCCCATATACTCTCCTGAAGGAGCAAGTATATCAATACTGCGACCATAACTTGAGTAAGATGATTTGGTATTAAATTCACTGCTTGATCCCACACCCAATACCCAAGCAAGTTCAGATTCATCACTAATACTCGCTCGATCCAAGCTTAGTCCATCATTCCCTGACGCAAAAACCACCACAATCCCACTATCATAAAGCTCTCTAATCTTGCTCGCAACCACATCAGAAACAGCATTTGTCCCCCAACTGCAATTAACAACCCTTGCCCCACTGCGTTGAGCATAATCAAAAGCTTCGATAATATCAGCATCACTTGAGAGCAAGGAGTCTTGAATCAATACAATTTTAGATTTTGGAGCCACACCAATGCTCCCAACATCATTGGAAGAAGCAACCATAATGCCTGCTATTGCACTCCCATGTGTTGAAATTCCTTCATTCGAAACATTACTTGTTTTATTGGCAATGTTGTAGGTTAAGACAATATTATCTTTTAGATCTTCATGGGTGACATCAAAACCATTATCAATAATAGCAATCAAAACCCCCTCCCCTTTACTCAACTCCCATGCCTTAGCAATATTTGCCGATGCCTCTGAATGAATCTGATAATATTGATTAAAATCACTATGAGTTGAGTATTCAATATGCCACAGATACTTTCGATATGGATCTTGCAGTGTTAAAACCCTGTTATCAATCAACAACGATTGATCAACCAAAGGAGTTGTTTGAATATTAGGTGAAGTATTAGAAGAATTACTACCTCCACAAGATGCAAAAAATATAAAAAGTAAAGCTAAAAAAAGAGTTTTGATCATCGCTGATACTTCTGCCTTATAAAGTTTGGATGCGAAGATAAAACACCTTGTTCATGATAGATCTTTGCAGCAATCTTGAAAATTTTAGAACGCTCTTGCACTTTGCATCGATAATAACGAGAAGCGATTTTTTCTACTTTAAGCAATGGATATTTTGCTACAATCTTCTCTATACTCATGATCTTCTCATCAAGTTCAATGACTATCTCATCACTCACTCCAAAGGTCATATTGTTTTCATCTTTGAAGGTATCCACATTACTGTATGAGCGAAAACTATTGGAGACTTTTTCAAGATATACTTTTTGCTTATTTTGATAATAAAAATCTGATGAGTAGACAAATGTAGAGAGAATCAAAAAAAGATACATACTATGTCTCATATATGCCTTCTTTAGTTATGCAGACCTAAAAGGTCTACATTTAAAATAAAAATTAAAATTTTGTCCCCATTGAGAACTCAAAGGTGCTGG
>Ga0193954_1000172_pt1 | contig 39225 bp, 27 predicted proteins | sample BB_5_MG_FD_140340 | JGI IMG/M metagenome (GOLD analysis project Ga0193954, IMG submission 140340) | Microbial mat bacterial communities from the Broadkill River, Lewes, Delaware, United States - BB_5_MG | ecosystem: Environmental > Aquatic > Freshwater > River > Microbial mats | place: USA...
CACCCATCGCGGAGACCGAGCCGTGATGGCTGTCGAGGCTCTTCTTTGCCAGGCCCTGGATTTGATTGTTGAAGGGCTCCTCCGGCGCGCCGTGGTGGTCTTGGTAAAGGCCCAGGTACTCCTTGCGTTTGAAGGGCTGCGGGTGGGCCTCGTGATAGGCCGCGATCTCGACTTCATCTACGAAGACCGCATCCGCATCCGCATCCACCCAGGAGGAGAAGCGGGGCAGGGCCTCCTCGTTATTGTACTCACTGACACCTGAGTCGAGGCGATAGTCCCAGTAGTGAAGACCACAGACCAGGTTGTGGCCGTCAACATAGCCGTCACTCAGCAGGGCCCCGCGATGCAGACAGCGGCCATAGAAGACCGAGACCTCATCGCCGTAGCGCACGACGACGAGATCGACGTTGGCGACCAGCGCGTAGGCTGGCGCCCGATCGGGCAAGGTGCTCCAGGTGGCTACTTTGCATTTCTTCTTGGTATCGGAGGGCGCGTTCATAAGACGGACCATGGGTAGACCGTAGATACGGATTCTACGCAAACCGGTTACCGACGGGCCGCGCCGCGAGTAGGAGGAGGTGGGTAAGGCACCCCAAAGCTGAGGTCCCAGGCAGGATTCGCGTCTAGCAGGGCCCAGCGTGCGCGTAGGGCTCCAAAGGGGCGCTGCCCGTCTCCGTCGTGCCGCGGCAACTGCAATAGGACTCGGCGCTACCGAAGTCACTTATCAACTGGTTGCGTATGCACTGCCCGCCCGGCGAAGCGCAGCCCGCGTCAAAGAGGCAATGCTCATTGTCACCGCAATCGGAGGAACTACCGCACGCAGGATAGCCTGCGCTAGCTCCCGCCGGTGCAGCGGGGGCGCAGCCAAATCCCGTGCACTGAGCAGCCGTACACACCCCATTGTTGCAATCCGCGCGGTCTTCACCCGGAGGGATGCAGCCGCACTGACTGCACTCCGCCCCAAAGCTCATGCCAGGCGCCACCACCCGAACGCCATCCGGCTGACAGATGTACGCCCAGTTGGCCGGGTCCGCAGAATCCGTGGATCCCGGCCCCAGGGCGCCCTCATCATCGGTACAGGCCGAAAGCAGAATCGTCGCGATCAGGGGCAGGAGAGCGTGGCGCATCACGGAGCAGTACAGCACGCCCTATGCCAAGCGCGAACGCATGCGGGACGGACCCCGCTCAGCGCGAGGCGCGACAGTCATGTCGAAATCGCAGGGGGGTGGGCGGGGCGCAAGGCCCCGCCCGATTCATGCGGGCAGGCGTCAGCGCCGACGGCGACGCAGAAGCAGCAGGCCAGCACCCAGCAGGACCCACACGGACAGGGATCCGCGGGTGCTGGTGCAGCCCGAGGGCTCCGGAAGCGGTGCGGGCTCCTCGGGACGCTCCGCCACCTCCACTGTGACGGCGGCTTCCGCAATGCGGCCGGCCTCGTCCTCAGCGGTGACCAAGAGCGTGACCACACCGACCTCAGTGGGCGTACCGCGGAAACGCAGCACGAAGGCCCCGTCCACGTTCGCCACCTCGGTCTCCAACCCAGCCTGCAGCGGAGGACCGAGGAAGCGCCAGGTCAGGTCACCCTCACCGCCGCGCGCCGCGATCTCCTCTTCGAAGGCCTCGTTGATGAAGGCCACCGGAAGAGCCGTCGAGCTGATCTCAAACCCACGATCCTGCTGAACCTCGAGACGGAACTGCGCCGTATCGCGGGCCGCCGAGGGGCTGGAGTCCTCCTCCACCGTGACTGTGAAGGTCCACACGCCCACGCGCTCCGGGGTGCCGGTGACGGTGCCATCGCGACCCACAACGATGCCCGGCGGCAGGCCGCTGATCGCGCTGAAGGTCGGCGTGGAAGTCTCGGCCCCACCGATGAAGCGCAGGCTGAATTGATAACCCGTGCCCACCGTACCCGCGGGCAGGGTGTCCGCGACCAAGGTCAGGCGACCGGGGTCAGCGATGGTGAGCAGCACGTCGCGGCGCACCTCTGAGACATCATCCTTGGCGACCACAACGAGGTTGTGCACGGTAGCCTGCACCGGCACGCCGTGCAGATAACCATCTGCGTCGAGCGTGAGGCCCGGAGGCACCGCGCCGTCCAATGAGAAGGTGACCTCACCCTGCGCACCCACAGCACGGAAGCGCTGCTGCATCTCAGGAGCCACGCCCTCCTCAGCAGGAGGATAGGCCGCACCCACCACGCCGGGCAGGAGCTGACGGGTCACAATGCTCAGGCCGCCATCGGGCACAACCACCGACAAGGTGAGTTGCACGCTGTCCGTCTGACCGCCACTCGTCACCGTCACGTCGAAGGTCGCGTCCTCAGTGCCCGTGGGGGTGCCAGTGATCTCGCCCGTGCCGGGGATGAGCTGCAGCCCTGCAGGTAGGCTGCCGGACACACTCCAGACATAATCGCCATCACCACCCGAAGCGCGCAAAAAGTGCGTGTAGCCAATGCCCACGTAGGCGCCAGGCAGAGCCTGAGTCGCTACGTTCACTGCGTTCTCCGCGACCACCAGCGGCTGCCCGCTGATCACCGTGTTGTTGAGCTCGTCGATCTCGGAGACCTGATCTGAGCCATCCACAACCAAGCCCAGGTAGTACACGCCGGCTGGCGTGCCCGCGGGCAAGGTGATGTCCGTGGCGATGGTCGCCGTGGTCAGCAGGGGCAGGTTCACATTGCCGCTGTCCAACAGCACATCGTCGGGGCTGATGACCTGGTTCTGTGACAGAACCAGCTGCCAGTCCGCTGCTGCCTCGAGGTTTCCTCGGTTTCGCAGGTTGGCTGTCAAAGAGACTGTGGCACCCGGGGCCACGTTGTTCTGCGAGGCGGCTACAGACAGCGCGATGAAGTCAGGCTGCTGCGGGGCCAAGAAGAAGTCCGCCGTCGAGATGAAGACGTTATTGGACTCGTTGGGCTCGACCAAGTCGTCCCCGGAGTCCGCCACCACCGCGAGGCGATAGCGACCATTGGGGGCCGACAGAGGCATCGTGACCGTGGTCGGGATGACCTTGGTCTCAAACCCGCTGAGAGTCAGGGGCGCCGAGGTGAACAGCAGGTTATTCGGCACAGTTTCGCCAGGAGCCATCAAGTGCACCTCATAGGACAGGGGTCCGATGGGGTTGGTATGCAAAGACTGCAAGGTAACCTGCGTTTGAAAGTCAACGCCGGCGTACGCGACCTCGGGCACCGTAACGCCCGTGGCCTGCACATCGGTGCCGCCGTCCTGCTGGACCCGAACCACGAGGTTCTCGGCATTAACAAAGTCGGTGCCATCGCAAGCCCCATTGCAGGGCAACAGCGGGCCACCGATGGTACCGGTGCTGTCTTCATAACCCGCAGAGGCGGTCCACTCAGATGGGTCCGTCATGCCGGTGATGGGGCCGTACTTGACCTCGAAACGAGCCGCCTCACCCTCGTGCAGGAAGATCTGCACCGCGACGGAACCACCGGTGGTGCTGAAGAAGGGGATCATCGCGTCATACTGGATGATAGCTACGCGGTTGGGCGCGGTACCCTCCACGAAGATCGAGGCCACGGGGTCCTCACAATCATCCCAGAAGAACGCGATGATGTTCTCCACGTCCAAGGTCGAGGGCATCACGGTGTTGAAGCGTGAAGATGCGATGTCTCCGAAGCGCAGGATGCCGTTCGTGCCGGCGTGCACCTCATTGTAATAGTTATCGAAGTACTTGAAGGCGAACGGCAGGGGCACGATGGCCTCGCCGTCATCCGTGCTGCTGAAGCTCAGCGCCGTGCCCCCAGTGGTGCGCGGCGTATAGGTCTCCGTGCGGGTGTCGACCATGTACGGCACCTGCGCGCTGGCCACGGTGGGCGACAACACGACGAGCGCGGCGAAGAGCCCAAGGATTGACCGGCGACGACGGGTCAAGAGCAGCCCGAAGACGCTCAAGAGGCCCAGCGACCACAGGCCGTTGCTGCCCTGACCAGGCTGCGCACAGGTGCAGCCATCCTCAGGCATCGGCGTAGTGACAGGTGGCGCGGGCGGCTCATCAATGATGATGCCGTAGGCCCGCACGTCGGTCTGGCCTGCGGAGTCCGTCGCCAAGACCACGATGTTGAAGGTACCCACCAGGGTCGGCGTTCCGGAGATGACGCCATCCGTATTGATGGACATGCCTGTAGGCAGGCTCCCGGAGACCAGCGAGATGCTGACCGTGCCGCTATCGGTGAGGGTGCGGATCTGCACCTCGCTGCCGTCCTCATCTGCGTAGGCCACATCGCGGGTGCCCCGCGGCACCGCGTTGGTCACGAAGGTGATGCCGCCCGCCTCGGTGACCTCGATGATGTACTGGTTGAGGTCGAAGTCACCGCGGCTATCCACCACGCGCACCGCGAACATGAAGACACCCACGCGACTCGGGATACCCGAGATGTCGGCCTCGCTCATGGTCAAGCCATCCGGCAAAGCGCCGCCGGCCAGAGCAAAGACATAGGGCCCCTCACCGGTGCCAGACACCGTTGCGATATTCACGTCATACTGCTCATCGAGACGCGCGTCAGGCAGCGCATCGTCGGCCAGGCGCACAGAGTCGCTGGCCTGCACCACGCGCAGCACCAGGTTCTGCTCAGCGAAGGCGCCCAGGCTATCGGTGACCCGAACGATGATGCGGCTCACCGAGATCGTATCCGGTACGCCGGTCAGTTGGCCCGTCTCGGACAGCTCGAAATCGACCGTGCCGGTCGGCAGGGCGTCTCCTGCGCCGAGGCTCCAGGTGTAGGGAGGCACACCACCGAAGGCGGTGAGCGGCACGCTGTACCCGGTGGCCACAAAGCTCGCCGGCAGGGCCCGCGTGATGACCTCCAGGGGCTCGGTCTGCTCTGCGACCAAGAGGTTGTAATCGTGCGAGGTGGTGATGCCGCCAGAGGCCGCCGTAATCGTCAGCTCGCTCAAGCCCTCCTCGGTGGGCACGCCGGACAGACGGCCGCTCGCCGCGTCCAAGGTGATGCCCACAGGCAGAGTGCCCTCGACCGACCAGGTCACTGCGCTGGCCGCGCCAGTGGCGGTGAGGGTCACGTCGTACATGACACCCACGGTGCCGATGGGCAGGGACTGGGTCGCGATGAATAGCGAGGTGCCCAAGACCACGACCGAGCTATCGGCGGTGCGCTCGTTATTGTCCTCGAACAGCTCGTCGACCACGTTATTGGGGTCGACCTGGTAGATGACATAGTACACGCCGGGGCTGAGAGTGCCGGGCACGGGAACCAGGTCCACGTCGGACTGGTCCACCGCGGGCTGCACGGTCACCGTCTGGTTGAGAACCGCAACGTCGCCTGCATCAAGCACGTCATCCGTCGACAGGTATACGGTGTACTCTGCGTCGTCCGCGGCGTTGCCGAGGTTGAGCAGGGTGCGCTCCACAAACATGGCCTCGCCGGCCGCCGCAAGGGCGGGGCTGCGCACGTCGTCGAGCGCAAAGTCTGCGGCGCGGGCCCGCACGGTGAGCGTTTCGACCATGCGCTTGATGTTATTGTTCTGGTTCTGCTCCAGCACCGCGTTCGTGGCGTTCACGATCAGGCACAGGTAGTAGGTCCCGGGGGTCAGCGTCGTAGGTACGGTGACGTCATGCGAGAACGGCAGGGAGCTTTCGGCCGCCAGATCAATGGGGCCGATCTCGCCCAGCTCGGTGTCGGAGGCCGCGCTGCAAAGCAGGTTGTCGGACACGTACAGGCCGTAGACAAAACCACGCGCCGTCGCGCCGCCCGTATTGTCGATGATGCCCGTGACCGTCAGGGGGTCACCCAAGAACGCAAACTGAGAGCTGGAAGCGACGGCCTCGGCCACAAGCTCGGCGCCATCAAGGAACACCTGGGTGGGCGACACGCCGATGTTATTGGTCTCGTCGGCCTCGACGATGCCCGCGTCGGGATCAACTTCGGCGATGACATAATAGTTGGTGGGCTGAATGTTGGGCAGGGTCGCGGTGACCGTGAACTCCGTGCTCAGCTGCGCACCGACGGAGACGGTGGTGGTGGCAACCTCAAAATCCGCAGGGTCGAGCACGTCGTCTTGCGATAGGTACAGGCGCACGGGAACGGCAGGCTGCGGCGCGCCGTAGTTGAGCACGCGATAGGTCAGCGTCGCGACCTCGCCCGGACCGGTGTCCGGGGGCGTATCGACCTCGACGGACAAGTCCACGCCGACCAAGAAGCGGTTGTTGAGCACCGCGGTATTATTGCCCTCGATGTACTCTGCGACCTGGTTATTGGGGTCGACGATGACGCCGACGGTGTAGACACCTGGGGCCAACATGGAAGGTACGGTTGCGGTCACTCGCTGGGTATCGCTACCGCCAGGGCCCGTGAGGCCGGTGGCGAAGGTGGCCGTGCCCAATAGGGTGTCCGTGGAGGTCACGGTGGCACCCGTCGACAGGTAGACGTCAGCAGTGAAGCCGGAGGGCGCCGTCGTGGTGCCCAAGTTCCGAACCGTGATGTCGAAGTCGATGGTGCTGCCAGGCAGACCGCCGGTGGGGGCGGTACCGCCGCCGACCAGCTCAACGCCCGCGGCCTGAATCCACTCGATGACGGTGTTGTCGAGTCCGGTCAGCTCGGTGCCATTGCAGCCATTGCTCGTCGCGCAGGGGATGCCGACATCGCCCTGGGTGCCGTCCTGGTTCTCGAGGCCGTTGGCAAAAGTCCACGTCGTATTCTCGGACGCGACGGCGTTGAAGGTGCCGTAATGCAAGCGCACCGCGCCCGTCGACTCAGCGAGCCGAATCTGGAACGTCGTATCGGAGACGGAGTTCGAGTAGTGCGGCACACCCGTGTACTGCACGACCATCTCGCGGTTGGGCGCCACGCCGACCACCTGGGTCGTGATCGACCCGCGGGTGCTGATGATGAGGTCATCCCAGACCCCGCCGATCATCTGCTGAGGACCACCGGAGTTCGGGAAGGAGGGGTTGGGCGCGCTGGTGCTGATGTCGGCGCGACAAAAACCGCCCGTGCACGAACCGCCGGGGCACTCTGCGGCGCCGGTGCACGCATTGGCCATGGCGATGGCTCCGTTGGTGCCCACGGTGATCTGAGAGTAGGTCTGCCCGTAGTACGTAAACGGAAAGCCGATCGGGACCAGCGCTTCACCGTCGTCGGTCGACGTGAACGTGGGCGCGGTGCCACCGGTCAGAGCCACGTAGGGCTGAGCGAACTGGTTCTTAAAATAAGGAACCTGAGCGTTTGCGGTTGAAGTGACGCCAAGGGTGGCTAGGAAAGCCAAACCGGCAGTCACGGTGCCAAGGCGATGCGTAAGTCCTGTAGCAGGCACGGTGTCGTCTCCAGTACGAAAGCAAGGTGGCGAACCGGCTCACGGCCAGTGGCTCGGGCACATTGCGAGTTTCGATCTCTCGTTCCGGCGTCCCGCGGAGCTGGGTCCGCAGGGCGCACGAATGCGAGTGCGGCATCTTGCCCGCTTCGGGACCAAATCGTCACAACAAGTTCGTTTTTTGGAGCGTTGATATTGGGCAGGCGGGGTTTCCTACGCTGTCCCCGAGATCAGTCATGCGGGGCGTATGGGCCACGTCGCGACGAAGTGTGATCGCGCGCGCATTGAGCTCTACTCGCCGTGATATTCGCTGCCGATGTGTTGGCCCTTGCGGTTGAAATAGAGCATCTCATCCACGTCGTGATCGCCGGTGTAGATGCCCAACTCGACCATGTAGCCGACCAGGCCTTTGCCCTTTCCGTTGTCCCCCTCTTCTAGGTAGACCGCAGAGTACATCTCGCCGTGAAAGTCGTAGTCGATGCCATCACCCCGGCGCTCGGCTTTGTAATCCTTTTCGAAGGCCGCAATGCCCTTGGCGATCTGAGCACTGGCGCCTCGAGGCATGCCCCGGTCGGGGATTCCAGTGGTGTACCCATCACCCCAATCGCCTCCGAGCTTCTGAAGACGCTCGAACTGCTCGTCGAGGGGCAGGCGCGCGAAGCCCTCAGCCCCCACGGCATGGATCCCCTCCAGCTCCTCAGTGGAAAACCCGATGACCTCTAGGTTGTTCCGGAAGAACTCCTTCTGGCCTTTGGTGAACGTCGAGTTTTGGTAAATCTCGACCATCCGGTCACGAACCGTCGCCTTCGAGCGAGGGGCCAGGCCCTTGTAGAAGCCGGCCAAGGCGTCGACTTCGCCACGTGACAGCTTGCCGTTATCCTGGTCTGCGAAGACCTCGTACATACGGTTGAGCTTATTGAGTGAGGAAATCGCCATGTAGGTCTTATCGGTACATCCCCCGGGCTGTTGCGTGACAAATTGTGACCCGCTTCATCAAGTCCGGCTGAGGGGGGCCGACCGATCACGGGGAAGTGCTGCAGACATGACCGCCGCCCACGACCTCAGCGTCGACGGCCCCAGCGAGGCCTTCGACCCGCCGCCCGACCTGCGCAGCGAGGTGCGGACCCGCCTTGAGCGCGGTCAAAGCCTGAAGGGCCTGGACCTATCGCGGGCGGACCTCTCCGGCGTGGATCTGTCCGGCGCGGACCTCTCCGGCGTGGTGCTCTTCGAGGCCAACCTTCAGGGCGCGACCCTGGTCGGCGCAGTGCTGGATGATGTTGATCTCAAGAGCGCCGACCTGTCCCTAGCCCAGCTCGCTGGCGCCCGTATGCGCAATGCCCATTGCGGCGGTGCCTGTTTTCGTGGGGCTAGCCTGGTGCGAGCAGACCTGACCGGCGCGGACCTTCGAGGCTGCGACCTGCACTCCAGCCGGCTCCGGCACGCCACACTCTCGAAGGCGGAGCTCAGTCACTGCAATCTCCAAGAGGCCGATCTCAAAGAGGCGATCGCGGACCGGTGCTGCTTCGCGAACTCAGACCTACGTAAAGCTAGCCTGCATCAACTCAAAGGCTACGTGAGCGCAACCTTCTTGCACGTCGACGTGCGCGACACCGACTTCCGCGGCTCGCTGCTCTTGCGCCGCCAGATTCTCGACGAGAACTATCTCGACGAGTTTAAGAACCAAAGTCGCATGCACAATGTGATCTACCATCTGTGGTCACTCACTTCGGACTGTGGCCGCAGCGCCCTTCGTTGGGCGACCTTCATGGGGCTCATCACCCTCTTCTTCGCGATGGTCTATCAGTTCGTAAACGTGGACTTTGGTCCCCATGAGACCTGGCTCTCCGCGTTCTATTTCAGCATCGTGACTCTCACTACTTTGGGTTATGGAGATGTGCTTCCAACCTCAGCCGGCGCCCAGGCCATCGTTATGGCTCAGGTCGTCGTGGGCTACATCGGCCTCGGAGGGCTGCTCACGGTTATCTCAAATAAGATGGGGCGGCGCGCCGAGTAGGGCGCGGGGAGCACTGTGACATGGCCATCGCGTTCTTAAAGAAGATGTTCAGCAGCCCGGAGGATGCGCTCAAGGAGTGCATCGGAACGTATGAGTTACCGAGCTTTCCCAGGGTTGGTCGGGATGTGCTGACGATGCTGCAGGACCCGGAGGTCAAGACACAAAGGGTACTGCAGGCTCTAGAGTCGGACCCGGGGCTGGTTGCTCGGGTGCTCAGGGCGGTGAACTCCGCCAGCTTTGCCACACGGCGTCCGGTGGAGACTCTGGCCCAGGCCGTATCCATGCTCGGACTCAATGAACTGGAGTCCCTGGTTGTATCCGCAACCGTGCCTGCGTTGGTGAATAGCAGCCCTCTGCCGCCAGCTGCCATGCGTGATTTTTGGCAGGCCAGCGCGCGGAGGGCCTTCGTTGCGCGGGGCATCGCAGAGCGGCGTAGCCCAGCGCGCGCGCCCTCCAGCTACGTCGCCGCCCTCCTACAAGACATGGCCCTGCCCTTCTTGGTGCACCACCATCAAGCCCAGTATGGCCCGCTCTTGTCGGGCTGGAAGGCTGGGGACCTCACTGATCTAGTGGGCGCCGAGAGAGACTGTTTTGGCTGGGACCACTCCATAGTCGCCGGCTGGATGTGCGATGTCTGGCGACTGCCTCAGGGCTTGCGAGGGGCCATCGTCAGTCACCACGAGGACGAGGGCGCCCCTTCGGAGGTCCGGGTGGTCAGCCATCTGCCAGAGGGTGTGCCGGTCGAGGACTGCGCCCCGGTGTGCAGCGCGGTCTCCCATGCGCTCGGTCACGATGAGCAAGACGTTGAGAACTTAATCCGCTGGGCCTCACAGATGTCGGGCGAACTATCCAGCAGCCTGATCAGCGCCGGCCAAGGCTCCCAACGCCGCGCACGACGCGCCTAGGACCGTGGGCAGCCATCGGCCCCCACCAAGCGCTGCATCGCGTCGCGCAGGGCGCACCGGATGACGTCGGCTCTGCGCACTAAGGCCGTGACGTGGCCACCGTCGACCCAACGAAGCTCAGAGTGCGGCCACAGGGCGTGTAGGCGCTCCACCTGCTCGGGAAAGACAAAACCATCCCGACGGGCCGCAACCAGGATGGCGGGACTATGCGGAGATAAGTCGGGCAGCGCGTCGGTAATGCGCCTCAGCAACCGCCCCAACTCCGCCTTGGCATCAGGGCTGTCATCGAGGCGCGGCCATGCCACAGACCTCTGCAATGCACCTTGCGTATAGATCGGCTCCGCCGACAATCCCGTCGCGGCCGGCACGACCGCAAGAGGACCTGCGTCGTGGCACGCCGCGTAGGCCGCCATATGCCCGCCCATGCTATAACCGGTGATGCCCACGTGCTTATGGCCCTGGGCCCGCAGCCAGTCGAGCAGGTCCAGCCCCTCTCGAATGGTGGTGGCGTTCATGATGAACTGGTCGGAAACGGTGCGGATCTTGGCGCCGCGCTGACCCTTGGGCTTGCGCAGCCCATAATAGGGATTTTCGAGGATCAGGGCGCCGCAGCCCTCACGCACCAGGGGAGCCATCAACTGGGTCCGTCGCGCGAAGCCCTGCTCCCCGCTGGCCGCCAGCACCACCCATGTGGGCACGGCTTGCGTGCCCGCCGCCTCTGGGCGCAGCCACAGCACGTGGCCGGTCTGCACCTCCGGGGGCACGGCTGCATCGGCGGAGCTTTGAAAGGTGCCCAAACGCCGCTGCATGCCCTTATCTATGGTCTGCGGTCCCCAGGTAATACTGAGCGGCGCGCGACCATCAAAGGGTGCCTCGTCTTCAAGCACCCGACGCAAGACATCTTGCTCTCCCCAACCATCCGAGAAGATCGGCGGCCAGCTCATCAAGTGCTCAAAGACACGATCTAACCAGTGAGGCGCCACGATGAATGCTCAGCCATCCCCGGAGCGCTGCCGCGCCCGCTGAGCCTTCTTGAGGCCCCGGGCCAGACCCCGCCCCATCTGCACACTATCCGGCGTCTGCGCCTCAGGGGCACGACGGCGAGGCCGCGGCCAGCCCGTCATGCGGTGCACCATGTACAGGACGGCGCCCGCGACCAAGACGAGGGCGGCAATCTCCTGCATAGCCCCCTGCTCCGACAAAAACATCACGTGAAGCCGAGCAGGCGGCCCCCTTGGTAGACAACAAAGGCCCCCAGCCAGGCCAGCACGGTCATGTACACCACCATGAAGATCGGCCAGCGCCACGAGCGGGTCTCGCGCCGCACCACGGCGACGGTGCTCATGCATTGGGCGGCGATCAGGAAGAAGATCATCAGCGATAGGCCTACCAGCGGGGTGTAGACCCGCTTGCCGGTACGCGGGTTGATCTCATTTCGGATCTTGGAGCGAAGCGGAACGCTCGCTTCATCAATGTCATCACCGATGCCGTAGACCAGCCCCAACGTGGATACGAAGACCTCGCGAGCCGCGAAGCTGGCCAGCAGCCCCACGCCGATCTTCCAATCATAACCTAGGGGCTCAATCAGGGGCTCCATGCCCTTTCCAATGCGGCCCGCGATGCTCTGCTCCAAGCGCTCGGCTTCGACCCGTTGGTCAATGCGACCCAAGGCATGCTCGTATAGTTCCTTGCTCTTGGCCTGAGCCTTTGGGTCCTTCTGACGCACCTTGGACGCCGCGTAGGCCACCCCGATCGTCTGCTTCTCCGCGACCGGATCGAAGGACAGGTTGACGTCCCGGGGAAAGTACATCAGTGCCCACAGCACCATCGACAGCGCCAAGATCACGGTGCCTGCGTCACGCACGAAGACCTTGCATCGCTCATAAACTCGGCGGGCCACCGCCATAGGCTCGGGCCAACGATAGGGCGGAAGCTCCAAGACCAAGGGCGGCGTGGGGCTAGCCAGCAAGGAGCGCTTGAGTACAAAGGCCACCGCTACCGTGATCAGCACGCTCAGCACGTACATGAGCAGCATCATCAGGCCGCCCACCGTGAATATGCCGGCCACCGTGCGGTCAGCCGCAAACAATGAGGCGATGATCAGGGTGTAGACCGGAAGCCGCGCCGAGCAGGTGACCAAGGGCAGCACCATGATCGTGACCAGGCGGTCACGGCGGCTCTCGATGGAGCGTGTGGCCATGATGGCGGGGATAGCGCAGGCAAAGCCAGACAGCAGGGGCACAAAAGCGCGCCCATGCAAGCCAACTTTCGCCATGAATCGGTCGGAAATAAACGCAGCCCGCGCCAGATAGCCCGAGTCCTCAAGCACAGAGATAAACAGAAAGAGGATGGCGATCTGTGGCACAAAGACGAGCACGTTGCCGACGCCGCCTATGACCCCATCGAGAATCAGGTCACGCAGGGCGCCTTGCGGAAGCCAGCCGCCCACCTGACTCTGCACCAAGCCCACCAACCCCTCGATGCCCTGCATCAGAGGGTCCGCCCACGCAAAGATGCTCTGAAAGAGCACCGCCATGAGGCAGACAAAGATGAGTACCCCGAGCACGGGATGCATCAGGATTCGATCGATGCGATCTGTGGGATTCGGCGGCGGGCTCTCGTCCCGTCCTACGGCCTCGGCCGTAATGGCATTGGCGGTGCGGTAGCGAGCCTGAATGACCTCAACCGCGAAGTCTCCCTCAAGCTGGCGAAGCGCGACCCGGGCCTTGCTGAGCGCCTGATCAATGCCCGAAATATCTAAGAAGGGGTCGTCCTCAGTCTCCAGCGTGCCCGCGCGGTCCGCAGTGCACAGCGAGGCCAGCAACCAGATGGCGTCCCCCTCCCGTGCGGCATCGGACTGGCCCTTGGACTTGACACCCTTGGTGGTCTCGCGAATGAGCCCCTCGGCGAGTTCAGACAGCCGCCAGGCCCGAGCCGGCGGTGGCTGAGGGTCAGCCAAGGCCTTCGTCAATGCAGCTTTCAGCTCCTCGACACCTTCACCGGTCTTGGCGACGACGGGAACCACGGGCACCCCCAGCTTCTCGCTGAGCTTGGCGGCGTCGGGTTGCAGCCCCACGGACCGGGCCACGTCCATCATGTTGAGGGCAACAACCGCGGGGGTGCCCAGCTCCAAGATCGACAGACCGAGATATAAGTTCCGGTCCAAGTTCGAAGCGTCGAGCACGATGACCGTGACTTCGGGTCGGGCTTCGCCGGCGCGGCCGGTGAGCACCTCGAAGGCAATGGCTTCGTCTCGGCTGCGCGAAATCAACGAGTAGGTGCCCGGCAGATCGACGATGGTGACCGCCTGACCGCTGAGCTGAGCGCTGCCTTGGCGGCGCTCCACCGTCACACCCGGATAGTTGCCGACCTTCTGGTTGAGGCCGGTCAGCTTATTGAAGAGGGTGGTTTTACCGCAGTTGGGGTTACCGGCGAGGGCGACGACGCTCATTGAGGCTCCACGATGATCTTTTGGGCCTCGTGGGCTCGGATCGACAGGAGGTAATCTCGCACCTTCAACTCCAACGGACCACCGAAGGGTGCGCGCTTTCGCACCTTAACCGGGGTGCCAGGCACCAGGCCCATCTCCATGAGGCGCAACATCACCGCCGAGCCGCCATCAACCTCGGTAATCTGGGCCATCTGGTCTGTGGGCAGCTTGTCGAGGGTCATGAACGGCCCGAGCCTCGGGCTTTTTGAGAATGGATGTCAAACTCTGATGGCTCGACGAAATTTAGCCAGGCCAATCCGGACCACCAATGAAATTCGGCAGGTCGATGAAGGGGCGCTCGAGATCGTAGAGCCAACGGTAGATACCCCAGGTCTCGCTCACCCGCCGCACGTAACGGCGCGTCTCCTTCACGCTCAGCGTCTCCACCCATAGATCGAAGTCCACGGCCTCCTTGGGTACGAAGCGACGAGCCAGTCCCGGCCCACCGTTATAGGCGGCGAGGGCCAAAGGCTCGACCCGTCGAAAGCTCCGTAGGCCCTGGGCCAGCACATGCGCGCCCAGCCGCAAGTTGAGCGCGGGTTCGGTGAGCCGCTCGGGTTTGAGGCGGCCCTTGAAGACGTCCGCGTAGGCCCCGATGGCGGTGCCTGGCATCAGCTGCGCGAGCCCGGTCGCGCCGGCCCAGCTAACAATATTTGGGTCGAAGGTGCTTTCCTCACGGGACAGCGCGGTCAAAAAGAGCGGGTCGAGGCGCTCCGCCTGCGCGGCCGCGCTCAACTCCTCTATGTAGGGGCGCGAGTAGGCCAGGCGCCAATCCACGATGTCGTCAGCGCCCACCACCCCGGTGCGCCACTGGGGTTGGGCGGCGCGCATCTGCATCTGAGCCTCAGGGTGAAAACCGAGGGCATCCAGCGCCTGGGCGAGGGCGCGGCGCTCTGCGGTGGTCTTCAGCGCGCAGCTTTGGGCCTGCACCACGTCGAGCGCCCAGTCTGGCAGGCCGAGCGCGACCAGCTGGGCCGCGTGCCGCACCGCCTGGCGACTGGGGCCCAAGTCCTCAGCGGCGAGCGGCACACTGGCCGAGTCACGCAGCGCGAGCAGCTGGCGCTTCCAGCCCTTCACCCAAGCGGGCTTTCGGGTCGCGAGGCGGTCCAGAGCCAGCCAGCCATAAAAGTTCGGGTCCAAGACCAGCTGCTCGAAGCCCGCCTTCGCGGCGACCTCATCCTTGGCATCCAGGGCCAAGCGGGCCCGCCAATACTGAGCGCGGTGGCGCTCTGCGGGACGCGCGCTGGAGCCTTTTAGGATTTGGTCGAGGTGGCTGCGGACCGCCGACTTCTCACCCGCCAGAAGCGCCGCCAGCGCGAGGCGCCACCGCGCAGTGGGCCCAAAGTCGGCCTTGGGGAACTGCTCAATGAGGCGCTGATAGGCCGCGAGGGCGCCCTTGGTATCACCGCGACGCTGCAGCACCTCGGCGTGTAGAAAGAGGGCGTCGTCAGCGTAGCGATGGCCAGGGGAGCGACGCTGGATCCAGTCCGCGAGCAGGCGCGTGCCCTTCACCTGGCCGCGAATGCTGCGCACCCGAGCCTCGAGTAGAGCTACGCGGAGGGTGAAGGTTGTATCCTTAAGCCGAGCGCAGCGCTTTCGGGCCGCCTCGAGCGCCCGCTGGGCCGGCCGGTAGCGACGCATCTTCCGTAGGGCCTTGCCCTCGATGTAGCCCAGCTCGCAGCTGAGCAGATCATCCCGAGGGACCACCTTGAGCAGCGCTTTCGCCTCCGCCGCCGCCTGGGCGTTGAGGTGATCCGCCAGCAAATTTCGCAGCCGCTGCATTCGGTTCTCAGTGGTTTTCAGTAGTTTGGCGACGCCCTCGGGACCCAGCGCCTCAGCTCGGGATCGGGCCTGAGGTGCGCCGGGAACGTGGGCGAGCAGGCGCGCTTGCAGCGCCTTCGCCGCATCACCGCGGCCCGCAGACTTGAACCACTGCTCGGCCTGCACCAGGCGTTCCCCGGTGGTGGGCAGGATCAACAGACGCTCGGCCCCCGCCACAGGGTTGGTACGGGCCTCAAGGCGAGCCGCGAGCTCCACATGGGCCTCGAGCCCCCGGTGTCGGGGTTCATCGCAGCCCGGGCTCCAGCTTTGAACCTTGTTGAGTACCCGCAGCGCACCCTCGTGCTCGCCCTGGGCAGCCAGAGCCTGCGCCACCCACACCGCGGCCAGCGGCTTCAGGGGGCCCGTATGCGGCTTCGCGGCGTCGATCACCCCTTGAAAGTCATCCTGATCCCGCGCCAACTTCGCCCGCTGGAGCTGGGTGAAGCCTTCACTCAGGGTCGCGGTCCGCACCCACTGCAGAACCGAGTCCGGCGCAGCTTCGGCCACGCCACCCATCAGGGCCAGTCCGGCCACCATGCATAGAACCCTCATCGGATATTCAACCGTCATCCCCACCTCACCCTCACTTTTTTCAACCCCCGCGCGGGGTCCCGACATGCCGCAGTCTGCTAGACTCGCCCCGCCGCGACCCGGCCCCCCCGGGAGCGCGGCCAGCCTGGATGAGCAATCGACGCAGATCCGAGCGCTTCGACATAGCGCTGCCCGTATGGCTCAAGGACGCGCGTGGTGGCGAGCGCACCACCACCATGGACGTCTCTGCGCACGGAATCGCGGTGCTCGCTACCCACGAGCGGCCCCTGCGACAGTACGTGGAACTCGAGCTGGATTTGGACCAACCCGAAGCCAAGATCACGGTCACCGCCGTGGTCGCCCGGCACGCCGAGCTCAGACAGCGCGATACCGGCGAGCCTGTTTTTGGTTTGGGTCTCGATTTCTTCCTCTTCGATGCCCAGGCCAAGGCGGTGTGGCAACAGTTCATTCGTGGCCTGCACACCCGGGTGCCCCTGGCGACACCCCAGGGCCAACGGCCGGCACCACCACCACCGCCGCCTCCCGAAGAGGAGGACGATACCGCCACGTTCATAATCAAACCGCGCGACCTGGGCCGGCTCTGGGCGTTCTTTCGGGGAGAGATGACACGCGGCGTGGTGCGCATCGAATCCCCGGTGGCCAAACCGCTGGGTCACCCCGCCGAGCTATTGGTGGTGCACCCCACCTCTCAGGCCGAGTGGTCGTTGGACGGCCATGTGGTGCACAGCAACCCCAACGGCCGCGGCGGTCGACCCGTGCTGGAGATCGGCCTCGATAGCCTCAGCCCTGAGATGAAAGCCACCTTTCGGACCTTCGTCGCCACGGGGCGCGGCCAAGTTGAAGAAGAGGTCAGCTTTGCGACGGGCGAAGAAGAGATCAACATCGCGCCGCCGACAATGTCGGTGCCCAATCGTGAGGACCCGGAGCCTGAGCGCATTGAGTCGGTGGTCATCGACCTCGATAACTTCGACCCATTTGAGGACTCCCTCGGCTCCGGGGTCATCGCAGCCCCCCCGCGCTTCAATAGCGCCATACCCAAGGATACGCCCTCGGGCCTCATGGCCCAGTCTCCGGACCTTGACGGAGATGAGGACGACCCGACTCAACACACGCTGTCCCCCATTCCTCCAGGATTTGTGGCCGAGCCGGCGGTGCCTCCACGCCCGGCGGCCCAGCCCACAGCCTCCGGGGTACCCAACGACCACGATGATGATGACGCGCGCCCCACCAGCGTCTTTGCAAGCTTCTTTGCTGAGGCCCAACAGGCCGAGCCCTCGCTTATCAGCGAGGAAGAAGACTCCGATCGCGTCGACTTCGACAGCCCAGAGATCACGGATGAGGCGGAGGTAGACCTCTCACTGGCCTCCCGCGCTCTGAGCCATGTGGGCCCGGTGATGCCCGTGCAGCAAGATGAGCCGGCAGAGCAAGAGGAACCTATCCCGCTTGTGCGCCGCATCGACCCGGCGCGCCGCCAAGCCCCGCCGTCTGCAACGCCGCCTGCGCTTCCATCCGCACCCGAGCCCCGCCGCGCCGTGCCCCCCCTGCCGCCCAGCGCGCGCATTCGCTCATCGGCCCGTTCGGGCGCGGCCGCCCTCCAGACAGATCGCTCTCGGCCGACCAAGCAGCCCGGCGACGCGCCCTCCGTGAAGGTGCGCCCACTTCCGCCCCCGGTGCCCGAGGTCGACAGTGAAGTCCCGGTCATCGAGGGTCAGCGCGCCAGCGTAGTGGAGGCGCCCATCGAGCTGGCCACGGGTCGAATCCCCGTACAGAACCCGCAGGTCCCCCCCGGCAACTTCTTTGATTTCGGCGACCCCTCGCAGCACATCATCACGCCCGAGCCCAAAGACCCGCCAGCGAAGCCAGCCCCCAAGGATGTGCCTCGCGCCGCAAGTCGCATTGCGATGACCCCGGTTCAGCGTGCAGTGCGCAAGGCTAAGAACGCTGCGCCCAAGCGCCATAACTTGCGCCGCGCCGTGCACGAACAAGAGGCGGCCCAGCACCGCAACTTCTCCACCGAGAGCCACGACCCTGCCCTCGCAAGAGACATTGCGCTCGCCCGTGCCCGTGTGGTGCGCAGCCCGCACAGCGTCACTGCCTGCTACCGCCTGTCTTCGCTGCTGCTCAAGGACGGCGAGTCCGATGACTTCCAAGAGGCCATCCAGGCCCTAGAGAAGGTCATGGCTCTCGAACCCAACCACCCGGGCGCGCATCACAAGCTCGCCGAATTGTACGCCCGACGCGGTGACTACGGCCGCGCCGCCGAGCACCTGTCCCGCGCGCGCCGCCTCGGCTACCAGATCGACGCTGATCTGGAGCACATCATCAGCGAAGCGAATAGGGAGTAGCTGGGTGGGGCGCAAGCCTCCCTGCATCAGTCCGCGGGCCTTAAGCAAACGCTGAGCTCAGCCGGACATATGGGCTCTCAGGCAGCTGAGGACCCTCAGCGTCGCCTGGGCGGTCGGCCCATCGGTGGCAAAGACCGGCGCAAGCTTCAGCCGCCGCAAGCTGCGACGGAGCTCCTTTGCGAAACCTGTCCTCAACAAGATGATCCTCTCCTCGCGAAGTTTGCCCCAGCCGACCGCCTCCTCGGCGACATCGGTCGATAACTCTGTATCGGGCCGCGCGATCAGGACCCCCTGGGTGGCCCAGTACTCCGAGCCATCAGGCGCCAGGACGGGCTCGGGCCAAAAGCACTCCGACCGAATATACGACTGCTGCTGCCACCGCACATCGCACCACGCAGGACGCTCTGCGTCCTTCGCGGGTACGGGAGTGACTTCGCGAACCGAGTCCGAGCCGACGGCCTCCACGAAGCGCGCAGAATAAAGGTGCCTTCTCGCGCCTACGTCACAGACACTGCCGAACTGACTCACGACACGCACCGTCTGGGCTGCGGAGCTGTCCCCGTCGCCTGGGCACAACATCCCGTCCACGTCTGAGCACAGACGCTGCGCCGCGACCTCCGCCAAATCCAGGCCCCGCGGAGCCTCCTTGCTTGTATCCAGGCTGACGCTCAGTCGCTCGAGGCGCACCTCCTGCGAGAGCGCCTCTGAAAAGCGCTCCCATCGGCGGACGTGCGCTTCATGGAAGATGCGCAGGCTGCAGTGGCTCCCCAACAAGGAGGCGTTGGACTTTACGAAGGGCATCTTGGCGAGCGCTTCGAGGCCCTCCTGCACACGGAAGCTGACGGACAGGGAATGCATCATAGGCCGAGCCATGAGGTCACGGCGTCGATCGCCGCCTTGAGCCCATCGGTTCCCCTGTACTCATAAACCAGCCGACAGACCCACGGAACCCCCGCCGCACCACAGAGATTGACCAACCTAGGCGGTCACGGCCACCTGAGCAGGTGTACATCGAAGACGAGATCCCGACCCACGACGTGGCCTCCACCTTGGCGCGGCTCAATATCGAGGGGCCCACACACGCCCCGCGCTTCTTGATCCTCTATGGGGCGCTGCGTCCTGAGAGCTTTAGCCGCAAGTTGGCCTGCGAGTCCGAGCGTGTACTCAAGGCTTGGGGCGCAGATGTTCGGGTCTTTCATCCGCACGACCTACCGGTCTTCGACCGTCAGTCCTACGATCACCCTGAGGTGAAGGCCCTGCGCGCTCACAGCGAGTGGTCCGAGGGCCACGTCTGGATCTCACCTGAGCAGCACGGTGGCATGACCGGGGTATTCAAGAACCAGGTCGACTGGATCCCCCTCTCGGATGGCGCGGTGCGCCCCAGCCAGGGGCGTACGTTGGCGCTCATGCAGGTCAGCGGCGGCTCCCAATCGTTCAATACAGTGAATCAGATGCGCGTGCTCGGCCGCTGGATGCGCATGTTCACCATCCCTAACCAGTCCTCTGTCGCCAAGGCCTGGCAGGAGTTCGACGAAGACGGTCGCATGAAACCCTCCGCCTATCGCGACCGGGTCGTCGACGTACTTGAGGAGCTGTTCCGCATGACGCTGCTATTGCGTGGCCACAGCGACTACCTTGTGGAGCGCTTCAGCGAGGCCAAACAACGTAAGGAGCAAGGAAAGTTGACGCCCGGCGAAGGCGCCGCCCGCTAGCAGCCCCTAGAACTTGTCGGCGATCTCGGGCGGCGCGAGCACACTCAGCGACTGCCAGCCGCCCCCATTGAACTGGTAGTGCCAGGGCTCCTTGGCGTCCTGGTGCTTGTGCTGGCTGGTACGGTCTGAGTGGTACAGGCCGGTGTGGCCCGGATCGAAGGTGAGGGTACCTTGGGCCTTTGGAATGACCTTCCAGCCCTCGGGCGCGGCATCCGGTCCGCCGAGCACGGGAACGCCCATCTGGCGCGCTTTCTCCAGCAGTGCCTGGTCCAGCAACTTGCGATCGTCACCCGTACCGCCCTTGTCGTTGACCGGGTTCTCGATAAACAACCCAGGCCCCTCATAGTTGCCCACCTTCACAGGCAACATGCGCATGAAGGTTCGGTAGGTCTGAGTATCGCCGTTGAAGACCCGCAACATCTTCGTATTTGCATCGGAGAGACTACCGGCCAGCCCCCAGCGCCGACGACGGTCACCCTTGGACAGGCAGCCCGTCTTATGGCTATCGATCATCGCCGTCAGGCTGTCTTGGTCCGCGGCCCAGCGGCCTTGGCCGGGGCCACCTTGGGGCTTGAGGTCCATGGCCGTCTCACCGACCTCGGTGAGCGCGGCGCTGCACCCAGTGGCCCCCATCTTTCGCAGGGCCCGAGCGGCCGCGGGCACCATGGGTGCGATGTCGAGGATGGTCTTCACCGCGTCCGCGTCGGGTCCAATCTCGGCCAACGCAACCTGCAACTCAACCACTGCCAGCTGAAGCGCAAGAGGTCCTGCCTGGGCGCCAAGCTCGCGGTGCTGCGCGGACCCCTTCTTGGCATCCCGCAGCTGGGCGCGAACCGCGTCCAGCTCGCCTCGCAGCCGATCTGCGGTCGCCGCGTCGAACTTGTTGCCCTTGGGCAGCTTGATCTGCTCAGGCACCTTGGTCGCCAGGCCCTTCAAGAGGGTCAGGGCTCGCTGAGATACGGGACCCGGGTCCGGGAGGGGGCCGGCGTTCGCCGAGACCACGGTGCTTTGGCGCCAGATGGCTTGCTGAGCCGGACTCAGCACGGCGAGCTGTCGCTGACCGACCTCATCCTCATACTTGGGTGCGGGCCAGGTGCCCTGCAACACAGACTTCAGAACTTCGTCGAGCACAGGTCGCAGCTTGCCCATGTCGATGTCCGCGTCCATGGACTTGAACTCGGTCTTATAGTGGCTCACGAGCTCAGCGATGTTGTCCGCGAGGCTGTTCACCTCTTCGAGCCCCGCTGCAGTGATCTTGTCACCCGCGAGCGCCTGAAGGTCGAGGTCCCCCAATGCAGCCTGGGCCTTGGCCGCGGCGGCCCGCGCCACTGGATCTTCACCCGCCTTGAGGCCTTCGAGCAGCGCATCAAAGGGCACATTGGCCATCGCCCGAACGCGATAGGCCTGAGCGATCTCCTTGATTACGCCCGCCGTCGCCTTACTATCGGACTTGCTGGTGACAAGGCCCTGCATCAGGTCGAGCCGGTTACTCTCCACGCACCCAAAGACACAGTCGCGCAGCATTCGCACAAAGTCATGGCCGTGGGACTTGTCGACCTGCTGCACTGCCCACGCCATCTGCGCTGGCGTGAGGTTGGCTCCCGCGGTGAAGACAAAGTCCACGGGCAGAGCCTCGTGGTCTTTCGCAAAGCTCACTGCGCTCGGCTTCGCAGCCTGAGCGCGCAAGGCGACCTGCCCTTTGGGCATCGCGGCCGACTTCAGATCGGCAGGGTTCTTTGCGGCAGCCCCAAAATCCGCGACGATGCGCGGCACCTGGATGTGCGCCCCGTTTTGAATGAACGCCGCGTTATGCGCCACCTGCATGGCTAGGCGGGCCATGTCATTGGGCTCCGCACCCTTGGCGCCGGCCCCAGCCGCCAACAGCTGGTTGAGAGTGGTCAGAGGTTGGGTTGCCCATCCGCCCTGAGGGTTGGCGAGTTCCCACAGACCCGGCTCCCCGTCCGCACCAGGCGCAATGAGGCTTGCAATGTCAGCACCCGGAAGCTGAGCTGCGAGCTGCTTCGCCGCGTTGGCGGTGGCCGATACTTGGTTGGCGGGCATGGCATCGCCGCGCCCCTGGCCCACGATCGCCGCGAGCACCGCGCCCCGCTGGGCGTCCGCGGGCACCCGATTGCTGGACTGGGACCAACGCAGCGCGAAGCTGCCCAACTCACTCACCAGGGCCTCGCCGCCCCCGCGCACCGCCTTGCTCAGAGCCCACAGCAAGTCACCATCGGACTGGGCCTGGGCCGCAACCGAGGCATGAGACAAGGCCACCGCCATCGCCTCGGTGGGCGACAGGGTGTCCAGGTTCTTCATCGCCTCATTCCAAGGCGTGCCCGAAGCGCGGGCATAGACCGCATTCATGGCGCCCAAGAGACCCGGGGCCAGCGCCTTCACATCTCCGACGGCTGCCCCCAGCTTTTGAGCGATATCTGGACGGTCGACGAGTACCTGACCCTGCTTGACCACCAACTGCAGGGCGGCCTGCGCGAGCGGGCCATCTTTGAGGCCGCGGACCATGTTCGCCAAGATGGTCAGTACACCCTGCTTGGCGACATCAGCCCCCGCGCGGGCTTCAAGCGCGATGAAGGTATTCTTCGCCGCCTCAACCTGCTCGTAGAGAGATTGCGGACCCGCAGGGCTCGCGGCCAGCACCTCTTTGAGGGCCATAAAGGAATGCTGGAGTTCAGGCTTCGGCGCGGCGCCGAGGTTGGCCTGGGCCACCTCTAGTGCCTCCCGCCGAGGGGCCAAGAAGGCCTCTTGGGCCGAGTCGAAGATCTTCTGGGTATCGCCGGGTGTCTTGCGGCTGGCGACGGAGATCGCCCGGGCGAGGTCGGAGGCGTGAGCCAAGGTCGTGCCAGATTGAGGCAGGACATCTTGCATGAACTGCCTAGTCTGCTTCACCAAGGCGGCGCGCTCTGCCCCATCGAGGCCCTTGGAGCTCAGCTCCAGCTCCTCGACCAACCTCGGCAGCACGTTGAGCATGGTGCTCACGCCGTCACGACCGACGTTGTCCTGAATAAGGGCCTTGATCTGTTGGGCGGTATCCTGGGCCAGATCCTGGAGTTGCTCGGTAGTGAAGGACACCTTGCGGCGCGCCTCCATGCGCAGTGCGGAGTCGACCAGTCCAGAGGCCGAGGACAAGACAAAGGGCAGCCGCCCCTGTGCTTCAGGCACCTCGGCAAGCTCTGCCCAGGCCTCCACGGTGGCCTTGGCCGCGGCGGCGCGGGCTTCTTTGGGCAGCGCGCTCAGCTGGGCGCCGAGCACCTTGTGCAGCTGGCCCAGCACCCGCGTATAGCTCTTGTGCTGCCAGGCCTCGACGCCGGCGCCCGCAGCGACCAACTTGCCGAGACCAGCCACGGCGCCCTTGAGATCGGCGCCGTGCAGTTTGATGAGCTTGTCATCAACCCCCAGCTCGGACAGGGGCGCACCGAGCCCGGCCGCGCCCGAGCGCACGGGAGCCCGAGCGCCAGGCTTTTTATTCGCAGCGCCCTGCTCAGCTTGGCTGATGCGCAGGGCGGCCAGGCGGCCCACAAAGGCCCCCGGCCCGCTATCTCGGATCTTCGCCACGTCTGGATTGTCGCTGAAATTCGCACGGAGGGTGCGTATATGTAGGTACAAATCGGACCCGCAGTTGAGCATTGCAGGGTATTCCGGCGCACGCGGGCATTTGCTTCCCGGCACCGGCCCGGTAATCCGGCGTCATGAGCCCGCCTGAGGTGCGCTTCGACGTCCCGCTGGGGGCACTCACCACCCTCGGGGTGGGCGGTCCGGCGTGGGCGCTAGCGGAGGTGCCGAGCGAGGATCGGCTGACGGCCCTACTCGCTTGGGCTGAAGCGGAGCAGCGACCCGCCTGGGTCTTGGCGGGAGGCAGCAACCTCTTGGTCAGCGACGAGGGGCACCCGGGGTTGGCCCTCCGGCTCACAGGCAGGGCGCTGAAATTCATCGACGAGGGGCGGACGGTGCAGGTCGTCGCAGAGGCTGGCGCCTCCTGGGATGAGCTGGTGCAGACCTGCGTCGACCGGGACCTCGCCGGTGTGGAGTGCCTCAGCGGCATCCCGGGTCAGGTGGGCGCGGCGCCCATCCAGAACATTGGGGCCTATGGTCAAGAGCTGGCTGAGACCCTTGTATCGGTGCGTGCCTTCGACCGGTCCACGCACAAGTTTGTGCAGTTCGACAAGCCGGCTTGCGGTTTTGGGTATCGGGATAGCCACTTCAAGCAGAACCGGGACGCGTTCATCGTAACCGAAGTCCGGCTGCGCCTCAGCAAGTCCGGCGCGCCGGCACTGCGCTATGGTGAGCTGCAAAAACACTTCGCTGGACGGACCCCCTCCTTGCTCGACGTCCGGCAGGCTGTCCTGCAGATTCGTCGCAACAAGTCGATGGTGCTCGACCCGAGCGACGGCAACACCAAGAGCGCCGGCTCATTCTTCACGAACCCGATCGTCAGCCGGCTCGAAGCCCAGGCCGTGGCCGCTCACGCCCAGTCACAGGGGCTCGGCATCCCGCCCTGCTACCCCGCACCCAAAGCACAGGTGAAGCTCAGCGCGGCCTGGCTGATCGAGCGCAGCGGCTTCAAAAAAGGCCACACACAGGGGGCCGCAGGCTTGTCTACCCAGCACTGCCTGGCCCTCATCAACCGGGGTGGGGCCCACGCGGAGGACCTCGTAGCCCTCGCCGCGCAGATTCGCCAAGGCGTACAGGAGCGCTTCAACGTCACGTTGGTGCCCGAGCCCGTCTTCGTGGGTTTCAGCCGGAGCGTCGGGGAGCTGCTCGACGTCTAACGAAGAGCAGCCCCAGCCACAGACTCCATAGGCCTGCCGACAAGCCCCTGAAGTTGCGGCAGCTTGAGGGCACCTCGGCGAGCACGGTGGGAGAGCTGAGGCCCACCACCACCGACGCCACGCCGTCATTCGCGAAGCTGGTCACCTCGCCCTCCTCCGTCTCCTGGCCGCGCCCATCGACCGCGGATACGTAGGTCGAAAGGGCCCCAACATCCGTCATGGGGGCCTGCCAAAAGAAGCTGTAGGCCCGCGCGCCGTTGTGCCAACGAAACGCCGTGGCGTCGAAGCCATCGGCCAGCAGCACGGAGCATTCAGAGGTCACCAGCGTGCCCTGAGCGCGTGGCACCTGGCAAGCATCGCACCCCATGACGCCTGAAGTGGGCGCGGTGGGGCAGAGCACACCCGCAGGCTGTCCTGCGTCATCGAGGATCTCAAGCGCGAAGGCGTTAATGTTACAGGGTTCGTCATCCGCACCCTCACAGCCCGCCTCGGGCGCCAGATCATCGCCTTGAAACTCTACCTCAATCTCGTACTGCTCTCCCGGCACATAGCCGCGTTGAAAGAGGTCAGAGACCTCCCCGGCGGACAGCGCGGACAGGCGCAGCCGTACATTCGTGGGGCCCTTGATGTGGCAGGACTGACACCGCAGGCCGTGTTGACGAGGGGAGCCCGTAAAGTACAAACCTCCCCCGCCCCCGCTGGTCTCTACGGAGGGATCTTTGTCGAAGCTCGACGCGTCGGAGTAGGCCCACGCTGAGTTCGAAGCCAGGCAAAGCAGCACGGCATAGACCAGGCACCTCATAATACGCTCTCCACAGTATCTGGGCCGGCGAGCGCGGCCTCACAGTCAACCAGCCGTGGAGTGCACTCCGGGGCGAGCCCCTGAGCAGACTGACGCCAGGGCAGCGCGCAGTCCTCGCTCGGCAGGCTGGCCTGCAAAGGCTGAATATCTCCTCGCATCCACGCGATCAGACAGGTCGCCTCCGGGTCCTCGGGCCCGAACATATAGTTTCCCGCGTGATACTGGCTCGTGAGACCATCGAGCGTCGCGGGCTTAGTAATGAGCTGAGACTGGACCGGGTCTTCATTCGCGAAGGCCATGGTTCGATAATAGTTGGCGCACAGCTCTTTATCCGTGAGCCCTTCCCCGAGCAGCTCATTGCCTGCGATGCGCAGCTTTGAAGTTGAAAAGACCGCCAGGGGCCGCGCCGGGTCCCCGTGGCAGCCCGTAAAGGCGCAGCTTCGATCTAACAGCGGCTGCACTTGGCACTCATAAAAGCCCAGATCGAGGTCCACCACCTCCGCCGGATCCACGCCGGTATCGCAGGCCAGCAGCCCCAGAACGGCCAGGCAAATCACGCGTCTCAAGACCGCCGCCTCCACAGCAGCAACCCCAGTGCCAGCAGCCACACGGCGCCCAGGCCACCTGCACCGCCGGCGCTCGCGCAGCTCGAAGGCTCGGTCTGGCCCACTATGACCCCGCGCGCGTGGGCCTGCTCAAAGTCTGAGTTGGTGCCGAGGCTGTCCGCACACTGAGGATCTAGGCCGGGCACCGCATCCGAACCATCGCAGTCCTGGTCACGGGAGTCCCCGCAGATCTCCGGCGCCCCGGGGAAGCTGGCCGCGTCGCCATCGTTGCAGTCTTGCCCACCCGCTTCAATGCCAAGATATCCATCGCCGTCGGCGTCGCCCAGCTCGCTGGTGCAGCTCAGGTCTCGGCCGTCACAGTCCTGGTCGATCTGGTCTCCACAGACCTCTTCGGCCTCAGGGTGCACCGAGGCCTCGTGGTCATTGCAGTCATCTCCACCCGCGTCGATGGCAAGGTGACCGTCACTGTCTTGGTCCGTCAGATCCGGGCAAGCGAGGTCTGAACCATCACAGTCCTGGTCCCGGCCATCCCCGCAGATCTCCGGCGCGCCGGGGTACGTGCCCCGGTCGAAGTCATCGCAGTCCATTCCACCGAAGGCTGGGTTGCCATGCCCATCACCATCGATGTCCTCGGCGCAGGGCGGGTCCCCGTTGGCGCAGTCCTGGTCGATCTGGTCCCCGCAGATTTCGGCGGCGTGGGGGTGCACGGCAGGATCATTGTCATCGCAGTCATTGCCGCCGCTGGACTGAGCGCCATAACCATCGTTGTCGGCGTCCTGCACGCAGATCGCGTCGCCACCGATACAGTCATTGTCCAGACCATCACCGCAGACCTCGACGGCCCCAGGGTGTACGGCGGGGTTGGTATCGTCGCAATCATCTCCGCCCGCAGACAGGGACAGGAAGCCGTCCCGATCGACGTCGGTCTCAGGGCAGGAGAGGTCCGCGCCGTTGCAATCCTGGTCGATGCCATCACCACAGATTTCGGGCGCGCCCGGGTAGATGCTGGCGTCCTCATCGTTGCAGTCATCTCTGGGGCAAACGATGCCGGTGGAGCCGTAGACGTGGCCGTCATGGTCACGATCGTTGAAGTCGTAGCAATAGTCCGGCAGGTCAGCCTGCGCGACCGAGGACCACAACCATAGTCCCAAGACTATCCAGCGCTTCATCGACGGCGCCTCCGCAGCAGCAGCAGCCCGAGCAGCAACGCCAAGGTTGCCGGTGGCGTGGCGCTGGCCCCGCAGCCTCCGCAGGAGCTGGACTCCCCGTTCACGAAGCGTAGCGGATCAAGCGGCAACTCCGGTTGACCGCAGTGCTCGTCGGCGACGCCATCACAGTTATTGTCGAGCCCGTCTCCGCAGCGCTCCTCATTGATGGGGCTAATTCGACTGTCGGTGTCATTGCAATCCGCGCCGCCGAAGCGCGCGTTCTGAAATCCATCTCCGTCCTGGTCGAGGTCATTGGGGCACGCCAGGTCAGGGGCCCTATCGCAGTTCGAGTCGATGCCATCCCCGCAGGCCTCGGGCGCACCCGGGTAGACGCTGTCATCGGTATCGTCACAGTCCGTTCCGCCGTAGATGGTCGCCGCGAAGCCGTCCCCATCGACGTCGAGCGCCTCACAGCTGATGTCACCGCCGCTGCAATCCTGGTCGATGCCGTCATCGCAAAGCTCGGCGGCGCCAGGGTAGACGCGGCTGTCGAGGTCATCGCAGTCCGTGCCCCCAGCCACCGCCGCGTCGTCATGACCGTCTCGGTCCTGGTCCCGCACGCACGCCCGAGGCGTGCCATCACAATCCTCGTCGATCGCATTGCCGCACAGGTCGAAGGCACTCGGGTTCACATTGGGGTTGGTATCGTCGCAGTCCACATCGGTAGCGAATCCGTCCGCGTCCGCATCCTCCGCGCAATCCAGGCCGTCGCAGTCCGAGTCTTTGCCATCGCCACAGGCATCGGCCGCGCCGGGATACACCGAAGCATCTCCTTCATCACAGTCAGCGGGCGCGCTGAATCCGTCCCCATCCGGGTCGATCTGTGAACCCCCGCAGTCGTCCATTCCCGAGCAGTCTTCGTCGACCGAGTTGCACTGAATCTCCATTGCGCCAGGGTAGGCCTGGGGGTTGTTATCATTGCAGTCCTGAGGGGGCGCGAACCCATCCCCATCTAGGTCTGTGCCGGAGCAGTCGGTGGTGCTGCCATCACAATTATCGTCGACACGATCGCCGCAGACCTCACAATTACCGGGGAAGCGGTTGCGGTTGTAGTCATTACAATCGATCGCCCAGTAGTAGCTTGAGTTATCAGCGGCGCTACACGCCCCGGAAGCCACGCAAGGCCTAGCGCGACAAAACTGTCGTGAGGGATCACATCCACAGAACTCTCTGTCGCCTTTTCGATGACATTTCTCGGGATGGATCGAGCAATCATCACAAATACAATAGTTCGAATCCTTGACCGTGCCGTCGTGATCGGAGTCGCAGGCGTGGTTACCAATCTTGCCACTGGGGGCCGTAATAACGTCTACAAACTGCCCACAAGCGCCCTGAGCCCGTGCAGAACCACACAGGAGGACCATCAACATGAAGGCCCCGAGGGCCGTAGTCGCGCTGCGCATGAATCTGCCGACCGTGGCAGGCTGGCGAAGTTCCGACCATAGGTTAGCGAACCGATGCGCAACACAAGCTGCAGTTGCGAATCGAAGTCAGAAGAACTCCTCCGCCAACTGCCGGATTGCCGGAGCAGTGACGACAGGAGACTCACGTTGAGCCTTGAAGCACTCGATGCGAACTCTCACCGCGGTCTGGCTGATGGCCGGGGCCCTCGGCGGCTGTGTGACCGTGCAACCCTGGGAGCGTGGTATCCACGCCGGCCCCTGTATGGCCGTGGTTCCCGACCCCGAAGAAGCCAAACTCGAGCAGCACTTATTCGCATACCGGGAAGGCAGCGCCGGCGGCTATGGAGACACTGGTGGCGGCTGCGGTTGCAACTAGAATTGCCCCTCAGATAAGCCTCGCTTGCGCGCTGCTACTGCTCAGCAGTCTCGCGAAGGCCGAGGACAGGCTGCAAAAGCACCGCGACCTTCGGCGTCGGTCCGGAGACAGCGCCGAGAGCGACCCCCGGGGCCCCTTGGGCACTCGCATCGCTAGCAAGGTGGCCTACTACACGGACGATGACGGGCTCACGGTGGTCACGCCGATCATCTCGGTCGACCAGAAGATCTTCGACGCGTCCAGCATCAGCCTTGAGTACGACGCAGATGTCCTTTCCGCGGCCACCGTCGACGTACGCACCTCAGCCACAGAGAAGTTTGAGGAGGTCCGACACGGCATGGCCCTCGCGGGCACACACCGGGTGCTGTCGTGGCAGACCGACCTCAGCGCAGCCCTGAGTTACAGCAAGGAGTATGACTACGAGAGCGTCACCGTGGGCGCTGGCTTTGCCAAGGAGTTGCTGCAGAAGAACGTCACCGTGGGCGCTGGGTACTCCTACGTATCGAACCGCGTGGGACGCTCGCACACCCCCTTCGGCAACTTCGAGGAGCACCTCGATATCCATGCCGTCAACGCCTCCTTCACTCAGCTGCTCTCCAAGAGCGCCTACCTCCAGCTCTCTGGCTCGGTGATCCTGGCGCGGGGCTACCAGGCCAGCGTCTACCGCTACGTACCGCTGTTCTCTGAAGGCTCCCTAGACCCGTCTCAACTCAGCGAAACCACGCTTCTCGACGGTACAGTGCGGCCCCTGCTTCGGGCTCCAGAGCGGCTGCCGAGGTCGCGTACCCGAGGCGCAGGGGTGGTACGCCTCAACCAGCAATTCCCTTGGCGCATGGTGCTCGCGGCGGACTATCGTCTGTACGCAGACAGCTGGTCCCTCAGCAGTCACACTATCTCTGTGAACCTCTATCAGCCCATCGGTAGCAACGTCGTGCTCCGCCTGCGCAATCGATTCTATCTGCAGACCAAGGCCGACTTCTATGAGCGTGAATACTATGTCAGCAACACAAACGCCGCGCCAGAGTTCTACACCCTAGACCGTGAGTTGAGCGCTTTTTGGTATGACTTGGTCGGCCTGAAGGCCTCCTTCCGCCTGCCCTTTCGGGGGATCTTTGAGCGCGTAGAGTTCGACGTGAAGGCCGACCTGCAGTTTACCGCCTACTCCGACTTCGCCTACCTCAGCGAGCGCACAGCGGTGATCTTTGGGGGCGGCCTGACCGTGGAGCTCTAGCCGTGACCTCCGCGCTCGCCCTCGCGCTGCTGCTGCACGCCGCGCCGCCCCTGATGCTCAACCACACCGCGGAGATCATGACGACGCGGCTTCAGGTCCGCGTGGTGCTCAACAAGGAGTCAGAGCGTGAGCCCGCGAAGCAGGCGATCGCGGCCGTAGAGGTCGAGCTGCGGCGGCTCGAGGGCCTGCTCTCGGAGTGGAAGCCGGGCGCCCCCTTCGCGCGCCTCAACGATACTGCCATCCAACCTCATAGGCTGTTGTCGGAGGTGCAGGATATCTTGGTGCGGGCCCTGAAATGGGCGGAACGAACCGGGGGGGCCTTTGACCCCACCTTCGCCTCCCTTTGGGGGCTTTGGCGCTTTCACAAGGATGAGGTGCCCAAGATCCCCACCGCCCAAGACGCCCTGGCACGGGCGCAGCTGATCGACTATCACGCGGTGCACCTCGACCCGGACACCGGGCAAGTTCGCTTGCTCAAGCCGGGCATGAAGCTAGGCTTGGGAGGTATAGCCAAGGGCTACGCGGTCGACTGCGCGGTGCGATTGCTGCGGGCCCGGGGCTTTTCGAACTTCTTCATCAAACTCGGCGGCGAGCTGTACCTCGCGGGCACCCGCGGCGACCGGCCCTGGGTCGCGGGGGTCCAGGACCCACGAGACCCCACCCGGCACTTCGCAGCCCTGGCCCTTCAGAACAGCGCCTTCACAACCAGTGGCGACTACCAACGCTTCTTGATGGTCGATGGCATCCGCTACCACCACATCATCGACCCCGAGACGGGCTACCCCGCACGCAAGTGTAGAAGCGTCACCATCATCGCGAAGAAGGCCGAAGACGCGGACGCCCTATCAACGGGCGTATTCGTGATGGGCCCAAGACGCGGCATGGCGCTCATCGAGCGGACCGAGGGGGTTGAAGCGATCATCGTGGATGCCCAGGGTGCGGTACAGATCTCCAGCGGCCTGCGGGGCAAAGTCCACTTCACGGCGCACCCCCGTGACGCTGAGCAGCCCTCCCGCTGAGCACCAAGGTTGGCCGGCCGCCCCGGTGCAGCCATTTCACCGATGTGTCAGGATGCGGGCCATGAACCTGGCGCGTGGCTGTGTAGCGGCCTTGGTCCTGAGCGTAGTGGCGTGCGGCGAGAGTGGCCGCGTGCCCCTCGACGCGGGCCCCGGCCCTGATGCCACAGCCGCAGACGCGCAGGCGGATGCCGGACAAGGCGACGACGCTGCGGTCGAGTTCGACGCCGGAATGCCCGACTCTGGCCCCGCGGCCGACGCAAGCGCACTTGACGCCGGAATGCCCGACTCTGGGACAGCACCCGATGCCGCCGCACCCGATGCCACTGTGCCTGACTCCGGTTCCGCGGCCGATGCGGGCCCGCTCGATTCCGGAATGCCCGACCTAGGGCCCGCGCCCGACGCCACCGTGCCCGACCTTGGCATCCCGTTCCCCGATGCAGGCTTGCCCAACGATGGCAGCCTGCCTGACCTCGGAATCCCATTCCCCGATGGAGGCTTCCTCAATGATGGCAGCCTACCCGACCTTGGAATCCCATTCCCCGATGGAGGCTTCCTCAACGACGGCGGCCTGCCCGATCTCGGCATCATGCTGCCCGACGGCGGCGTCGCGACGACGGTCACAATCCTTCAAGCCAACGCCTCCCTGAACCTGATGCCCGCGGTGCCGGCAGACCCGCTGATTGTGCAAGTGGACCTGCAGATAACCAACCCCGGCAACGCGCCCGAGACCTTAACGGTGACGGACGCCTCACTGATTGGATTGTCGATTCAGAGTGTCTTCACAGTCGATGTCATGGGCGGTGGCACCAGCATCGTGGCGCCCCCGGGGCAAAGCCAAGACCAACTCACCAAGGTGGCCGGCAGCGGATCCGCGCTCTCCATGCCCCAGTCGGCCTGCGGCACACCTGCCTTCCTGGTCATCAACATCTCGGGTCTGCTTCCCCTGACCGCACCGGTCACGGTGGGCTGCGTCTTTTGAACGCATTGCTCATTGGGCGGCTAACTATTGCGGCTGGGTTTCTAGGTCGATGCCCAAGGCAAGCTGTGATGGGTGAGCATCCAGCGTGGTGCCCCATCGCCCGGCCTCAGCCGCCTCCGCGACCGAGGCTGCATAACTATCTTGCCCGCTGGCATCGATGAAGACCGCGCGGGTGAGCGCCTCGCCTCGCTCTTCACAAGTACCCAAGGCCGTGACACCCAGCGCCGCGCTGTGCTGGGCCTCATAACGATCATTACCCCAGTCATCCACGAAGAGCCCCACGCTGGCGCAGCTCGCGGCCCCGGCCCCCATAGTCGGTAGATAGTATAGGTCTGATCCACCGCGTTCAAAGAGCGCTCCGAGGCCAAAATGATGGGCCGCGCCCTGAGACATGTGCGCAGGCTGCTCGGGCAGGCCGTATGTATCCGCACCGGCGCCATCCTGAAGCAGAATACCGACCCCAAAGTGCGCGGCCGCGCCCGCGGCGTACCAAAGGTGCTCATGAAGATCGTCGCCCGCGGCGTCGATGAGCAGCCCAGTGCCCTTCCAGTACCCCACGCCTTGTCCAAAGACCCCAACCTCATAGGTATCATCACCCTGGTGGTCCAAGAGCAGGCCTAGGCCTCCCGGCCAGGACTCAGCATGATTGTGTGCTCGAAAGCCCAGGCCCGCGCCCTGGCAGAAGTTGGCGTTCGAGGCCTCGAGCTGAGGGGAAGGATAGAGCACCGGCGCAGCGGCACACTGATATACATCGTCGCCGCCATCGTCGATCAGGGCGCCAAAGCCCCCGGGTCCACCAAACCCCTGAGAGGCGTACAAGGCCTGTCGTTGGTCGTTGCCGCCGCCCACATCGATCAATAGCCCTATGCCCATCTGCGCCGACCCCTGAGCACCCGCCTCGGCGATGTAGACGTCATCACCGCCGGCGTCGAAGAGCACGCCGACGCCTTGCTGCGCATAGCCTTGGCCGCCGCGCAGGGTCACGTAGCGATCGGAGTCGGGGCCCAAGTCGAAGAGCAGGGAGATGCCACCGCGGGCCGCGCCCTGGCGCGGGGCTTCGGACAAGCTAGCTTGCGCAATTAGGCCCTGAACATCCCCGCGGCCACCTCCGTCGTCGGGCAGCTCAGCGCTAGCCTGGGTCTGCTCCGCGCCCGGGTAGGCGTAGATGTCGCGCCCGCCCAGGTCGATATGCACGTTCACCGCCGTTGTCGAGGCGCCCAAGTAGCGGTCATCGCCGCCCAGATCGATGCTGAGCAGCACATCGCCATCGACGTGAACATCATCACCGCGGCCATGCACCACGACCCGGCCCGCGCTGCTCACAAGCGTATAGGTCTCGTCCAGTCCCTCCGGCCACGAAAGTTGTTCGACCGCTTCCGCAACTCTTGTTGCGTTGGCATAGAGTCGGCGGCGGTCCGCCCGCAGTCGCGCTGCATCAGGCCCGTAACTAGGATTCGGCCGCTGCTGTCCCATGAGGATGAGGTGCCCACCGTGTGTACGCCACCAAGCCTCGCCTCTGGCGTCCTCCTGGAACTGTTGTTGTTGGGCCAGCAGCGCGTCAGCAAGGACCACCAACAAGGGCGTCAAGACAGATTGCAGTTGTGGCGACGGCGAGGAGGGTCGCTGCTCACACTGCCCAGCGACCCCGCAGAGCCGATCCACCGCGACCTCAAAACCTACGCTCTCAGCAGCGCTGTAGGTCGAGGCAACCGGGCTGCCCAAGACTTGAGTGGCGACCCGTAGCGCGCTCGATACCGCCTGACCGCCATCGGGCGACAGCGCCTCGGACAGCGCGTCCAGCAGGCAAGCACCCTGGCCCGGGTCCGCGCGAAGGTCCTCGTAGATGGGCAAGGTGGCGTCCGTGGTATCGGCCATCATACGCAGGCCAGCCCATTGCTCGCTCAAGCCGGCCGCAGACACAGCGGACACGGCGAGCGAACAGCTCGCACCCAGATTGCGGGCCGGCTCATACTCGGGGACCCACGGTTGTGCCGCCTGAGGTTCCGTCACGGGAGGCGTCGACACGGAGTCTGAGGGTGATGTGGGGGTGGGCAGCGGGCCGCAGCCCGCCACGCAGAACGCCAAGAGATATCGCAGTCGCCGCATGCCATCGCCCCCACCCAAGCATTCGTCGGTCAGGGCAACTTGCTTGACGGTCGGGTGCGTGCGCCGCGCGATCGCTCAGGTCTGAGGCGTTGCGGTGTGTTTCCACAGGCCGAAGACGCGGCCGGCCGGGTCTTGAACCAACGCAAAGTGCCCCATATCGGGGATCTCAGTGTCCCCTTTGAGAATGTTGGCCCCAAGCTCCTCGGCCTTGGCCTGACGCACGTCGACCTCAGGCACCGGCAGGTAGTTCATCCAGTGCGAAGGTGCGTCTGGTGCATCTTCGGACTTGGCGCGCACCATATCTTGCGCGGCCCAGCCCCCAACCACGCTGCTTCCCTTCTCCGTGGTGTAGGGGCTCGCCTCTCCGACGTCGATGGCCTGCCCTGTCCAGTCAAACAGGTCCTTGGAGGAGGCCTCCGCCTTCGTCATGTCGCTGCTCATCACTTCGTGCCACCCCCAGCGGCCTTCCGAATCACTCATGTCTTGATCCCAAAGCTATCTTTCTGTTCAGCATGGTCAACCCGCATTTCAGGGGCAGAGGCGGGCGTCGATGGGCGCGCTTGCTCTGGACGTCGGTCCGTGGTGTTTGCCAGCCGTGGACTGGCTGCGCCTCGCCGCATCCCCGGAGCCGGAGCGCCTCGCCGCGGTCCGCGAGGCGGTCAAGGATACCGGCCTCATTGAAGCCCCCGGCTTCATCGAACCCTTCGCGGAGCTGGTCGAGCTGCCCATCTTTGCGATGGCCGCGGACCGTGTGCTGGCCCACCTGCAGAACGCGGCGAGCCCGCGTCGCGCGATCTTCGCGCTGCAAGACAGCGTGCAGTCCCTGGAGTCGAGCCGAGGAGACGCCTCTGCCCTATTTGTAGAGCCCATTCTGGGGCTGGTCATCGAGCTGTGCGGCGCCAGCGCACGCGCCGCGAGACTGCTGTCGGCCGACCCCGCGCTGGCCATTGAGCTCGGCTCGGTCTTGGCGCCAGAGACCCATGCCCAGGGTGAGCGCTTCGAAGACTACCTTGAACCTATGGTCCGGCGCACCGCCGGCGATACGCCCCGCTTTGAGCGCACCCTTCGCCGCTACCGCAACCTACAAATGCTGCGCATCGCCTTACGCGAGCTACGAGACGCAGACCTGCGCTCCACCTCGGCCGAGGTGGCCAAGCTAGCCTCAGCGACAATGCAAGCCGCCCTGCGCCACCACTACCCCATACTTATTGAGCAATATGGCCCCCTAGAACCGCCCTGTGACCACGTGGTGATGGGCATGGGTAAGCTGGGTGGCGGCGAACTCAACTTCAGCAGCGATATCGACGTTATCTACCTCTATGAGCATGACCAAGGGGGGGCTGGTGAACTATCGATGCACCAGTTCCACGTCAAACTCTTTGAACGTGCGACCTCGGCGCTGGGGGCCATCACCGAGCATGGCATGGTCTTTCGGGTAGACCTGGACCTTCGGCCTGAGGGCAGACGAGGCCCACTCGCCAATAGTCTCGCAAGTGCGGAACGCTACTATGAGACCTGGGGACGCACCTGGGAGCGCGCCGCCTGGATTAAGGCGCGGGCTATCGCTGGAGACCTCGAGCTCGGCAAGAAGGTTGCGGACCTCATGAGGCCCTTCGTCTATCGAAGAAGTTTTGACTTGGCCGCAATCAAAGAGATCGTGGAGATGAAGGCCAAAATCGATCGGGCTCAAAAGGCCGCCAGTCGAACCCGAATTGGCGGCGGCCTGGACCTCAAGCTGGGGCGTGGAGGCATTCGCGAGATCGAGTTCTTCGTGCAGGCCCACCAGATGCTCTACGGAGGGCGCAACCCTCAGCTTCGTTCACAGAACACGCTGGAGGCGCTCCGTAGCCTGGAGGCGGCCGGCCTAGTCAATACACGGACTCGCGAGAGCCTCAGCGATGCTTATCTGTTCTTGCGCAAGACGGAGCATCGCATTCAGATCGTGGAGGAACAGCAGACCCACACGCTGCCCTCGGACCCTCAGGACGTACGTTACATCGCGCGCAGCCTGTCCTTCGAAAGCGCGGATGACTTGCGTGCATCGCTGGCCCAGCACATGGACGAGGTCCACGAGGTCTTCACCTCACTCTTGGGAAGAGTAGAGGAGGAGGAGGGGCCGGACGCCACCGTGGAGCAGATCGCTGACCCCAGCACCGAACGCGCGGTTCGCGTTCAAGAATTGGTGAACATGGGTGCTAGGGCTCCCGAGTCAGCCCTAGCCAACCTCGAGTCTGCGATGCGCTTTTCGCGAAGCCCGCTGCACCCCCATGCCTCGGCCCATAAACGGCATATCGGCCTCGTCTTCCTCACGGAGTGCCTCACCAGCCCCAGCGTAGATCGTGCCCTCACCCACCTTCCGGACCTTATGCGCCGGTTGGCCATTCACGACTCCTACCTCACCGAGCTGCAACGTCCCGCGGTTCGACGTGGCATTGCCCGCGTTCTGGGGTCCAGCGACCTGCTCGCCCGGATTCTAACCTCCAGCCCCGCCTTACTTTCGCAGGTTCTCTTAACTGCCAATCTGCCTGATCCCAAGACGTTGCGTAGCAACCTGCAGTCACGATTGGAGTCCGCAGGCGAGGACATCGAACTCGCCCTGGCTACGCTCAGAGTATTCAAGCAAGAAGAGACCCTGCGCACGGCCTTGGCGGACCTTGCGGGCCAGCTCAAGCAACACGAGGTCGCCCAGAGGCTCACCACCCTGGCCGAGACTCTGGTCGACGCAACGCTGCAGCTAGCCCACACGGAGGCCGTGCAACGCTTCGGCGAGCCCATGGATCCGGACGCAGGCCTGGTTGTCATCGCGGGTGGCACGCTCGGCGCCCAAGAGATGGGCTACCGCTCCGATGTAGATCTGAGCGTCATCTACGCCGGCCAGGGCGAGACCCGCGGCGGTCGGCGCAAACCTGTCTCCCTCCAGGAGTTCTACACCCGACTTATCCAGCGGCTCGTGAGCTTCTTGACGATGCGCATGCCCCAAGGTGACTTGTACCCCGTGGACATGCGCCTGCGTCCCAGCGGCTCCCAGGGGCCGCTGGTCGCCACCCTGCGCAACTTCCAAAACTACCACCAGCGAGAGTCGCACCTTTGGGAGCGTCAGGCCCTGGTACGCACGCGAGTCATCGCCGGGCCCAAGGCCATGGCGGATATCGTGCAGGATGCCCTGCATCAATCGACCTACTCTCTGCCCCTGCCTGATGGTGCCCAAGAGCTCGTGCACAAGATGCGCTGCAAGATGAAGGAGCAGCGTTCCCACTCGACGGGTCGGCGCACCGTAGGCGAGAGTCTGGATCTGAAGCTGGGACGTGGCGGCCTGGTCGAAGCTGAGTTCTTGGTGCAGTACATGTTGCTCAAACATGGCGGGGAGCACACCGCGCTTCGCACACCCATTACCCGTGAAGCGCTAAGAAGGTTGGGCGATGCCAACCTCTTGGAGCCAGAGCTGGCCCACCGCCTAGTTCAGGCCCATGACTACCTTCGGCGCGTGCAGAACTGGCTGCGCCTTGCGCACGACGAGATGCTAGACCACCTCGACCTCGACCTCGACGGCCTGCGCCCGCTGGCGCTCGTCGTCGGTTATGCCGGAGAGGAGGCGCAGCGACACATGGCCCGCGACCTTGAGGCGGATACGGACCTCATTCACGACACCTACTTGTCCTTGCTTCAAGCTGAGGACTAGCTCGGGCCCGGTGCGCCCCGGTGTGGGCACGTATCAGTTTTTTGAACCCGCCGGCTACAACAGCCGGTATGAGATCGCATGAAACGTCAACGCATCCTACTCTTGGCCATGATCACCTTTGGCCTGCTCGGCTGCGGAGGCGGTGATTCCAGTCGAGCGCAGATCTTGCCGCGCGATGCTGGCAGCAGCGCAGGCTACCTTGATGCCGGCTCTGCCTGTACCTGCATTGCGGTCGATATCAGCACCAGCAATGCAGATCTCTGCGATTGTCCGCAGATCCAATACGGCTGCGAAGGCGCACCTCAGACCTTCGAACGGGTCTGCGATGTCGCACCGACCTGCTGGCGCGTCGAAACCGACCCAGTCACGGGTTGCGACATGCCGGCCTACGAGTCCGCGCTCAGCAATCCAAGTTGCAGCTGTGTGCCTGCGGGCAATTCGGACGCGGGCACCTCGGACTAAGTCAGAGCCCCTCGATGTGGTGCACCAGAGCCCAGATCTGCTCGGAACTCAGGATCTCTGCGAATGCGGGCATCTGGTCCTTGCCGTCATGAATGCTTCGATAGATGCCCGCACGCATCTTATCGCCACCAAAGAAGAAGCCGAAAGACGGGCCGATACCAGACCAATCCCGAGGTGGCTTTTTAAAGACCGACAGGTCGACACCCTCAAGGTCCCCTTTGAGGCCGTGGCAAGGCGCGCAGGCTGAACGCCACAGAGACTGCGCGTCGGCAGGTGAGATACTCAGAGTATCTGGGGCCGGGACCACCACCCGCTGCGCGGAAGCGCAGCCCACTATTGCCACGATGAAGCCGAGCGCGCTGATATACCTACTCATCTGATTCAGATCCCGTGCCCGGGCACACGTGTACCATCAGCCAGCCCCGGCCAACAGCCCATTGAACCATGCACGGCAGGAGAACCTAAATGGGACCAGCCTAAGCGCC
>Ga0193954_1000175_pt1 | contig 38773 bp, 38 predicted proteins | sample BB_5_MG_FD_140340 | JGI IMG/M metagenome (GOLD analysis project Ga0193954, IMG submission 140340) | Microbial mat bacterial communities from the Broadkill River, Lewes, Delaware, United States - BB_5_MG | ecosystem: Environmental > Aquatic > Freshwater > River > Microbial mats | place: USA...
TATATCCGAATATTCCAATAATGAGTGAAGAAAATAAACAAACAGATTATGAAGTAAGAAAAAAATGGGAATACTACTGGTGTATAGATCCAATAGACGGAACAAAAGAGTTTATAAAAAAAATGGTGAGTTTACGGTTAATATAGCACTTGTACATAAAGACACTCCTATTTTAGGAATTGTTTATGCGCCAGCTCTTCATGAGCTTTACTGGGCAAAAAAAGGACAAGGTGCTTTTAAAGAAGTTTTGAGTTTTGAGTTGGAAGTGCTAAGTAAAGACAGATTGCCTTTAACTACTCCAAAGAACTTGAAAGAAAAAATAACTGTAGTGGCAAGTAAATCACATCTATCTAGTGAAACTAAAGAGTTTGTAGATAGCCTAGCGCTTAACACTTCTCATATAGAACTTATCTCTGTTGGAAGTTCTTTGAAGTTATGCATGGTAGCAGAGGGAGTAGCAGATATATATCCTCGTTTTGCTCCAACTATGGAGTGGGATACAGCAGCTGCAGATGCAGTTGTAAGAGAAGCTGGTAAAATGACATATCAATTTAAAAGTGATGAACCAGTTGTCTATAATAAAGAAAACCTTTTAAATCCATGGTTTATAGTAAAATCTAAGTCAAATAATGAAATGTTATAATATGTTTGTAAAAAAAGTTATTTTACTCTCAATTGAACAGTTTTTACTTACTTTTTTCTATGTATGAAAAGAATCTAAATTTTATATCAATATACTAAATACGCAAATATCTTTTGATGGATTCAAAGATCCTTTGAAGTTTCCATTATGATTCTAAATATTGTTTATAATCTGTTGAACTACTGAGTTCTTAAACTCTTCTGTATATTTACTATTTGATATGACCTACCTTTAATTAGTTTATTTTAACTCAGAATTACTTAATTAGTGTAATCAGATCATTTTTAATAAGTTATATAATATAAACACAATAGAAACTAAGAAGTTTAAAATCATAGATACGCTAAGATAAAAACTACAAAATACACCATTAAAATCTCTAAAATCAAAGAGTTTATAATATATAGATGGTGTAAGAGTGATTTTTGAAGTTGGTTAGGTGAGACTAGTAAGAGCATTTAACATCACCCCTCCCAAAAAAAATTAGTGACCAGGGTTGAAGCAAAAGATGATAAAAAACAGCACTGTATTACCAAGAAAAATTATTGAATTTAATGGAGAATTAGATAAATGGCAGAAAAGAAAGTAGCACTGATCACAGGGATTACAGGTCAAGATGGTTCATACTTAGCAGAGTTTTTACTAAAAAAAGGTTATATAGTTCATGGTATAAAAAGAAGGAGTTCACTCTTTAATACAGACCGTATAGACCATTTGTATGAAGACCCACATGTAGAAAATAGAAACCTGGTTCTTCACTATGGAGATATGACAGATTCTATGAACCTAACTCGTATTATTCAAGATACTCAACCCGATGAGATCTACAACCTAGCTGCCATGAGTCATGTACATGTAAGTTTTGAGACACCTGAGTACGTAGCCAATGCAGATGGAACAGGAACACTTAGAATACTTGAAGCTGTAAAGCTACTAGGACTTACTAAAAAAACCAAGATATACCAAGCAAGTACAAGTGAGCTTTACGGAAAAGTACAAGAGACACCTCAAAGTGAGACTACACCGTTTTACCCAAGAAGTCCTTATGCAGTAGCAAAGATGTACGCTTACTGGATCACAGTAAACTACCGTGAAGCTTATGGTATGTTCGCATGTAACGGAATCCTTTTTAACCACGAATCACCTGTACGTGGTGAGACATTTGTTACCAGAAAGATCACACGTGCAGCAAGTAAAATAGCCCTAGGATTACAAGATAAACTCTACCTTGGAAACCTTGATGCAAAAAGAGACTGGGGACATGCAAAAGACTATGTACGTATGATGTGGATGATCCTTCAAGCAGATGAGCCAGAAGACTGGGTGATCGCAACAGGACAAACAACTACCGTTAGAGACTTTGTAACTATGGCGTTTAAATACGCTGGTATAGAGTTAGAGTACAAAGGTGAGGGTGTAGATGAAAAAGCCTATGTAGTGTCTTGTTCAAATCCTGACTATCAAGTAGAGATTAGAGCTGAAGTAGTAGCAGTAGATCCACGTTACTTCAGACCAACAGAAGTAGATCTACTTTTAGGTGATCCAACAAAAGCAGAACAAAAGCTAGGCTGGAATAGAGAGTATAATCTACAAGATCTAGTAAATGACATGATGGAAAGTGACTTAAAACTAATGACAAAAGATCAGTACCTAAAAGATGGTGGTTATAAGATCATGAGTTATTTTGAGTAGGGCTTAATGGATAAAAACAGTAAGATATATATTGCAGGACACAGAGGTTTAGTAGGAAGTGCCATAGTTAAAAACCTTAAGTCAAAGGGCTATACAAACTTAGTATATAGAACTCATAAAGAGTTAGACTTAACTAACCAAAAGGCAGTAAAAGAGTTTTTTGAATCTGAAAAACCTGAGTATGTGATCTTAGCCGCTGCAAAAGTTGGTGGCATCATTGCTAATAATACTTATAGAGCTGACTTCATCTACGAAAACCTACAAATCCAAAACAACGTCATCCACCAAAGCTATGTTCATAAAGTAAAAAAACTACTCTTTTTAGGTAGCACTTGCATCTACCCAAAAAATGCACCACAACCTATGCCAGAAGATTGTTTACTTACAAGCGAACTAGAATACACAAACGAACCATACGCCATAGCTAAAATAGCAGGTATAAAGATGTGTGAGTCTTATAACTTACAGTACAACACAAACTTCATAAGTGTAATGCCCACAAACCTCTACGGACCAAACGACAATTTTGACCTAGAAAAGTCCCATGTACTACCAGCTCTCATAAAAAAAATACACCTAGCCAAGCTTCTCAGTGAGGGCAAAATACAAGAAGTAGTACAAGACCTAAATATTAAAGACATCGATGAAGCAAAAGAGTATCTATCCAAGTTTGGTGTAGATGAAAACCGCGTAGAGATCTGGGGAAGCGGTAAACCAAGACGAGAGTTTCTCTACTCAGAAGATATGGCAGATGCATGTGTGTTTTTACTAGAAAATAGAGACTTTAAAGATACATACAATGAAAATGACAAAGAGGTTATAAATACCCATATAAACATAGGCACAGGCATAGACATAAGCATAAAGGAATTGGCAGACCTTATAAAAAATATAATAGGCTTTAAAGGTGAACTCTACTTCAACACAGATAAACCAGATGGAACTATGGTAAAACTTACAGAACCAACTAAACTTCACTCATTAGGATGGAAACATAAAGTGAATCTTGAAGAGGGAATAAAAACTATGTATGAGTGGTATTTAAAGGATGGTAATTGTTAACTAATATAAAAATAGAAGATATAAAAAACATAGCCTTAGAAGCAGGTAAAACAATAATGGAGATTTATAAAAAAGATTTTAGTGTAGAATATAAAGATGATAAATCCCCACTAACAGAAGCTGATGTCAAATCAAATGAGATAATATGCAGTGCACTAAAAAAGTTATACCAAAACATACCTATAATGTCTGAAGAAAATAAACAAGTAGAGTATGATACAAGAAAAGATTGGGAATACTACTGGTGTATTGATCCGATCGATGGAACAAAAGAATTTATCAAAAAAAATGATGAATTTACAGTAAATATTGCTTTAGTTCATAAAAATACTCCCGTACTAGGTGTAGTTTATGCACCTGCAATTGAGATTATGTATAGTGCAAAAAAAGATGAAGGTGCATATCTTAACGCAGAAAAACTTCCGTTAAAAACAAACACAAATAAAAAAGAAAAACTTTTTGTAGTAGCTTCAAAATCACATTTATCAGATGAGACACAAGAGTTTATAGACAACCTTGATACTAAAAAAGTTGAACAAATCTCAAAAGGTAGTTCACTTAAACTTTGTATGGTTGCGGATGGAAGTGCAGACATCTATCCTAGACTTGCTCCAACTATGGAGTGGGACACTGCAGCAGCAGATGCGATTGTAAGAGAAGCTGGAAAAATGACATATCAGTTTGAGTCAAATGAACCAGTTATCTACAATAAGCAAGACTTACTAAACCCATGGTTTGTGGTGAGATAATGAGCAACATAGTCTGGCATAACACTCAAGTAACTAAAGAGTCAAGAAGAAAACTAACTAGTCAAAAGTCATGCATAATATGGTTTACAGGACTTAGCGGAAGTGGAAAAAGTACAATATCAAATGCACTAGAGGAGGTACTTTATAACAACGGAAACTTCACTTATCTACTTGATGGAGACAACGTTCGCCATGGCTTAAATAAGGACTTAGGCTTTGATGACAAAAGCAGAGTAGAGAACATAAGAAGAGTAGGGGAAATAGCCAAACTTTTTGTAGATAGTGGGCTCATAGTTCTAACTGCTTTTATATCTCCATTTAAAAGTGACAGAGAATTAGTAAAAGGTTTAGTAGAAGAAACTGATTTTATAGAAGTGTTTATAGACACTCCACTTGAAGTATGTGAAAGCCGTGATCCAAAAGGACTTTACAAAAAAGCAAGAGCAGGGGAGATAAAAGACTTCACAGGGATAGACTCACCTTATGAAGCACCTATTAAACCAACTATTCATATAAAAAACGATAATATTTCAGTTGAAAAAGCATGTGAACAGGTAATAGAGTATTTAACTGAAAATAATTATATAACTTGGAAAGGGGAATAAGTTTGGAAATTAATGAGAAAAAGCTTACGCACCTAAAACAATTAGAAGCAGAATCTATTCACATTATGCGTGAGGTAATAGCAGAGTTTCAAAACCCTGCTATGCTTTACTCAGTTGGAAAAGACAGTTCTGTGATGCTACACTTACTCCAAAAAGCATTTTATCCAGCACCACCGCCACTACCACTAGTTCATGTAGACACAAAGTGGAAGTTTAAAGAGATGATCGAGTTTAGAGATCATCGTGCCAAAGAGGTAGGGATGGAACTCATAGTATACTCAAACCCTGAGGGTGAAGAGAAAAATATATCCCCTTTTAAACACGGTTCATCAATGCACACAGACATCATGAAAACTCAAGGGCTTAAACAGATGCTAGATAAGTACAAATTTGATGCAGTATTTGGAGGGGCTAGACGTGATGAGGAAAAGAGCCGTGCAAAGGAGCGAATTTACTCTTTTCGTGATGAAAACCACCGCTGGGATCCTAAAAACCAAAGACCAGAGCTTTGGAACATCTACAACGCTAAACACAAACAAGGTGAATCGATCAGAGTTTTCCCACTAAGTAACTGGACAGAGTTAGATATATGGCAGTATATCTACTTAGAGAAGATCCCTATCCCTGATCTTTACTTTGCAAAAAAACGCCCGGTTGTTGAGTACATGGGAACTAAGATCATGGTAGACGATGAGCGTATGCCAAAAGAGCTTCGTGATACTGCAAAAGATGAAGTAGTTAGGTTTCGTACACTTGGCTGTTACCCACTTACAGGAGCTGTAAACTCTGAGGCAAGCACACTACCAGAGATCATACAAGAGATGCTCATATGTACAACAAGTGAGAGACAAGGAAGACTTATAGATAGTGATGGAGATGCATCTATGGAGAAGAAAAAACAAGAAGGGTACTTCTAATGGCACACCAATCAGACTTAATAGCACAAAATATAGAACAGTACCTAAAAGAACATGAAAACAAAGAGATCTGTAGGTTCATAACATGTGGAAGTGTAGATGATGGTAAATCAACTCTAATAGGCAGACTTCTTTATGACTCTAAAATGATCTTTGAAGATCAGTTAGCAAGTATAGAAAAAGATAGCAAAAAAAGCGGAACAACAGGTGACAAGATAGACCTGGCACTTTTAGTAGATGGTTTGGCAAGTGAGAGGGAACAAGGTATAACTATCGATGTAGCTTACAGATTTTTCTCAACTGAAAAAAGAAAGTTTATCATAGCAGACACTCCGGGTCATGAGCAGTACACTAGAAACATGGCAACAGGTGCTTCAACAGCAGATGTAGCGATCATACTCATAGATGCAAGACAAGGTGTACTTACTCAAACTAAAAGACACTCATACATAACAAGTTTGCTAGGTATAAAAAACATCATAGTAGCTATAAATAAGATGGACTTAGTAGATTTTTCACAAGAAAGATTTGAAAAGATAAAAAGTGACTATGAAAAAGTGATCCCAAATTTTCCACATCATAATGACATAAACTTTAGATATATCCCTATCTCTGCACTAGATGGAGACAATATAGTAGCCATAAGCGATAAGTCGTCTTGGTATGCTGGCAAACCTCTTATGGAACTATTAGACACTATAGAGATCCATAAAAAAGAGAACAACTCTTTTAGACTTCCTATTCAGTATGTAAACAGACCACATCTAAACTTTAGAGGATTTTGCGGAACCATAGCAAGTGGTGAGATAAAAGTAGGTGATGAGATCACAGTTTTACCATCAAGAAAAACATCAAAAGTAAAGTCTATAGTCTCAAATGACATAAAGGATCTAAGACCTAAAAATAAAGATGAAGTAGTAGACTCTATACAAAAAGCATTTGCACCTATGGCAACTACACTTACACTAGAAGATGAGATCGACATAAGCCGTGGAGATATGATTGTAAAGTCAGAAGATATCCCTGAAGTTTCAAACAAACTCTCAACTATGATCGTATGGATGAGTGAAGAACCTATGAGTTTAAATTCAAACTACATTATAAAAAGAGCTACTTCTGTGATCAACGGAAGCTTTAAGTCAGTAGAGTATAAAAAAGACATAAATACATTTGAAGAGCTAGAAGCAAACAGTTTAGAGCTAAACGACATAGCAAAGTGTACACTCTCACTTGATCGTGCAATAGCAGTAGACCCATACGAATACAACAGACACACAGGTAGCTTTATAGTCATAGACAGATATACAAACGAAACAGTAGGTGCTGGTATGATAGTATCCTCAATTATTGGATATATAAAAAAAGAAGATATAAACCATTTTATATTTGATAATTGGAATCAAAAAAAGAAAGATATAAATTTAGTAAACAATATAATAAAGTTTAGAGAAAAAGATGTCTTATTTATTACAATGGGTAAAAATATTGGTTTTGAACAAGATGGGAAAGGTAATGATTTTATAAGACCAGTTATAGTGTTAAAAAAGTTTAGTAAGTTCTCATTTTTAGGAATTCCTTTAACTTCAAAGGATAAAGATGGTATATTTTACCAAAAAGTACATTTTCATAAAAATAGAACAAGCACAGCAATTTTGTCACAAATTAGAATGTTTGATATTAAGCGAGCAAAATATAAAATGGGAACAATAAAAGATAATGACATGCAACAAGTAAAAGAAAAATTAAAAAGTTTGATTTTTTAAACTCCACCAAGTATGGTGGAGAGCGCGCAATTGCGAAATTAGTTATCATTATAACAGAATAGATATGGAAAAGTCAAATGTATAAAGAAACGAACAAAAGAAGTATTGTTAAAGGTATCAGTTGGAGGGTTTTTGCTACAACTACTACAGTTATAATAGTATATGTTTTTTTTGGAAGGCTTGACCTCGCAATAGCTGCAGGTTTAATAGAAACAGTTGCAAAAGTAGGACTTTACTGGCTACATGAGAGAGCTTGGTTTAAGATTAAGTGGGGAAGAAAAAAGATAGAACCATTTAACCTATGGTTTACAGGATTGCCACTAAGTGGTAAAACAACGATAGCAGATGCTGTATACAAAGAACTTCAAAAACTAGATATTCCACTAGAACGTATAGACTCTAAAGACATACGAGATGTAATTCCAAATATAGGTTTTAGTAGAGAAAATAGAAACCGTCATATGCATAGAATAGGACACTTAATAAAAACATTGCAAAAAAATTCAGTTTCTACTGTATGCTCATTTGTATCTCCATACAGAGAATCACGAAAAGCCATAAGAGTTATGGTGAAAAATAATATAGTAGTTTATATAAAAGCAGACATAGTGACATGTAAAAAAAGAGATTACAAAGGCAAATACGAAAAAGCACTAAAGGGTAAGCTTCAAAACTTCACAGGTGTAAATGATATCTACGAAGAACCACAACATGCAGAGATAGTTATAGATACGGACAAAGTATCTGTTGAGGAAGCAAAAAAGATAGTTGTAAACTTTGTGAAGAAGAGGTATATTAAGTAATGTTAAATATATGGCTTTGTAAATAAAATACAAATAATAAGGATAAAATGATTTGTTAGTTAAAATTTACAAAGTAAATTTTAAAGAATATTCTAAATTATAGTATTACTAGAAAAAATTAACAAGTAATATTTACATAAAGTAGGTAAGATTTTATGAAATATCAATCAGTCTATGTAAAATTCATTCACATAGAATTGAGGCTTACAGATTATTTTCATAATAAAAAAGACATTTACTAAGCATTGTTGTGTAAGAGTTCTATAATAAGTTTTATAAATTAGAAAATGGAGAAATTGTAAATGTTCAACAATAAAAATATATTAATAACTGGTGGAACAGGAAGTTTTGGAAAAAAATATACTGAGATTATTCTTTCAAAATACAAACCAAACAAAATAATTATCTATAGTAGAGATGAGCTAAAACAGTATGAGATGGCACAATCTTTTAATGACCCGTGTATGAGATACTTTATTGGTGATGTTAGAGATGGGGCTAGACTTGAAGAAGCTATGCAGGATGTTGATTTTGTTATCCATGCAGCAGCACTAAAACATGTACCAGTAGCAGAGTATAATCCTATGGAGTGCATCAAAACAAATATAGATGGTGCCCAAAATGTGATCAATGCTGCTATTAAAAATGAGGTTCAAAAAGTTATAGCTTTATCAACAGATAAAGCATCAGGGCCTATAAATCTTTATGGTGCAACAAAACTTGCATCTGATAAGCTTTTTGTAGCAGCAAATAATATAGTAGGTAAAAAGAAAACTAGGTTCGCAGTTGTAAGATATGGAAATGTAGTAGGTTCACGTGGTTCAGTTGTACCATTTTTTAAAAAACTTATAGCTGATGGTGCTACAGAGCTTCCTATAACAGATGAAGCTATGACAAGATTTTTGATTACTCTTGAAGATGGAGTTAATTTTGTGCTTAAAGATTTTGAAAGAATGCATGGCGGTGAGATCTTTATCCCTAAAATTCCATCAATGAAGATGACAGAATTAGCAAAAGCTTTAGCTCCAAACCTTTCACATAAGATCATAGGGATAAGACCTGGTGAGAAGATGCACGAGGTTATGATTACAGTAAACGATAGCGTAGTGGAGTTTGATGATCATTATGTGGTAACTCCAACGATTCAGTTTGCACATAAAGTAGACTTTACTACAAATGCACTTGGAGAAAAAGGTAAAGATATCGGAATAGGGTTTGAGTACGATTCTTTAAACAATAAACAATGGTTTACACATGAACAATTTTTAGAGATGGTAGATAAAGCATAACATGAATTTTATACCTTATGGAAAACAATCTATAGACCAAGGTGATATAGATACAGTAGTAGAAACTTTAAAATCAGACTTTTTAACAACTGGACCAAAAGTAAAAGAGTTTGAGGATGCATTAAGCTCCTACTGTGGTGCTAAATACACTGTAGCAGTTTCAAGTGGTACAGCTGCATTACACTTGGCTTCTTTATGTTTGTTAAAAAAAGGCGAGAAAGTCTTAACTACCCCAAACTCTTTTTTAGCTACTTCAAATAGTATACTTTACGTTGGAGCAAAACCAATATTTATAGATATTGCAAAAGATGGAAATATCGATTTAGATCTGTGTGAAAAAAAGCTTAAAAAAGACTCTAATATAAAAGCTATTTATTCTGTGGCTTTTTCTGGAAATATGCTAAACCAAGAAAAGTTAAAATATTTAAAAGACACATACGGTGTAACTATTTTAGAAGATAATGCCCATGCTATTGGAGCAAATTATAAAGGTATAAAAGCAGGAAGCTGTGTAAATAGTGATGCTAGTATATTTTCTTTTCACCCTGTAAAACATCTTACTACAGCTGAGGGTGGCGCAATAACAACCAACTCGAAAGAGATATATGAAAAACTTCTTATGTTAAGAGCTCACGGAATGGTAAAAACACCAAAAATGAAACCTTGGGAATATGAGATGCAAGATTTGGGATTTAACTATCGAATAACAGATATTCAGTGTGCACTTGGATTGTCTCAGCTTTTAAAGCTAGATGCTTTTGTAAAAAGAAGATTTGAAATTGCACAAGTTTATGATAAAGCATTTGAAAACACCATAGTAAAACCGCTTTATACTTTTGATGGAAACTCTTCTTATCATCTCTATGTAGCGCAAGTTGATTTTACAAAACTAATAATATCAAAAGAAGACTTATTTATACATCTGAGAGAAAAAAACATAGGTATACAACTACACTATATACCTATAAACAAACAACCTTATTATAAAAGTTTAGGATACGGAGAGGAAAGAACCCCAGTTATGGATAAATACTATAAAGAGTCTTTCTCTCTTCCAATGTTTTCTAAACTCACAAATGATGAACAAGAGTATGTCATCAAAGCTCTTTTTGAGGTACTTCAATAAATGAAAAAAGATGCTATAGCTATTATCCCAGCAAGAGGTGGAAGTAAAAGAATACCAAAAAAGAATATAAAAGATTTTTTTGGAAAACCGCTTATAGCTTATAGTATAGAAGTTGCATTAAAATCAAACCTTTTTGACAAAGTAGTAGTGACTACAGACGATGAAGAGATAGTTACAATAGTAAAAAAACATGGTGCAGAAGTGCCTTTTATTAGACCTACTGAACTTAGTGATGACTTTACAGGTACATATGATGTTGTAGAACATGCTATAGAATATCTCGAGAATCAAGGTGAGCACTATGACTATGTATGTACCATATACGCTACAGCACCACTACTTCAAAAAGAGTATCTAATAGAGGGCTATGAAAAACTAAAAAATAGTGATGCTGTTAATGCTTTTAGCGCTACTACAATGCCTTTTCCAATTCAAAGAACATTTAAGCTAAATAGCAATGGCAGATGTGAAATGTTTATGCCTGAGCATTACATGAGTAGAAGTCAAGACCTTGAAGAAGCATACCAAGATGCAGGACAGTTTTATTGGAAAAAAAGATTTGAAAAATCAGGTGAGATAATGTTTGGTAAAGATAGTATTCCTATTATACTTCCAAGATATCTTGTCCAAGATATCGATACCTTAGAGGATTGGCAAAGAGCTGAATACATGTATCAAGCATTAAAACAAAGTGGTTAGATATATGAATATCCTTTTTAGAGCCGATTCTTCATCTACTATTGGTACTGGTCACATAATGCGTGATCTAGTTTTAGCTAAACAGTATTCTAATGATAATTTTATATTTGCAGTAAGAGAACTTGATGGAAACATTAATCATAAAATAGATAAAGCTGATTACAAAAAAGTTGTTTTAAAAACTAACGATATAAAAGAGTTAAATAAACTAATTAAAAAGTTAAAAATAGATCTATTGGTTATAGATCACTACGAAATAGACTATAGTTTTGAAAAAAAACTAAAAGATAAAAATGCAAACTTAAAAATACTAAGCTTTGATGATACCTATGAAAAACACTATTGTGATATACTTTTAAATCATAATATAAGTGCTAATAAGAAAAAGTATAAAGGTTTAGTACCAAAGAATTGTGAACTCAGATGTGGAAGCAATTATACACTTTTAAGAGATGAGTTTTTAAAAGAAAAGAAGAAGAAAAGAAAAAAAACAGATACTAAAGTAAAAACTATTTTCATTGCTATTGGTGGAGCTGATCATAGTAATATCAATATAGATATACTTAAAGTGCTAAAAAAATTTGAAAATATAAAAGTAAATCTAGTAACAACTAATGCTAATAAAAATTTAAAGCAACTAGAGAAGTATTGTAAGAACAAAGACTGGATAAGCCTAAATATAAACTCTAATAAAATAGCAAAACTTATGGGAAAAAGTGACCTTGCTATAGTTACTCCAAGTGTAACAGTTAATGAGGTGTATTACTTAGGAATTCCTATGATTGTAATAAAAACAGCTGATAATCAGATAGATATGTATGAGTATCTTAAAAAGAAAAAACAATTAGTTATAAAAAAGTTTCATAAAAATAAACTATTTAAAAAATTAGAAAAGTTAGGACTAAAATAATATGGAAGGTGTTGAACTTATTAACTTTACTGAATTGTCTTTAGATACAAAGAAAATGATTTTAGGTTGGAGAAATCATCCAAACTTAAAAAAATGGATGTATTCACAAAATTATATATCATTAGATGAACATTTGAGTTTTATAGAGTCTTTAAAAGTAAAAAATGATAGTAAATACTTTTTAGTTAAAAAGAAAGGTGAATATATAGGAGTAATTGATTTTACTAATATAAATTATAAAAAAAAAGAAGCTGAAATAGGACTATACTCAAACCCTGAACTCAAAGGAAATGGAAAAATTATTTTAGAATGTATTATTGATTATGGTATAAACTACTTAATGGTAGAAAGGTTATTCGCAAATTTATTTATTGAGAATAAGATAGCATATAGTTTATATAAAAAGTTAAATTTTAAAGAATACAAAAGGGATGACAAGTTGATATATATGGATTTTAAAAATGAAAATAGGTAGTTTTGATTTAGAAAAAGATGGTACATATATTATTGCTGAGCTTAGTGCTAATCATGGGGGAAAGATTGAGATAGCAAAAGATACAATCAAAGCAGCAAAAGATATTGGTGCTAACGCTATAAAAGTTCAAACATATACAGCAGACACTTTAACACTTGATTGTGATAAAGACGACTTTATTATAAAAGGTGGAACGCTTTGGGATAATATAAAGCTATATGATTTATATAAAGATGCTTGCTTACCATGGGAATGGCACAAAGAGCTATTTGAGTATGCAAGAAGTATAGATATAGATATATTTTCTTCCCCTTTTGATAAGTCAGCTGTTGATTTTTTAGAAGACTTTAACCCATCAGCTTATAAAATAGCTTCATTTGAGATCACAGATTATGAACTCATACGTTATACTGCCAGTAAAGGCAAACCAATTATTATAAGTACTGGAATAGCTGCAATAGATGAGATACAAGATGCAGTAGATATATGTAGGAGTGAGGGAAACAATGATATAGTACTTTTAAAGTGTACATCATCATACCCAGCCCCTCTAAAAGGTGCAAATCTAGCTACAATCCCAAATCTAGCAGAAACATTTGGAGTAGTAAGTGGGTTTTCAGACCATACTCTAGGTAGTACAGCACCTATAGTAGCAGTAACACTGGGTGCAAAGGTGATAGAAAAGCACTTTATACTTGACAAGTCTATTGGTGGAGTTGATGCTGACTTTTCTTTAGACAAACAAGAGTTTGAAGAGATGATCAAAGCAGTAAGAGATACTGAAAAACTTATAGGTAAAGTTGACTATAGTATGACAGAAAAGAAGAAAAAATCACGACAATTTAGTAGAAGCCTTTATGTATCTAAAGATATAAAAAAAGGTGAAGTGTTTACAGAAGAAAATATAAGAAGTGTAAGACCTGGGTATGGTATGCATCCTAAATATTTAAAAGATGTTTTGGGAAAAGTAGCTCAAAAAGATTATTTATTTGGCGATAGATTATGAAATATTGTAAAAAGTGCTTAACAACTAACTTAAGACCTAACTCTTCTATTAATAGTGAAGGGATTTGTATAGCTTGTGAATTCTCTGAGAAAGAGGATACCATTGTACCTCGTTTAAAGTTAAAGATGTTAGAAGATAAAATCAAAAAAAATATCAGTAAACGTTATAAAAAAGCTGCTTACGATTGTATTGTTGGTGTAAGTGGAGGAAAAGATAGTACTAGGCAAGCCCATTGGGTTAGGGATAGACTAGGACTTAGACCTTTACTTGTATGTGCAGCATATCCACCTAAACAAATGAGTCAAATTGGTGCAAACAATTTATCAAATTTAATAGAGATGGGTTTTGATATTATAGTAGATACTCCTGCACCTCAAAGTGCTGCTAAGTTGGCATTGGAGTCTTTTAAACTATTTGGAAATGTATCAAAATCAACGGAGATGTCTTTATTTTCTACAGTTCCACGTTTAGCAATAGATTTAGGTATAAGTATGATCTTTTGGGGTGAAAATCCTGCTCTACAAGTTGGTGATTCAGCTGTTGAGGGGATTGATGAATTTGATGGAAATAGTTTAAGAAATCTAAACACATTAAGAGAAGGTGGTATTGATTGGATAAAAAATGCTTTAGAGCATAAATATTTACAAGATCATTATATTTATCCAAATATTTTACAATTTGAAAGAAAAAAAATAGATATTATTTATTTAGGACCTGCATGGGATGATTGGAGTAATGATAGTAACTCTATTTATGCTTCATTGCAAGGTCTTCATTTAAGGCCAGGGGATGAGGGGGTTACAGGTGATTTGTCAAATGCTTCTATGTTAGATGAAGAGTTTACAAATATTAACATGATGCTAAAATATTATAAATTTGGTTTTGGAAGATCTACTGACCATGTAAATGAGAAGATAAGAAAAAAACTTTTAACAAGACAAGAAGGGATAAAGATAGTAGAAAAATATGATGGTGTATGTGATGATAGCATTATCCGAGACTATTGTAACTATGTAGGGATCACTCAAAAAGAGTTTTGGAATATTGCAAATACATGGGTAAACAGTAAATTATTTGAGATAAAAGAGGGGCATAGACCTAAAAGAAAGTTTGAAATAGGAAAAGATTATGTTTGTTGATATAGTAGATATTGGTAGTGGAAATATAAAATCTATTCAAAATTGGATTGAGAGAGTAAATATACCTACTAGAATTGTGACAAATGTTAAGGATATTAAATCAAAATTTATGGTTTTACCAGGCGTTGGTTCTGCTGGTCCTTATATGAAACGGTTGAAAAAAGGTGATTTTGATAAGGCGATATTAGAGCATGTAAATGATGGAAACAGAATACTAGGTATTTGTTTAGGATTTCAATTAATGGGGGAATTTTCCAAGGAAGATGGTGGAGTTGAAGGCATTGGCTTGATAAAGGGGAGTGTTGAGAAGTTAAAAAATACTCATACTCATAATGGCTGGGAAAAGTTTCATCTAATGAAAGAGGATTTAGGAGAAAGCTCTTTTTCTTCAGAATTAAAGCTTACAAGAAAAAGAATTATAAACGGAAGAGTTTTTTATAACCATGAATATGGTTTTGTTTTAGATGAAGAATGTACCTATAATAAAATTATTTCTGATAAATATTCAGATTATAGCTCTTTAATTGTAAAAAATAATGTTATTGGAATGCAGTTTCATCCTGAAAAAAGTCAAGAGACTGGAATAGACTTAATTTCTATGATTTTATAAAGGATACAAAAGGATGAGAGTAGGTTCTACTATAGTATTATTAGATGGATATTGTTATCAATCTTACCAATGGAAAATGATGAGACCTTTGGGTAAACTACAAAGGGTAATTGATTCTCTTGAGGCGTATCATTGTGATGAGATTTCTATAATTAGACCTATAAGAATCAATGATAGTGAAGAGTCTTTTAAAAAAGATATTGAGAAGATCAAAAAGATCAATTGTATGACACCTTTAAGTTTTGGTGGAGGCTTACGTGATTTTAAAAATATTGATCTTTTACATGATTTACCAATAGAGCGTTTAATCTTTTCATCTGCTTTTATTAATAAAGATTTTAAATTGACAGAATATGCAAGGAATTTATTTGGTCAACAAGCAATACAGTGTTTGTTACCTTTTACAATTGAAGACAACCTAATTAAAATATTTTTATCCAATGAAGATAAATTTATACCTATAGAAGACATGGACTTAGCTGCTATAAACGAAAATGCCAATGAGATCATTTTATATGATACTAAAAATGAATCTGCAAGCAATCAATTTGATGAGCAGATTATTAATAAGTTAAATATTGACAATGAAAAACTTATCATCTCAGGTGGAATAGGGCATTTAAATATTAAAAAAGTAAAAAGAAAAAATATCGCATCAGTATTAATTGATAATAAGGTATTACATAAAGAGTATTCTATTAAAGGGTATAAAAATGGTTGAAAACTGTAGTAAATGTTTGTATGACATTAAGCATCCTTTTGGTTTATCTTTATACAAAGATAAATGTACAGGATGTATAACTCATGAAGAAAAATATCAAATTAATTGGGGAAATAAAGAGGATGAGTTAAGGTCTATACTTGAAAATTATAAAAAAAAATCTAAAGTATATGATTGTGTTATACCAGTCATAGGTGATGCTGAAGATTTTTATGTTCTTTCAAAAGTTTTAGAATTAGGTATGTCACCGCTAGTTGTTTCTGTAAATGATTATTTTAAAAATGATATTGGATGGTATAATCTACACCAGTTGATTACTTTTTTTGATGTAGATTCAATTGTATTTAATCCAGATATGAGAGTTTACAAAGAACTAGTAAGAACATCTCTTAGAAAATATGATCATATTTTGTTACCATTTTTGCAATTACATACTTCATTTCCAGTTCATATAGCAAAAGAAAGGAAAATACCTTTAATAATATGGGGACAAAATCAAGCAATTGAACAAGTTGGCAAATTTTCCCATCATGATAAAGTTCAAATGAGTGCTTGGAGCAGAAAAGAACATGATCTATTTGGCATAGATATAAATACTTTAATTGGAAATGGAGCACAGGTTCAAGAAAAATATTTAAACTATTATGAGTATCCAAATATATCTGCTTTAGAAAAAAGTGGTGTTAAAGGGATATATTTAAGTAATTATATGAAGTGGGATCCTTTAAAACAAAACCATTCAACAATTAAATATGGTTATAAACCACAGAGGAATAATTCAAGTTTTGATATATATGAAAGAGCAGGAAGTTCTGTCTATTATCAATTACATGATTTATTAAAATTTAAAAGAGTTGGGTACCGTAAAGTAAGAGACCATTTAGTTAGAGAAATTAGACATGGTCGAATTAGTAAAAATGATGCTATAGTTTTAGAAAAACAATATAATAAATCTAAAGTTGATATTAATGGTTTTTTTAATTGGTTAGGTATGACAAAGAGTGCTAAGAAATGGTTTGTCATGCATAGATTAAATGGTTTTGAAGATTTAATAGGATACAGTGATAGTTGTCAAAAAATAGATTTACCAAAAAAAATTGAAAAATTAATCCAAGTAAGTGAAATAGAAAAAAATGAATTTATAGTATTTGGTAAAGGAGTTTAAATATGAATAGTGAGAACCATAGTACAAATATGCCTTTTAGTACTTTTCAGGAGTTTTACAAAAATAAAAGGGATAGGAAGGTCATACTTTTTGGAGCTGGACCTATTTCACAAAAGACTGCTAGAAAACTTGAAAATGGTTATGATTATATAGTAGATAATAATCCAAATATGTGGGATACAACTGAAAAAGGTAAAGATGTATTAAATCCACAAGTTATTAATGGAAAAAAAGATGATAATTTTGTAGTTATTTGTACTACATCGTTTATAGATGTTGCAAAACAGTTGGAAGGATATGGATATATTCCAAGTATTGATTTTATAATTAGCCCAATTCTTAATGATTTAAGAGTAATATCAGAGTTAGAAAATCATAAAGTAAAAATGCTTTTTACAAGTGGATTACCAGAGGTAGATGATATTCAAAGTGGCGGAGGTATTTATGAGTTAATATTAAATGGTCATGATTATGAATATAAAAAAATATATAGTGGTATATGTTATGGTTTAATTAAACATAATGATACATATATAACAGTTGATGATAAAAAAGGTGTTATAGTTTTTGATAAAAACTATAATATCATTGAAGAAAAAGCATTAAAACATGCTACACGAGGACATGGGATTGATTATTGTAAAAATAATAATCAGTTTTACATAGTTTCTAGCTATCGTGATAGTATAATTGTTTTAGATCACAGTCTTAATCAGATAGATGAGATATTCCTTTCTAGTAAATTTAAAGATTTAGGAGTTCCTGAACATCATTGTAATGATTTATGTATTGTTGGTAATAGCCTGTATACTTCAATGTTCTCTTATACTGGAAATTATAAAAGAGATATATTTGATGGAGTGGTATTGGAAATAGATTTAAATACTAATACAATAGTAGGACCAGTGATAAAAGATCTTTGGATGCCTCATAATATTATGTTTTTAGATGGTAGTTTAACTGTACTTGATTCATTAAGGGGAGAATTAAAGACAAATAATGCTAGACCAACTGGAAGGTTTCCAGCATTTACACGAGGATTAGATTTTGATGGAATATACTATTATATAGGACAAAGTAGAAATAGAAATTATAGTAAAAATTTAGGTTTATCTCTAAACATATCGATTGATACGGGTATTATAGTATTTGATCCAATCACAAAAGCATCAAGAACTATTCACTTACCTCAAAAGTTATCTGAGATTCATAGTATTCTAGTAATTTAATATACGGTGTTTATATGAGTAATCTTTTTTTAATAGATTTTAATTGTGAGTTAATTCATTCTATTATGAGATCACAAAATATTAGTATTCATACTATAATAGTTGGAACAAAAAAACTTAAAGAAGAACTAGAGAACAAATACGAAATTCAAAATGTTTTTACTATTGAAGATATTCAAGAATTTTATAAAAAACAAAACTTTATATTAGATTATAGTTTATTGTTAAAGTATAAACATACTCAAGTAAAAGTAGAGAATTGGTTTCAAAGATTTACAGATGATTTTAATATGACTCAGTATCTTTACGTGACATCACTCTCGTTTTGGAATAATTATTTTAAAGTTAATGAGAATATTGATTGTATAATTTCTAGTATTCAGGAGTGGGGGTCTAATTTTGATAGTATTATTTTAGATATAGCAGTTAATAACAATAAAAAAGTATTTGTTATTGAAAATACATTAGTAAATGGTAACAGTATTAAATCTCAATCCATATTAAATTATGAGACAAAAAAGTATGTAAAATTTGATATTAATGAATTTGATGTTATAAACTTTAATTCTTTCCTACATTACAAACAGTCTGATAAAATATTTAATAATAGGATTTCATATAAGGACATCTTAAAACAGTTTCCAGAAAAATATGGAGGGTATTTATTGATTATGTTTTTTGCGTTACTTATAGGAAAGTACAAAAGTGTTCATAATTCCTTTAATGTATCATGGTGGACTTATTTTAAAAATTATCTTTATACTAAAAAAATGTTAAAGTATTATGAGTCATTAAGTATAGATATAAATGAGTCAAATCAGTTTGTTTTTTTTGCACTTCATATGGAACCAGAAGCAACAACTTTAGCAAGAACAACTTTTTCAAATCAGTTAGCTATAATAAAGTCTATTTCTCAAGCTTTACCAATAGGATGGAAACTATACGTAAAAGAGCACCCAAGGCAATATACGGCATTTAATAATTTTAAACGATATTACTTTTTAGCAGGAGTACATAAATATAGAACAAAAATGTTTTATGATGAAATTATTAAGTTACCTAATGTAGAGCTAATCAATTTGAATATTAATAGTAAAGAATTAATAGAAAAAAGTAAAGCAATAATTACAATTAATGGAAGTATTATTTTAGAATCAATAGTTCAAAATAAACCATTGATACTGTTTTCACAAAATTCAACACCTTTTTCTACTTTTGAAGGTATATTCGATATTAATAATAGCGATGAATTAAATAAAGCTATTGAAAAGATAAAAGATAATTATAGTCCAAAATATAAAGATTTAGAATTATTTATTAACAAATTTATGTATAAAGTAGATACAACTAAAGAGTTTGATTATAAAAAAGTATTTGAAGGTTTAGTATCGTGAAAAATATTAGTTTAAAAGATAAGTTAAGAAATAATAAACTAACTATAGGTAGTTGGATAATGATGGGTAATCCTATGAGCGTAGAAGTTATGGCACTTGCTGGGTTTGAATGGCTAGTAGTTGACTTAGAGCATACTTCAATTAATCTTGAAACTGCCAAATCTTTAATAACTACAATTCAATCTAATAATATGAAAGCACTTGCAAGGGTAAGTAAGAATGAAGAAGTTATTATTAAGAAAATGTTAGACATGGGAGCAGATGGTATAGTAGTACCTATGGTATGCTCTAAGGAAGAAGCTATTCAAGCTGTAAATTATGCAAAATATCCACCTGTTGGTAAAAGAGGTGTTGGATTATATAGAGCTTCAAAATATGGAACGAAGTTTGAAGAGTATAAACAATGGGTAGATGAAGAACTTGTAATTATAGCTCAAATAGAGCATATTAAAGCTGTAGATAATATAGATGAAATACTACAGGTTGATGGGATTGATGGGACCATAATTGGTCCATATGATTTATCTGGTTCGATGGGGTATCCTGGAGAGTTTGAAAGAAAAGATGTTAAACAAGCTATACAAAAAGTATTGAATAAGTGCAAAAAACATAATATTCCCTCAGGATTTCATGTTGTGGATACAAATCCAAAGAAAATAAAAGAAAAGATTGATCAAGGTTGTACCTTTTTAGCATACGGAATAGACTATTTTTTTATGAGAGATTTAGCTATAAGTGGAATGAATAAACTTAAAGGAGATATAGATATATGAATATAATATCAATTATACCAGCAAGAATGGGCTCTAGTAGGTTTCCTGGCAAACCTATGAAAGATATACTTGGTATGCCAATGATAGGTCACGTATATAAAAGAGTAAAAATGAGTAAAACTCTTAGTGAAGTATATGTAGCAACTTGTGATAAAGAAATATATGACTATATAGAATCAATCAGAGGCAAAGCAGTAATGACAAGTGATTGTCATGAGAGGTGTAGTGATAGATGTGCAGAAGCAATGCTAAAAATTGAGGATGAAGCTGGTAAAAAGTGTGACATTATGGTTATGGTTCAAGGTGATGAACCATTGACTTTCCCAGAAATGATAGATGAATCAGTAGAATCAATGCTTAAAGATAAAACTGTTGTAATCACAAACCTTGTGGCAGATATAGATACTATAGAGGCATTTGAAAATCCAAATGAAGTAAAAGTAGTTATGGATAAAAATAATAATGCCCTATACTTTTCAAGAGAGCCAATTCCTAGTAGAAAAAAAGGTGTATCAGAAGTACCTATGAAAAAGCAAGTATGTGTAATACCTTTTACTAGAGATTTTTTGTTACAATACAATGAGATGGAACCAACACCTCTAGAGATAATAGAATCAGTAGATATGATGAGAATCCTCGAGAATGGCGGCAAGGTAAAAATGGTAGATACAAAATATATAACAAAAGCAGTAGATACAAAAGAGGATTTGGATTTGGTATGTGAGATGATGAAAAAAGATGAGTTGTTTAATAATTACAAAGGATATGTAAATTAATGGACAAAAGATTTATAGATAAAAGCACAGATAGAAAAAAGGCTATAGTTAAAGAAAGGTTATATTATTTTAATAATGTTCCTTTGCCATCAATTATAGAGTTTAATATTACTGGCTCGTGCAATAGAGATTGTAGCTTTTGTCCGGTTTCTAATCCAGAAGTATATACTAAAACAAAAGATGGTATCACTGTAGAGTTATTTGAAAAAATTATAAAAAATTTAGTAAGTATTGAATATGAAGGCAAAATTTTATTTTCAGCTTTCTCTGAGCCTTTGCTTCACAAACAAGTTGAGAGCTTGATTTCTATTGCAAAAAAACATTTACCAAAAGTAAGATTGGAAATGGTTTCAAATGGAGATCTTTTGACTTGCAAAAAAATGAAAAAACTTTATGATGCTGGATTGGATACTATTAATATAAGCATGTATGATGGGTCACATCAAATAGAATATTTTGGAAATATGCGAATGGAAGCTGATATTGGATCTGAATTTATGGTGCTCAGAAGAAGATATTTTGAGGATGGGAATTTTGGAATTACGATTTCAAATAGAGGTGGATTAGTTGACTCAAATGAGTATCGAGATCAAAGAGAAGAAGCTGTATTAGAGTTGCCCTTGAAACAGCCTTGTTATTATCCATTTTATATGATACTTGTTGATTATACCGGTGATGTATTATTGTGTCCACATGATTGGAAGAAAACTTTACAGTTTGGAAACTTAAAAGATGAAAGTTTTTTTAGTATTTGGAATGGAGATAAATTAAATAATATTAGAAAGCAACTAGCAAATTCTAATAGAAATGCTTCTGTTTGCAGAAATTGTGATGTAATTGGAACAGTTATTGGAAAAGAAAGCTTTGATGCATGGATAGATAAACTATGAAATATAAAAATTATTTAACTAATCTTTTTCGCCCAGTACTTGATAAAAACAATCGTAACGATTTTATTTGTATGGATAAAAATGAGCCACCATTTAGTGCATTTGAAGTAATAGATGGACTGATTACAGATGATGATATAAAAGGTTTAAGGATTTATCCAGATCCTTATGAATTATATGAGAAACTTTCAAAGTTTGTAAATGTGAACTTAAATCAACTTTTAATTACACATGGATCTGAACAAGCAATAGAATTTGTATTTAGAGTTTTTTTGGCAGAAAGTGATGAAGTTGTTTATTTAAATCCAAGTTTTGCAATGTTTGATGTGTTTTCCTTTATTCAAAAAGCTAAGGTTAAATATGTAAATTTTAATAATGATATTACTCTGAACTTGGAGTCCATTTTAAATGCTATTACTGAAAAGACAAAATTATTCGTTTTGGCAAATCCAAACAATCCAACTGGAACAGCATTTGATATAGTTGAGTTAGAAAAAATAGCTTTGCATACGAAAGAAACAAATACAATTTTTTTATTAGATGAAGCTTATTTTCACTTTTATGATATTGATAGTATAAGGTTGATAGATAAGTATGATAATTTGATTATCACAAGAACTTTTTCTAAGGCACTGGGTATAGCAGGTGCAAGAGTAGGATATACAATATCAAATAAACACAATATTACATTATTGAGAAAATTAAAGCCAATAGATGAAATAAATCAGCTATCAAATATAATTGCAAAAAAAGTGATTGAACATGCTGATATTATATTGGAAAAGAATATTTCTCAGGTAAAGAAGTGGAAAAAATATTTTAGTTCTAATGAAATTAAAGATATAAGGTATATAGAGACTGAAGGTAATTTTATTTTATTGAAGTCGACTAATTATGAACTACATAAAAAAGTTTTATTAGAAAATAAGATTTTACCAAAATATGATTTTAAACAAGAATATTTAGCAGACTGTATAAGGTTTTCTATATTAGATGATAATACAATGAATAGAGTTTTTAAAATTCTTAAATATTCTTTTCAATATAGTGGTTGGGATGAAAAAAATACAATTAAGTTTTATACAAACAACAGAAATACGTATAATGATTTATATGATAGTGAAAAACATTTTCTAAATAAAGATTTTATATCTCAAATTAATAGTGTATTAGATGTAGGTTCTTCAGTTGGAGGATTCTCTAATATATTTAAAGAACTAAATCAAAATATTTCTTATGCAGGAATTGATGTATCTAAAAATGCTATAGATAAGGCAAATAGTATATATGGTTCAAATGATATAGATTTTTATCATTATGATGGGGTACAAATACCATTGAATCAAAAATTTGACTTAGTATTTTGTTCAGGTGTGATGCATTTGATTGATAACTATGAAGATATTTTTGCACAAATATTAGCAAATGCAGAAAAGTATTTACTTTTAGATTTTAGAGTAACATCTACTCAAAGTTATCAAGGAAAGTTTTATTTTGATTTTGAGGGAAAAACTAATCAAAACTATACTAAATATTATGTATTAAATTTTAATGAACTAATAGATTTTTTTAAATCATTCAAAAATATTTGCGAAGTTATTATATATGGATATAAAGGATTAGCAAGCCAGATGAGTGAGGGGATAGATGAAGTTTACTTTTTATTCTTTAAAATCAAACTTTCTGAAGAAAACAGTTTTAAAATTATATTTGATAATGATGAATTAAGCAATACCTTTCAATTAAAAGGTGAATAATTATAATGAAAATAGTAGCAATCTCTCCATCTTTTTCCAATAATATAGTATTACAAAATGAAACTTATAAATATTTTCCTGATGCTAAATTGAATCTGGAAGGAAAAAGATTTAAGAAAAGTGAGTTAATAGAATTTATTGGTGATGCTGATGGAGTTATAGTTGGATTGGAAAGAATTGATGAAGAGCTAATTACACTTTGTTCTAATCTAAAGATTGTATCTAAGTATGGAGTTGGTTTAAATAATATTGATTTAAATGCTTGTTATAATAGAGATATTAAAATTGGATGGACGGGTGGAGTAAATAAACTTTCAGTAGCTGAGATGACATTAGGCTATATGCTTATGTTAATTAGAAATATTTATTGTACTTCAAATGAATTAAAAAATGGAACGTGGAATAAGTCAGGTGGAAATCAATTATCTAATAAAACAATAGGAATAATTGGTGTAGGTCATATAGGTAAAGAAGTTATCAGGCTACTAGAACCATTTAAATGTAAAATATTAGTAAATGATATAATAAATCAATCTAATTATTATATTTCTAATAATCTTATTCAAGTAACTAAAGATGAAATATTTAAAACTTGTGATATTGTTAGTATTCATACTCCTTTTGATGAAACTACAAGTGATATGGTAGATATTAATGTTTTAAAAACAATGAAATCAACATCATTTCTTATCAATAGTGCAAGAGGTGGAATAATAAATGAAAATGATCTTAAATATGCACTGCAAAATAAATTAATTTTAGGTGCAGCCATTGATGCATATATAGAAGAACCTCCTCTAGACAAAGAGATGCTTTCTTTACCAAATCTTATATGCACGCCACATATTGGTGGAAATGCAAAAGAAGCAGTAGAGGCAATGGGACTAAGTGCTATAAAGCATGTAAAAGAATTTTTCAATAAATAAAAGGTATATAGATGTCAAAGAAAGTTGTTGTTTTTGGTGGAAGTGGATTTTTGGGAAGCTATGTATGTGATGAGCTCACAAGAAGAGGTTATCATGTAGTAATAGCCGACTTAAACCCATCAATCTATTCACAAGTAAATCAAAAATTTATTAAAGCTGATATCTTATCGATAGCATCTATTAAAGAAGCTATTATAGATGCGGACATCGTATATAATTTTGCTGCAGTTGCTGATTTGGAAGATGCCATATATAAACCTTTAGATACAATAAATATAAATGTTTTAGGAAATTTAAATCTTTTAGAAGTTTGTAAAGAACAAAATATAGATAGATTTATTTATGCTTCAAGTGCTTATGCGCTGAGCGAAGAAGGGTCTTTTTATGGGATTAGTAAGCAATCATCTGAAAAACTAACTGAAGAGTATTATAAAAGATATGGACTAAAATATACAGTTATTAGATATGGTTCTCTTTATGGAGAAAGACCTAGTCATAATAATTATATATATAATCTTTTGAAAAATTCGATTCAAACTGGTAAAATTGAGTATAAAGGTGATGGTGAAGATGTAAGAGAGTATATACATGCTGCAGATGCTGCAAAGCTATCGGTTGATATATTGGAAGATATACAGTATGAAAATGAACATTTGATTTTAACAGGGTTAGAAAAACTTAAACGAATAGAGTTGATAACAATGATCAATGAAATTATGAAAAATAGTTTAGAAATAACTCAAATTGAAGAAGAAAATTTTGGACATTATAAAATAACTCCTTATTCTTTTTATCCCAATGTTGCAAAAAAACTAGTGGCAAATCCATATATAGATCTTGGACAAGGACTATTAGAATGTATTCAAGAAATTCACAAAGAAATTGATAGTGAATAAAACTATATATTTATCATATATTTTAGATAAATACACTCCTTCATATGGAAATAGAAATCAATTTTTAATTGAAAAAAAAAGTGATATATCTACTGGAGATATTGCAAATGATAGTTTTATCTCATCTACAGTGCATATGGGAACTCATATTGATATGCCTAATCATTTTTATGAAGAAGGACAAACTATAGAAGATTTTGATGTAGGTTTTTGGATATTTGAAAAAATTTTATTTATTGATATTAAACCAACTGAACAAATAATTAAAAATGAATTAATAGATGCTTTAAAAGATATTGAAGATATAGGATATGAAATATTAATAGTTAAAACAGGTATTTGTTATGATCGTTTAACAGATAAATTTAGTAAATATAATTATGGGTTTGATGCAAGTTTGTATGATTATATTAAAGAAAAATTTCCTAATATTAGAGTATTTGGTTTTGATAGTATTTCTGTTTCAAGTTTTCAAAATAGGCAAGAAGGAAGAAAAGCTCATAAAAGTTTTTTAAATCCAGAAAGCCCAATATTATTACTAGAAGATATGGATTTAACAGAAGTGTACAGTGATATAGAATTTAATAAGTTAATAATATCTCCATTAAGAATCTCAAAATGCGATGGGCTTCCTTGTACTGTTATAGGTTTCACTAATGATTAAAAATATTTTATGGGATTTTGATGGTGTTATACTTGATAGTATGAAAATAAAAGGTGATGGATTTATTGAACTTTTTAAGAAGTATGATATAGATAAAGTTAAAGAGATAGAAAGTTATCATTATAAAAATGGTGGTATTTCTAGATTTGATAAGATTGAATATTTTTTCAAAAATATATTAAAAAAAGATATAAATTCAAATGAAGTATTATCTTTAGCTGATCAGTTTTCCAATATTATAAAAGAAAAACTATATGAACCTAGTAATTTAATAGAAGAAACAGTTGATTTTATAAAATACAACTTCCAAAAATACAACTTTCATATTGTATCTGGTGCTGAACATAATGAATTAAATGAGATATGTACTAAACTAGACTTAGTTCAGTATTTTAAATCTATTAATGGTAGCCCAATAAAAAAAGATATATTGGTTAAAGATATTTTAGAAAAAAATCAATATAATAAGGAAGAAACTATTTTAATAGGTGATTCATTTACAGATTATAATGCAGCCAATAAAAATCAAATAAGATTTTTTGGTTATAATAATAGAGAGCTAGAAGAATATGAAAATTATATAGAATATGGACTTGATAATATAAATAATTGTAAGCTAATAAAATGAAAAATATTTATATTAGGTAAATAAATGGTTAAAAATAAATTAATTTTTATGGTTAGAGAGTATAATCATCTTGATCAACTTACACCTATTATTGAGACATTAATAGATAGATACATAGTAATAATTTTGATGAGTGATCAAAATTATGATTATAATAAAGATATGAATTTAGAATATTTAAAAAATAAATATGAAGATTTAAGAACTTATTCTTTATACAATGTCTATCTATCAGATAGTATCGTTATGTCTTTAATTTATAAGTTGCACAAAAAGCTATTTAAGTTAAGGGATATAAAAATTAGTAAATATATTGATAAAGTATTAAAGTTTCCAACTGTAATATCAAATATAGTTTTATGTAGATATAAAAATGCACATACTATAAACTTGAATACTTTATTAGAAACTTTGGATTGTGATATAGCAAATAGTGTTTTAGTTACAGATTTTGGTGGTGATGAATTATACGAGCAAATTTTAATTCAAAGTAAAGCTATTAACCTTTGTACTGTTGGAATACTCCATGGTTTAAATATATATACAAATAAACTATTGATAAAAAATCAATTGTCTTATGAAATGAAAAATAATGAAAACTTTAAATATGCAGATTATTTAAATTATATGGTTCCTTATTGTTCTTTGGGTGTTGAAACATTAAAGAATGCATATCAAACACAGGTAGTAAAACTACCATCTTTGAGATATACTCAAGAGTGGATTGAGAATAGGAAAAAAAGAGAAAAAGTTTTTAGTACACAATTTGATAATTATTTAAAAATAGTATATATGGTATCTTCAGAAAATTATAATATTTGGACTAATGAAGAATATAAAACTATGAAAATGATATCATTAATAGAAGGAATTGTGTTAGTAATAAAGCCACATCCTAGAACATTAGTTACAGTTGATAAAATGAGACATTTAGAAAGTGATAAGTTTATAATTGTTGATAATAATACATCAAGTAGTGCTTTAGTAGATTGGTGTGATATTGTAATGTTTACAAGTAGTAGTATATTATTAGAATGTTTAGTTCAAAAAAAGAAAATATTATATATGAGATATTTACATTGTAACAGTATCAATCTTGAAAAATTTAAAAGCTTATTTTATGATATAAATACAAGAGATGATGTATTGATTACTATAGAACAAATAATTAAAAAATCATATGAATCTAAAATGGATAATGATGAATTAAAAGAGTACTTATTTGACTATATTCTTAATAATAATTTTAAAGAAAATCAAGAAAAATATTTAGATTTATTTGAGAGATTGCATGATTAACAGATATGTAAATAAACTCAACTTTCTTTTAACTAGTAAAGATAAACGTATGCTTGTTATATTATTAATAATGAGTGTTGTTTTATCATTTGTTGAAGTTGTTGGAATCAGTGCAATTATGCCATTTATTTCAGTTGCCTCAAATCCTGAGTTAATTTATAGTAATGAGTATATAAATATTTTTTATGATTTACTAAAATTTTCTGATACAAAGAGTTTTATTATCTATTTTGGAATAAGTTTAATATGTTTTTATATATTTCGTGCAATATATATAGTGTATCACTCTTATATGATGTCAAAATTTGCAATGGATAAATATACACAAGTTGCTAATAAACTTTATCACAACTATTTAAATATGCCATATAAAGAATATGTTACTAGAAATAGTGGGACGATTTCTAAAGTGATAGTAGTTGAAGCATTGCAGTTAGCTTATCTTTTACAAAATGTATTGATTTTTTTATCTGAAGTTCTTATTGTAATAATTCTCTATTCTTTACTTTTATTTGTTGATATAAAGATGACAGTTTTATTGACCATTCTTATGGCTATCAAAGTTGTTCTCTTAACAAAAACAGTTTCTAAAAAAATAAAAAGTATTGGTATCCAAAGAGCTGTTTTACAAGAAAGATTTAATATAATTGTAAATGAATCACTTGGAAATTTTAAAATTATAAAATTTTTATCTAATCAATTATCTTTAGAAAAAAAATTTTCAAATGTGAGTGCTAGTTTTGCAAAAATTCAAATATGGAATGTAACACTATCAAATATTCCAAGAAATTTTTTAGAATCTGTAGGGTTGTCTATTTTGATGGGGATTGTAATATATATAGTTGCATTTCAAGACTCACCTGAAAAGGTGATACCTATAATCTCTATGTATGCTCTTGCACTTTATAGATTATTACCAGCTACTGCAAGAATCTTAAATAGCTATAATAGCATTGTATTTCATTTACCATCTTTGAATATAGTTTATAATGATTTAAAGCTTGACTATACAAGGGAGTACTCTAAAAATATTGATTTTAAAAATAGTATCAAGCTTGTAAATATTTCATATTCTTATGAGAATAAACAAAATATAATTAATAATCTAACTTTAGAAATAAATAAAGGTCAAAAAATAGCATTTATAGGGGAAAGCGGAAGTGGTAAGTCTACATTAGTAGATATTATATGTGGAATCTATAAGCCAACAAGTGGAGAAATATATATTGATAATCAAAAACTTTTAAATGATAATGTTGTATCTTGGAGAAAAAAGATAGGGTATATACCTCAGTCAATATATTTATTTGATGGAACAATTGCTGATAATGTGAGTTTTGGAAGAGAATATGATGAAAAAAAAGTAATAGAAGTACTAAAACAAGCAAATATATATGATACTATTATGCTGAAAGATGGACTAAATACTATAGTTGGTGAAGGCGGAATACAGTTAAGTGGAGGCCAAAAGCAAAGGATTGGTATAGCAAGAGCATTATATGGAGACCCAGAAGTACTGGTTTTAGATGAAGCTACATCTGCACTTGATACAGAAACTGAGACAGCTATAATGGATGAAATATATAAGGTTAGCGAAGACAAAACACTACTTGTAATTGCTCATAGGTTAAGCACAATAGAAAAATGTAATGTAAAGATAGATTTAGGAAACATGACCAATGGTTAATATAATAAGATTTATATTTAATCATCCGTTAAATCAGCAACATAAGATGTTGTCTATATGGAGATTTTTTAAGTGGCAAATTAGTAGTAGATTGTGGAGTGGTAGTTTTGTATTTAATTGGATTGATGACTCTAAGTTAATAATATCAAATGGAATGACAGGAGCTACAGGAAATATATATGTGGGTTTAATGGAATATGAAGACATGGGTTTTTTACTTCATTATTTGCAAGAAGATGATTTGTTCTATGACATTGGTGCTAATGTTGGTGTGTATACAATATTAGCATCAAAAGTAAAAAAATCTAAAACCTTTTCATTTGAACCTTTGCCTAACACATATGAAAGACTTTTGGATAATATTCAAATAAATAGACTTAATAATGTTGTAACAAATAATATTGGCTTATCATCTGAAAAGTCTAAGCTTTACTTTACAACAGATAGAGATACTATGAATAGTGTTGCGCTAAATACTGATATAAATAAGGTAGAAATTATTGTTGATACGCTTGATAATATCAGTAGAAAATTTGGAATACCAAAAGCTATTAAGATTGATGTAGAGGGATATGAATCAAATGTGCTTAAAGGTGCTAAAGAAGTTCTACAAAGTAATAATTTAGAAGTCATAATATTGGAATTAAATGGAAACGGGGAGAAGTTTGGATTTAAAGATGATGATATACATAAAGATTTAGTTAAATATGGATTTAACTCTTATACGTACAACCCTTTTAAAAGAAAACTCATAAAGCTTGATAAGTATGGTACACATAATACAATTTATATTAGAAAAGATTCTGTTACTAATATTAATAAAATATTAAAGAAAGCTAATAGTTTTAATGTGAATGGTATTGATTTATAAATGGAATTATCACCAATCTTACTATTTACATATAAACGAATTCCAAAAGAAATTATAAAAAGTTTACTTCAAAATGATTTGTCAAAAGAAAGTGATATATATATTTATTCTGATGGGTATAAAAGTGAAATTGATAGAAATGATGTATTAGAAGTACGAGAGTATTTAAAAACTATAAAAGGATTTAAAAGGATTGAGATCATAGAAGCAGAGCAAAACAAAGGTTTAGCTAACTCTATCATATCTGGAGTGACTAGTACTATAAACAAGTATGGAAAAGTGGTCGTACTAGAAGATGATCTTATAGTCTCAAGTAACTTTTTAGAGTACATGAATGATGCATTAGAGTATTATAAAGATTGTGAAGACATATGGTCTATCTCTGGGTATGGACCAAAGTTACATTGTCTTGAAGACTATGGTAAAGACCTATACCTCTCACTCCGTGCTTCCTCTTGGGGATGGGCGAGTTGGAAAGATAGATGGGATAGTGTTGACTGGGATGTAAAAAATTTTGAAAGTTTAAAACATGACAAGAATATGAAAAGTCGTTTTGAACAAGGTGGGGACGATATGTACAAAATGCTAGAACTTCAAATGCTAGGCAAAATTGACTCTTGGGCTATTAGGTGGTGTTTTTCTCAGTTTTTGCAAGGTAAATATACTGTATACCCTAAAAAATCAAAAATAGTGAATGATGGATTTAGTGATGCTAAAGGTACTCATAATAGTGGAAACAGTTCTAAGTGGGATGTAAGCGCGAGTGATAATAAAGTAATATTTGAAAAGTTAGAAGTTGATTTAAAGATCATTGAGTGTTTTGCTAGCTACCATAATTTAAAGTTATTTACTAAACTTGGATATTTTTTAAAAAAATATGGTGGGTACAAAGTTGCCAAATATATAGTTGGAAAGATTAAAGGATAAAAATGTTGGAAAAATATTCAGATAATAGTAAGTATCTTTCAGGAGATTATTTAGTAGGTGATAACTTTACTTTAGATGAAATTAAGCAGTGGTATAAAGAGGAAGAAGAGGCTTACTGTGAACTTACAGGAGGCAAAAGTGATGAATATTTATATCAAAATGTAAATAATTTTTATGGTTTAAAAAATGCAATAAAAAATATCAATAATACTACCAATATAAAAATACTTTGTTTTGGTGCCGCATATGGAGGAGAGGTTAAAGGAATAATCGAGTTATTAAATAAGTTTAAACTTAGTGACGCAAAAATAACTATAATTGACTCTTCATCTGAAATGCTTGAAATAGCAAGAAAAGAACTAAAAGTAGATACAGTTAAGGCTAATGTAGATGGCAAAATAGATTGTTTAGATCAAGCTTTTGATTTGATAACTTGTTTTGGCGTACTTCATCATATTCCTAATGTATCATATGTATTTTCTGAATTAATTAGAGTCTTAAAAAAAGATGGTACTTTTTTGTTAAGGGAACCAATATCTTCTATGGGTGATTGGAGTAAAAAAAGATTAGGAACAACGATTAATGAAAGGGGTTTAGGTGTAAACTATATTAAAAACTTAGTTTTGACAAACAATGTTAAAATTAAAAAATTCAATTTTTTACTATTTAGTCCTTTTTTGCTTTTAGTTAATAATCTAAAGTTAGACATTGATAATAAAGTTATTATTTATACAGATTATATTTTATCAAAACTATTTTCTAAGAATATTAAGTATAACAGAGTATCTATCTTTAAAAAGTTTGCACCTGGCTCAATATATTTAGTTATAAATAAAATATGATATTATGAAAACTCTTCTAGTTGGTCCACTTTTACCACCAGTTCATGGACAATCCTTGGCTTTCACAAGATTTGTAGAGAGTTTAGAAGAAGATAAAAATATAACAGTAGATACAAACCTTGAAGATAAAAGTAAACTAGGAAAAGTATTTGGTACTTTTAAAGTTTTGTTTATTATGGCAGTAAAAGCTCTTTTCTGTAAATATGATGTAGTTTATTTTACCTGTAGTAGAAGTTTATTGGGAAGTATAAAAGATATTGTTCTTATTAACATTGTAAGTTTTAAAAATGTAAAAATCGTCAACCATCTTCATGGATCTGACTTTAAAGACTTTTTGCAAGATAGTCCAAAATGGTATAGAAAAGTACTCTTAAAAAGTTATAGTAAAGTCGACACATCTATAGTTTTACTAGAAAGTATGAAAGAACAGTTTGATGACTTTCCAAATATGAAAGTAGAATTTATACCAAACTTTTATGATAAAGATTTAGAAAATAAGTTAAAAGAAAAAGAAACTAACAAAATAAACCTTGTATATCTATCAAATATCATATGTAGCAAGGGGATATTTGAGCTTATTGATGCTTTTGAAAGATTGAATAAAAAATATGATAATATCTGTTTAAACATAGCAGGTCGGTATATGACAGATGAGTGTATGAGTATAGATCAAGTAAAGCAAAAACTTAATAGCAAAGTATCTAAAAATGATAAAATAAATTGTAAAGGTGCAATATTTGGAGAAGAAAAAGTAAAGCTACTTCAAAGCTCAGATATATTTGTACTTCCTAGTTACTACAAGTCTGAAGCATTCCCTATATCCATTATAGAAGCCATGGTTTGTAAAAATGCAATAGTGACTACAAACTATAAGTACCTTCCAAATGTAGTAAACGAGCAAAATGGTGTATTGGTAGAGCCTAGAAGTGTTGAAAGTTTGACTGAAGGGATAGAGAGCTTGATAGTAAACGAAGACAGGTTAAGAACAACACAAGAACATAACAAAAAAGAAGCGAAAGAAAAGTATAGTTTAGATAAGTATATTGATAATTTGAATAGAATAGTTTTGGAGAAATAAAATATGATACTCATAACAGGAGGAGCAGGATACATAGGAAGCCACGTAGTAAAACAACTACTAGAACAAAACAAAGATATAGTTGTAGTGGACAACCTATCTACCGGGTTTCAAAGTACCATAGATACTTTACAGACTATCAAAAAATTTGATTTTATCAATCTTGACTTAAAAGAGTTTGAAAAAGTTGAAGAGCTTTTTAAAAAGTATGAGATTGAGAGTGTGATCCACTTTGCAGCATTTTCTCAAGTAGGTGAGTCTATGCAAAATCCCATGAAGTACTATCTGAACAACACAGTAAATACAACTTATCTAGTAAAATGTTCATCAAGCTATGGTGTAAAAAAGTTTATTTTTAGTTCTACAGCAGCTACATATGGTGATCCTATTTTTGAAAAAGAGAATATATTGATCGATGAAAGTTTTGAAACAAAGCCGATCAACCCATATGGTCAAAGTAAACTTATGAGTGAGCAAGTGATCAAAGATGAAGCTAAGGTAAATAAAGGCTTAAAATACTGCATATTCAGATATTTTAATGTAGCAGGTGCAGATATACACTATGTAGATGAAAAATTAGCTCCAAGAGTTGGAGAGTCTCACAATCCTGAAACTCATTTATTACCATTGGTAGTAAAAACAGCACTTGGTAAAAGAGATTCTATCACTATCTTTGGAGATAATTATGATACTCCAGATGGTACTTGCATAAGAGACTATATTCATGTAGATGACCTAGCAGATGCTCATATAAAAGCTATAGATTATCTTGAAGAAAATGAAAACGATACTTTTAACTGTGGCTATGGACATGGACATAGTGTGAAGCAAATAGTTCAAGGTGTAAAAGATACTACAAAGTGTGACTTTAAAGTGCTAAAAGGTGAAAGAAGAGCTGGTGATCCATTAATACTTGTAGCAGATAATAGTAAGATAAAAAAAAAGATGGGATGGACTGCTAGGTATGATGACCTAGAGTTGATAGTAAAAAGTACATATGAATGGGAGAATAATCATTGAAAGTATCAATTATAACAGTAGTATGGAATAACGCTTCAACGATAAAAGATGCCATAGACTCAGTTCTCTCTCAAATATACCAAAACATAGAGTACATTGTAGTAGATGGTGCTAGTACTGATGGTACGGTTGAGATTGTGCAAAGTTATGGAGATAAGATCAGTAAATTTATCAGCGAGCCAGACAAAGGTCTTTATGATGCTATGAACAAGGGAATAGCGCTAACAACAGGAGATATTGTAGGCATACTCAATAGCGATGACTTTTATATAGATGGTAATGTGATAGAGAGAGTTGTCAAAGAGTTTGAAGAAAAAGGTGTAGATAGTGTATTTGCTGATTTAGTGTTTGTAAAGCCAGAAAACATTGATAAAGTTGTGAGGTACTATGATAGTAGTCACTTTAACCCTAGTAAGTTTGCATATGGCTGGATGCCTGCACATCCAACTTTTTTTGTAAAACGTGAGATTTATGAGAAGTATGGCGTGTTTAAAACAGACTATAAGATCGCAGCTGACTATGAACTACTCACGAGATTTTTAGCAAAAAATAAGATCAGCTATAGCTATATAAAAGATCCAATAGTCAAGATGCGTATAGGTGGAGCAAGTACGAGTGGGATCAAAAGTAACTATTTTTTAAACAAAGAGATCATAAGGGCTTGTAAAGAAAATGGCATAAGTACTAACTGGATGAAAGTTCTGAGTAAGTATCCAAAAAAACTGTTGGGTTTGTTGAACAAATGAAAAAGTTATTGATCACAGGTTCAAATGGTTTTGTAGGAAGCTATTTTGTTGAGAACTACAAAGACAAGTATGAGATCAAAGCCTTTAGTTTTAGAGATGATGACATAGCCACTTTAGAATGTGGTGGTTTAGATGTTGTGCTGCACCTCTCAGCTTTGGTGCATCAGATGAGGGGGGCAAGTGCTGAGGAGTATGAGAGAATAAATGTCACTCAAACTTTAGCGCTAGCTAAAAAGGCTAAAGGTATTGGGGTTAGTCACTTTGTATTTATGAGTACTGTTAAGGTGTATGGTGAAGAGACAGATGGCGTTTACACTGAAAGCAGTCCATGTCATCCAGAAGATGAGTATGGTAAGAGCAAGTTAAAAGCTGAGAATGAGCTTTTAAAGTTAGAAGACGATAATTTTAGAGTAAGTATTCTTAGAACTCCTATCGTTTATGGGTTCGGAGTCAAAGCGAATATAAGGTCACTTGTTGATTTAGTAAAAAAGGTTCCTATATTGCCTTTTGGTGGTATAGAAAATAGACGGAGTATGGTTTATGTAGGAAATCTTTGTTATTTGGTGGATGCTATTATTAGATTGCCAGTCAAGTTAGGAATGAAGGAGGGTGTGTTTTTAGCTTGTGATGATGAACCTTTGAGTACTACTAGACTTTGCAAGTTGATGGCTGATGAGCTTGGTAAGGTGATGTATTTGGTTAAGGTGCCTTGTTTTAAGACATTTTTGAGGTTAGTTAAACCTTCGTTTTACAAGAGGCTTTATGGAAGTTTAGAGGTAGATAACACTTTAACTATGCAGAAGCTTTTTGGGATTTCCAGTCAAATTGGGAATAACGAGTATAAGATGCCGTATAGTGTAGAGGAGGGAATAAATCTAATGATTAAGGGAGAAAGTATTTGATTTATATAGTTTTATTTTTAATATCCTTTGCTTTAACATATTTAATAAAAGAGTATGCCATAAAAAATTCACTTATAGCAGAGGTAAATGAGCGAAGTAGTCATAGTGTTCCAATTCCCCATGGTGGCGGAATAGCTTTGGCTATTACTTGGTTTATAGGTTTGATCTATGTGTACCTTTTTGGTGAGATCGAACCTAGACTTTTTTACGCACTCTTTATAGGTGTGTTCATAAGTATAGTTAGTTTTTTTGATGATCTTTATGAGCTTAGTGCAAAGTTAAGACTTATCGTGCAGGCTTGTGTAGCTATGGGTGGCTTGTATGCTGTTGGTGGGTTAGTTAGTATAGACTTTGGTTTATTTTCTATAGAAAATAAGGTCTTTACAAATATTTTTGCTTTTTTTATGATCATATGGTTCATAAATCTTTACAACTTCTTAGATGGCATAAATGGTTATGCAGGTAGTGAGGCTGTATTTTTAAGTGTAAGTTCTTTTTTGCTTTTTGGAGGAGAATACTTTTTGGTTTTGGCTGTGGCAGTTTTAGGTTTTTTGTATTGGAACTGGAATAATGCAAAGATTTTTATGGGAGATGTTGGTAGTACCCTTTTAGGTTATAATGTAGCTATTTTTACGCTTTATTATGCAAATATAGAAGCTAGAAACTTTTGGATTTGGATAATACTTTTTGGAGTCTTCTGGTTTGATGCCACTTTGACTTTAGCACGTAGAAAATTAAACTGTGAAAAACTAAGTCAAGCTCATAAAAAACATGCATACCAAAGGCTCACTCAAGCTGGATGGAGTCACTACAAAGTTACAAACTACTCAATAGTTTTAAATATAGTTCTTTTTTCTTTGGTTTGGTTTATGTCAAATGTGTTTGTAGCTTTTGGGCTTACTTTAGTGTTGCTTTATAATGTTATGAAGTTTGTTGATTTTAAAAAAGGTTTTATATAGTTGTATAGTTTGACTATAAAGTATAATACTAGTACAATAGTGACTTTTAAAATTAGGGTGAAAAATGACATTAACAAAAAATAAAACAACATTATTATTGATTTTACTAGCATTTGCATTTAGTTTTGCCATTAGGCTTATTTGGGTTGGACAGTTTAGTGGAGTAGAACAGTTTAAGTTTAATAATGAGTTTATGATAAACACTAACGATGGTTATTATTGGGCAGAGGGTGCAAGAGATATTTTGGCAGGTAAAACTGAACCTACAAATGATCTTTCACCAATAAATAAATCAGCGTCTATTTTTACAGCATGGCTTGCTAAGATATTTCCTTTTTCTTTTGAGACACTTATTTTTTATATGCCGGCATTTTTTTCATCTTTAATAGTTATTCCAATTATACTAATAGCAAGAGAATTTAACAGACTAGAAGTAGGGTTTATAGCAGCTCTTGTAGGAAGTATTACATGGAGTTACTATAACCGTACGATGATTGGTTATTATGATACTGATTTTTTAAATATTGTTTTTCCAACAGTGTTACTTTGGTCTTTGATCTGGTCTGTAAAAGAACAAGATGAAAAATACTTTCTCGTCGCAGCATTTGATATTATAGCTTACAGATGGTGGTATCCTCAGAGTTATGCACTAGAATTTGCTTTTGTGGCTTTACTTGGTGTATATGTGCTCTATCAGTTTTTTAAAAAGCAAGATTTTAAGACAAATTTAATCTTAATATCTTTAATGCTAATAGCTATTATAAATCTTGATATTTGGATTCGTTTTATTGCAGTTTTAGCATTTTTCTTAGCTATAAAGTTTAAGAAAGATGTCGTACTGAAATTTGTATACTATATATTTGGTAGTGCAGTTATATTATTTGTTTTTACTGGTGGTTTGGATCCAATAATTAGTCAGCTAAAAGGTTATGTTTTTAGAGATACTATTTCTACTAGTACTAATGGCTTAGGACTTAATTTTTTCTCAGTTATGCAAACTGTAAGAGAAGCTGGAACTATCTCTTTTGAAACATTTGCTAATCGTGTAAGTGGACATACTATTACTTTAATAGCATCTATAATAGGATATATATGGTTTGCTTTTAAACACCCGGTAATGTTATTAGCTCTTCCA
>Ga0193954_1000179_pt1 | contig 38298 bp, 33 predicted proteins | sample BB_5_MG_FD_140340 | JGI IMG/M metagenome (GOLD analysis project Ga0193954, IMG submission 140340) | Microbial mat bacterial communities from the Broadkill River, Lewes, Delaware, United States - BB_5_MG | ecosystem: Environmental > Aquatic > Freshwater > River > Microbial mats | place: USA...
CTCACTTTTTAGGTGAGCATCAGTCAACTCGATACTATCTTTGATATTTTTGTTATCCATAGTCTTCCTTTACAAAAATTTATAATTCGTTATAATGTATTCTACTCTAAATAACTATAAAAAAGCCTTGATATATTAATTTTTAGAATAAATTATATGAAGAATTTACAACTTTGTAGCAAATTTAATAAGAAAAGAGAGCCTATATTATAAAAAATATAAGCTTATTCTATAATTGTGCAGAGGGGAAGATAGTTAAATCTCTATTAACTATCTTGTTTTAAGATTTTGATTTTTTATCGTGATTTGAGTTGATAACTATCATAAGAATAGATATCGTTTCTAAAGTTTAAGATACCTTTTTCATCTACAAATGCGGTTAGATAGACGACATCAATAGGTACTTTTTGATTGAGTGCCAGGGCTCTTCGTGTGCTACTTTTGAGTACTTTACTCGCACTGCTGTAATTGATATTTTTATTAAAGCTTGCAAATGTTTTGAGTAATCCTCTAGGGTCTTGCAAACGAATACAGCCATGACTAAAGGCTCTTACCGTACGTTTGAAGAGTGATTTTGTCGGTGTATCGTGCATATAAACGGCAAAACGGTTAGGGAAAAGGAACTTGATTTTACCCAAGGCATTACCACGACCAGGTAGTTGTGCTACACGATAAGGAATTTTTGACCCTTTTTTATATTGTTTCCAATCAACCGTTGAAGGATCAACGGTCTTCCCTTCCCATCCACTGTAGAGTTTCATATTTTTGCGTTTAAGATAGTTGGGGTTTCTTCGTAGATTAACAATCATCTCTTTTTCCAAGATGGATGCAGGGACATTCCAATAAGGGTTGAGTACAATGGTTGTCACAATATCACTAAAGATTGGTGTTGGGTTTTTACGTTTACCTGTAATAACCCGCATGGTTTGGATTGATTTATTGGCACTGTAGAAATTGAGTTTAAATGCAGGGATATTAATCACGACATGTTTATTGTAACTTTTTCGTGTAAGCCACTTAATACGATCAAGATTAAGGGACATTGTACGAATTTTACTTTCAAGAGATTCGGTGAGACGTTTTTTGGTTTGTTTGGTCACATATCCTGTGACGGCTAAACCATGGCGTTTTTGAAAAGAGATCAGAGCATTTTTGATACATTTATCCGATGTTGTGGAACGCATATTTCCACAATCTCCATAATCACCCATAAATTTCAAACGTTCACGCAAAGCAGGTAAGGCAGCACTTTGGGTTCCTACACGAAGCGATCCAAAGTTGGGTAATTTTGTCCATTTGCCACTCTTTTGATACTCACGGTAGCGTTTCATTTGGGCTTCAAGTGCCATATAGTTGAAGTTTTTGGGTTTGGTTGCTTGGAAATTAAACTCTCCATTTCGAAGGGAAGCGAGTAAAAATGAGATAGGGTTATGTGGTGGTTTTACTGTCATCCACTCACCTCCACGGCTTCGAATACGTGATTTTGCACTCCCCCAAGGGATGGTTCCATGCAGGGCATGTTGGGCGTAGGCATAGTAGAGTGATGTGATTTTAAGTTCTAAATCCATCTTTTGGGCAACGGTTGAGCTACTACTAGAGTAGAGTGTTGTTGCAAGTTTCTCTATAGATGTAAGGGAAGTGGCAATATTTGAGGTAGGAGAGATGCTTGCATCCTCATGAATATGTTTAAATAGGTACTTTGCCATATAGGAGATTCCCTCTTCTCCTGCCCAAATGGGTACATAGTAGAGTTTTGAGTAGACACGTTTAAGGGCACTACTTTTTGATTTTTTGACAGAATGCACAATGTGCTGAATAGCATTCTCGTAAAACCCACCAGCAAATGAAGAGAGGGTAAACACTAAACTAACAATCCAAATTTTGAGAAATCGCATACATAGCCCCTTAAGAGATTTTTAGGCTAAGTATAACAAAAAAATAAGAAGAGTTAGTTTTAAGATAGCTCAAAAATTAACAAAATGGTTAATCTTTTGTTAATTTTTATTAAATAGCTTTTTAATTCCTTTGCTAATTACTCTGAGTAAACCTACGATGAGATATACCGCAACCGTAAACACCAAAGGGTGCATTGCCCCAATTCCGTAAGCTCCTGCATGAGGAAGTGCCTCAATATGAGCGATGGGATGGGATAACCACTCTTTAAAATGCATACCGATTGCTAAAAACAGAAAAATGGAAATAAATATAATCAACTCTTTTTTCAAGATGTCACCTTCACTAAATGGATTGAATCAAATATTTTAGTACTTTCTTACTTATAGTTTTGATAAATTATTGTATAATCTTCCTCAAAAACTACAAAAGGTCTATATTGGTATGCTTTTTAAATACAAAGGTGTAGATAAACTGGGCAAAAAAGCCAAAGGAACCATCACCGCCAATACACTTGACGAAGCCAAAGCCAAACTCAAAAGTAGTGGTATTTTTTATGAAAAGATCGAAGAGACACGTAAGCTTTCGATGGAGGAGTTTGGTAAAAGACAGATGCCTTCACCACTTCTTAGCTCTTTTGCCAAAGAACTCTCTTCCTACCTCAATTCAGGCATGGCGATGCTTACAGCGATGAAGCTTCTTGAAAATCAACATGAAGATAACAAAAAATATAGCTCTTTTATCAACTCTCTTAAAACGATGATTGACGAGGGAAAATCTCTCTACACGGCACTTACTAGTCAAAAAGTCTACTCTTTGCCTGACTTTTTTACCCAAAGCGTGAATGTCGCCTCTACTAGTGGAAAGCTTAGTGGGGTGCTAACGAATATGGGAAACTTTTTTTCTGCTCAATCCAAAGTCAAAAAACAGGTCAAAAGTGCCATGGCATACCCTATTTTTATTCTCACCGTAGCCGTACTCATGAGTGGATTTTTGATCACATTTGTCGTCCCTAAGATTACCAATATTTTTGAAGATACGGGACAAGAGCTTCCTGATATTACCCAATTTGTACTCTCTATTAGTGATTTTCTCAAAGCTCACTATATGGGGCTTTTTATTGGATTGATTTTGTTTGTGATTATTTATAAAATAGCGTACAAACATGCAAAACGTTTTCGTATGGTGATTGATAGTATGATTATTCGTCTGCCTATTATTGGAACCATTGTCCAAAATTATGAGTTGGGGCGTTTTTCTTATATTCTTTCATTGATGTTAAGTTCAGGTGTATCGTATGCCCAAGCCGTACAGCTCGCCTCAACAACCTTTAATAATTTGGCTCTCAAAGATCTTTTTGATCAAGCTTCTATTAAAGTACTTGAAGGAAACAAACTCTCCAATGCCCTCTCTATGACCAAAGGAGCTAAACTCAAACGAAACTTTATGCAGTCGTTGGCTTTAGGAGAAGAGTCTAGTGAAGTGGCACATATTCTTGATAATGTAGCCAAACTCTACAATGAAGAGAACGAAGATAAAATCAAATTGATGCTGAGTCTTCTTGAACCTGTCATGATGCTTTTTATTGCAGGGATTGTGGGGATTATTGTGGTGGCGATGCTGTTGCCAATCTTCTCGATGAACTTGGGTGCAGGAATGTAGTAGAGCCTATGAGGCTCTTATTTCCTTCCCGTGGCTGGACTATTTTTTATAGAGTTTGATAATCATCGTAACACTCTGCTCAATCACCTTTTTTTGTTCCTCTTGATTCAAAAGTGCTGCACCATAAAGTTGAGGGTGAAAGGCAAAAGATTTAATCATCCCAATAAATTGTTTGGCTACGAAGAGCGTATCTTCATACTGTAGTTTTCCATCACGTTTAGCATCTTCAAACCACTTGACCGTCATCTCCATTGCGTCATCTTTTTTTATTTCTCGTAACTTTTGTCCAATGGCATTTTTTTGAATCATTACGATGGTGATAATTTGAATGAGTCGAATATTTTCTGTATTATTGAGAAATTGCATCTCTTGGGTAGCGATTTCATGGAGCTGTGTCTCTATGGGTTTTGTATTATAAACATAAGCAAAGCTGGCTTTAAGTCGCTCTTTGATGATCATTGCAATGGCAAAAAAGAGTTCTTCTTTACTTTTAAAATGATTGTACACGGTTGCTTTGGATACATTTGCCTCTTTGGAGATATTATCCATACTTGAACCCTCATACCCTTTGGTATAAAACTCCTCAATGGCTGCTTTGAGAATTGCTTTGCGTTTATTTTGGTTGAGTGGTCTATTTCTTTGTTGTTTCATAACTATAATTATACCAAAAATATTTTTTTTATTAATAAACTATACCGTTTAGTATAATTTAATAGTAATTATACTAAACTTCTAAGTATAGAGTAACTTTAAAAGGATAGGAAATGACAAACAAAACAGCGTTGATTACAGGTGCAAGCAGTGGAATAGGTAAAGAACTTGCCATACTTCATGCAAAAAATGGTGACAATTTGGTACTCGTCGCAAGAAGAGTAGACAAACTCAACAGACTCAAAGAGGAGCTAGAGAGACAATATGCTATTAAGGTAAGTATCTTTGAAAAAGATTTAAGTCAAGTAGGTGCAGCTTTGGAACTCTACGATGAAGTGAAATTTGCAAATATTAAAATCGAGTACCTTATTAACAATGCAGGATTTGGACTATTAGGGAAGTTTCATGAGCTTGATTGGACAAAACATTTTACAATGATCAACCTCAATATGACAGCACTTACCGAGTTGACTCATCTCTTTTTACCTGACTTTATCGAGCAAGGAGGAGGGAAGATTCTCAATACCTCTTCCACTGCTTCACTTGTACCCGGACCACTTCACGCAGTCTATTATGCAAGTAAAGCCTACGTGACATCTTTTGGGAATGCTTTAGCAGAGGAATATTATGATAAAAATATTACTGTGACCAACCTTCTTCCTGGGGCGACAGAGACAGAGTTTGGAGCAGTATCAGGAATGGATAAAAGCAAAGGTTTTGCCAAAACAGTCACTGCAAAAAGTGTTGCACAAGATGGTTTTGATGCGATGATGAGAGGGGAGTTAGATAGCATTTCAGGGTTAACAACGATGCAAAAAATCATGCTTTGGATGCTACCTTTTATCCCCAAACGAATGCTACTTAAAAATGTAAGAGAATTCCAAGAAGCGAAGTAGAGATGAAAAATATAATAATGGGGTTTACAGGGGCTTCTTTAGAGACTTTAGAAAATAAAGATATATTGGAAGTAGCCGTATGATACAAAAGATTTTTACACTTATATTTATAGGAATAATGATGAACGCATGTACAAACAAAGGGCCTTTTGTTCTTTCACCTCACTACAAAGAGGGGAAGTTTAGTAACGCTGAGGCAAATATCAATATGAGCTTTGGAAGGATGGTAGATACAATGAAAGCGTACTATCGTGATACAACCAAAGCTAAAGTACCTCAAAAGGGAGAGATTCCCGTTGTGAAGCTAACACGTAATGATATTATCACGATGAAAGATAACTCCATGGTACGTTTAGGACACTCCACACTGCTTTTTAAGCTTGATAATCGTTTACTTTTGACCGATCCTGTCTTTGGAAAGCGGGTATCTCCTGTGAATTTTATGGGACCCAAACGTTTTCATCCTAATCCCATCTCGATTGAAGAACTCCCTTTTATTGATATTGTGATTATCTCACACAACCACTACGATCATCTTGATGCTTACAGCATTCAAAAACTCAAAGATAAAGTAGGGCATATCTATACGACATTGGGTGTAAGTGAAAAATTGATTGAGTTTGGAATTGATGCTTCTAAAATCACCGAGCTTGATTGGTGGCAAGGTATTTGCGATAAAAGCATTACCATTACAGCGACTCCTGCCCAACATTTTTCAGGACGTGGATTACTCGATCGGAATAAAAGCTTATGGGCCTCGTGGGTGATTTCTTCATCTAAAAGTAGGCTCTTCTTTGGTGCAGATGGTGGATACTTTAGTGGATTTAAAGAGATTGGCAAAAAGTTTGGTCCTTTTGATATGACCTTTTTGGAAGCAGGGGCGTACAGTAAATTATGGAAAGAGGTACACATGATGCCTGATGAGACGATTCAAGCCCATCTTGATCTCAAAGGTAAAAAGCTTTTTGCAATTCATAATGGGACATTTGAATTGGCAATGCATGCATGGAGAGAGCCTTTTGAACGCATTGAAGCGGAAGCTCAAAAAAAAGGTGTAAACATTACACACCCAAAAATGGGAGAGGTCATTGAGATTTTAAATCCTCATCAAACGAAAAGGTGGTGGGCAAAGAGTAAAAAAGATTAAAACTTCCATCGTGATGAGTGTTTAGTCAAAAAGTATGAGTGCTTCATCAAACTCATAGTTTTCGACACATTGTTTGATCTTTATAAAACGTTGCTTATCGTGACTTTTGAGTGCGTATTGGTCTATCTTTTCAATCACATGGTAACAAGTGTTGGGTTCCATAAATTCAAGAGCCTCTTTAAGTTCTCTAAAAAGTACGCTTCTCTTTTTATCACTTAAGGGTTCTTTATTATCTTTTTCATTGTTCAAAGAGTCATTTGGTAATTCTTGACTCAGTTCATCAACGATCTTTTGAAGTTCTTGGGTGAGGGCATTGAGAGACTCTTTTTCGTGTTTATCTTCAAGTTCTTGTGTGATCTTATAGAGGGTTAATGCCCCAATACTTGCACTTAGACCTTTAAGAGTATGAATGGTGCGTTTTAGAGTATGGCTATCAAGGCTTGTTATACTAAACCCTTGATAATCTTTGACAAAGTTTCGAAGGAGTTTAAGATAAAGTTTTCTATTTCCTGCTAAATATCTAAGTCCTTGGGTTGTATTAATATGTTGTAAGCTAGGGATCATAATCCCCTCATGACTTGACCTACTAATCCTATCAACCGTATGTTTTTGAGTAATATACTTTAAAAGCACTTCGTAGAGTTTTGTAATCTCAATGGGTTTATTGAGGTGTGCATTCATCCCCACTTGATGGCTTTTTTCGACGTCCTCTTTCATCGCATTAGCAGTAAGAGCCACGATGGGAATATCTTGATTGTCTTGACGAATAATGGATGTCACTTCATAGCCATCCATAATAGGCATTTGAATATCCATCAGTATAAGTTCATACTTATTAGGGGAGGCATGGTATTTATCCAGCACCTCTTGTCCATCTTTGGCACTCTCAATAAGGATACCACTTCCATCAAGCAATCCACGTACGATCTCTTGATTGGTTTCATTGTCATCAACGAGTAAGATATGTGAACCTGCCAAGCCCATAATATCTTGAGCCAATTTATTCTCTTGGCTCTGTTGTACTTGTACTCCTTTTTTGTGACCTAGAAAAATGCTACTCAAAAGATGATTCAGCGTAGAAGGGTTAACAGGTTTGTGTAAAAAGAGATCAATACCAAAACGCTTGACGTTTTGAGCAATTGCCTCTTGTTTATAGGCATTGAGCATCATTATCGTAGTGCTTGTATTGGTACTCATGAGGTTCTCAAGTTGTGCTATTTTCCAATCGATTAAAATCAGATCATAGGTATTTTTAGATTGTTTGCTTAGGGCTTCTTGGATAGTATGGACTCCATCACTCTCAACATTAAAGCTTGCAAGTATATTTTGTAGGATCTCTTGCCATTGTTGGTTCGCATCAATGATCAATATCTTTTTGTTCTTAAAGTTTTGTAATACATGTTGCTCTTTACTGGGTTCAAGCTCAATCTCACAAAAAAAGCTACTCCCTTTGCCATATTCACTCTCTACCCAAATCGCTCCATTCATCAGTTCACTCAGTTGTTTGGTGATAGTAAGTCCTAGTCCTGTTCCCCCATATTTTCGGGTGGTAGAACCATCGGCTTGTGAAAAGGATTGAAAGAGTTTGGCTTGTTGGTCGGGAGTTAGACCAATACCCCTATCGCGTACCTCAAACTTGATTCGATTTTTATTGCTTGTACGAATGTAGAGTCCTACTTCCCCATCTTCTGTAAATTTAACAGCATTACTCAGTAGGTTGGTCAAAATTTGTGTAATACGAAGGCTATCTCCATAGAAGTTTTGATGCATATTGTGATCATAGGAGACAATAAATTCAAGCCTCTTTTCATGGATTTTAAGCTCCAACAACCCAGCAATGGCATCAACAACTTTAAAAAGATCAAAATCAACCTTTTCAATGTTGAGTTTTCCTGCTTCGATCTTGGAAAAATCTAAAATATCGTTGATAATGCCCAAAAGGGATTTGGCACTGTTGTCAATCTTTTGGAGATATCTTTGTTGCTTTTCACTTAGATCACTTTTAAGCAGTAGGTGACTCATCCCAATAATACCGTTCATTGGTGTGCGAATCTCATGGCTCATATTGGCTAAAAATTCAGATTTGGCTTTGGTTGCCTCTTGGGCTTTCTCTTTTTGGAAGATTAGATCTTTACTTTGTCTTTGAATGGTATCGATCATATCATTAAAGCCATTATTCAAAATTTGAAATTCATCATTACGTTGTTTTTTGATCTTGATACTGTAGTTGTGGTTTTTGGAAATTTTTTCCATGATACCTGTGAGTCTAAAGATAGGTTCAGTAAAGATTCTTTGTACTCTAATGGATAAAAAGTAGGTCAATACCATTAAAATCAAAGAGAGAAGAAAGAGTACAAGTAGCACCTCTTGTTTGGTTTTTTTGATCTCTTTGGTATCTGAAATAATGATGGATGTTGCCAGATATTCATGATCTAAAAAAAGATGGGTTGCTACCATCAAATAGCTCGTATTATGAAAGGTGAATACTTGATGCACTTGATGCTGTTTTAAATCAATATGTTCTCTTATTAACGCAACAAGCTTCTCTTTATCAACCCCTTGTTTGATATAAGAAGCAAACTCATTGTTATCTTGATAGATAAAAGCAGCATTGATACCTTGACTCTCTTTGAGAGACTCCAGAGTGGTTTTTGCACTCTCTTTTTGTTCAAAAGATATGGAGGCTATGAGGTTTTTTCCCATAATATTGGATAAGTTGATCAATTGATTGGTATCAACTTGTACTTTTTTATACGAGACATAGCTCATGATCCCAAACACAGAGAAAAGCATTGTAATAACTGCAACACCATTTAATATCAGTACCAGTTTATTACGAATTGAAATGAATTTTTTATCTGCTTTGCTCTTTTTGATCATGTAATTAAAATTTTCCTTCGATACGCAGATAATAGGAGGCTCCATTGTATCCAAACGGAGCCTCTACAGGATATTTTAATACACCACTGCTACTGTAAAAGGCACTGCCCGTATCTCCCCAACTATCAGGGTAGACATCAAAGAGATTTTTTGTCCCAATTGCAAGATTAAAGTTATCATTGATTTTATAGGAGAGTTCCATATCGGTAATCCACTTTGCCCCAAAATGATACAACTCATCATCCAAAACTGAGCTAAATTTACCAAATCTTTTGATATTAAGTGCATAGGTGTAGTTTCCTTTTTCTATTTGGGAATAGAGGGCGATGCTATCTTTGGGTTGCCCTGATATGATCCTCTCTTTGGTTATCTTATCAATTAAGATTGATTCACCCTCACTACCTAAAATAGATGGTGCGGTATTTATTTGGGTGATTTTTGTATTGTCGTAGTGATAGGCAAGTGTTGCTTTTAAGAGCGTATCATTTTCAAAATGATGTTTGTAATTAAGACGAATATCCACGCCATCGGTTTTGGTACTGATCGCATTGGTAAAATAGCGTGCTTTGGTGACATGGTGATGATCTAAAATCGCTTGAACTTGTGGTGAAACACTGCCTGAAATATTCCCCGTTAGCAAAATACGGTCATCGATGTCCGTACGAAAATAGTCGGCTGAAACTGAAAAGTCAGAAGAGGGTTGGTAGACAAAACCTAAGGTAAAGTGATTGGACTGTTCAGGTTTCAAGTCAATGGCACCTAAATCTCTTGCTATAGGATTACTTACGGCAAAAGTTCCAATTTGGCTAAGTTCTGTATTGACATACTCTGTGGTTGTGGAGGTAAAGTACGATTGAGACAATGAAGGGGCTCGAAAGCCCGTACTCACACTTCCTCGAAACATTATCGTACTTAGAGGTTTATAAATAGCAGATAGCTTTCCATCAAAGGTATCCCCAAAGTCACTGTATTTTTCATAGCGTGAAGCTATACCAAGGGTTAGTTTTTTAGTGATATTGAACTTTGCATCGACATAAACCCCCACACTATCACGACTTGCATCAACTTCATTACTTGGTAAAAAGCCTGGAAAACCTTGTGCTCCTGCATTGTCACTAAAATCACCCAAGATATACGAACTCTCCTCACCTGCATAAATTTTATAGTTTTCTTTGCGGTACTCAACTCCTGTAGCCAAAAAGAGAGAGTTTATCTGTTTGGATAGATCAAAATTAAGCACTTGCTGTCGATAAGAACTCCCCCCACTATCAAAGGATGTAGGTGAAAGATTACCCAAAGAGTCATTGAGGGTATTGTGAACAAAAAAATGATAATCGTTATAACCATGGGTGTAACTAATGTCCCATTTGATACCATTTTCAAGTATATCTTTGACCCCAAATGTCAAGGAGTAATCTAAAATTTCAGGTGCAATCATTGGTAAAAAACCATCAGGATAGAGGGCAGGGTTGTTTCGATCATCAATGCTTCGTCGATAAAATGCTCCCGCTTGGCTCTCTCTTTTGTTAAATGTACCATGGAGGTAGAGTGTTGTTCCATTTTTAGAGATAATCTCACTGTTAAGTGCTAAGAGTATGTTTTTCGCTTCAGGGTCTCCGTAGTGCATATTGATAGGGGCTGTGAGATTGTTTCGAGGGTCAGCATCAGGGTATTGGTCTCTGGAGTCTGCACCTGCGCGGTTGGTGGGTTGGCTATCTCTAAATTCTCCTGAGATATTGATAAATCCATCGTATTTTAAGGGGATGGAGTAGAAGAGATCCACTTGTTTATTCTCGCCATCTCCCTCTTTGGTCTGGGCGTACGTTGAGGTTATCTGACTCTTATGACCGTAGCCTTTGAGGATAATATTAATCACTCCTGCAATGGCATCGGATCCATACTGTGCTGCTGCACCATCACGCAGTATCTCAACCCGCTCGATGGCAGCTAAGGGAATGGTGTTGAGATCCACACTTGATGAGCCTCGACCAATGGTAGCATTGACATGAATAAGTGAGCTTTGGTGCAGTCGTTTTCCATTGACCAATACCAAGACTTGATCAGGGTTTAATCCACGAAGGGTAAAAGGTTTGGAGTGGTCTGAACCATCTTTGATACTAGGTCTAGGGTAATTGAATCCTGAAACGTACTTTTGCAGTACTTGACTGAGTTCCAACGCTCCACTGTGACGGATCTGTTGAGCTGTTACAACATCGATGGGGACATCGGAGCTGAGTGTGTCACGTTCACCACTTCGTGAACCTATATCTGCTTTTACCTCGGTTTCAATATTGATTAAATCTTTAAGAGGTTTTTCATAATACGTTTCACTCTGCACATCATTGTTATTAGAAGATGCATATATTAGTTGAGTTGCTACGATAGGTAACCATAGGTAATCTCTTTTTTTCACTACTCTTCTCCTGTGATAATTTCTTGTGCAATGGCTAACAGTGGTGATTTAATTTGAATATTGGAGTCTTTAGCTGCACCATTATTGATAACCAAATGAGGCTTTCGCATGACAAAGGAGAGTTGAATAATCCCTCCTCTTTGTGCAAAACCACGTTGTGTACTAATTGTTAATATGGAATTTTTTGTCGCATAGTCAATGGCTTTTTGAATCTTCTTTTTATTGGCTAGTGTAATAAATAAAATATCCGTATGAGCAATTTCTTGAAGTTTGGTGACATAGCGTATCTTAACTGATTTCCCGCGTATCTTTTTGTCTTGATACAATTCATTTAAGAGTTGATCAAAAGGATTTTTCCCAATCACTGTTATATAAAAAAACTTTTCATTGTTATTAGGCCATTGTGTAAATTTCGCAAACCGACCTATAAAAACAGCCTGTAAATCTCGTTCTTGATTGGATGCATTGAGGGGAAAGAGTATTCCTATCAATAAGAGAGTGATAACTATTTTTTGCAATTTGATACCTTTATAATAACCCTTATATTATTCTTTTTTAATGTTTTTTAAAATATTTGCTATACTATAAAAAAAAATTATAACAGATTTACCCTTAATAGGGTTTAATAGGTATCGTATTTCCTTAGCTTACTTTCTTTGTGTTTAATAATCGATCTTAAAGCCCATAAATGTAATGTCATCTTTACGACTGTATTTACCTTGATAGGTTTTTAAAGCATCCAAAAATAGATGTTTTTGGCTAGTAAAGTTCTTATCTTTATGCTCTTCAATAAGTTTCAAAAGATTCTTTTTCCCAAACATAAAGCCTTTTTCGCCTCCTGTTTGATCAAGGTATCCATCTGTTGCTAAGTAAGCATGGATTTGTGTTGTAAACTCAATGGTATGCTCGGTAAATGGGTAATCATCCCTAGATTTACTATAACCAATGGAGTGGCGATCTCCTTGGATCATCTTTACTTGGGAGTCTTCAATATAGATAAAGGGAGTTTGCGCTCCTGCAAATCTTATGAGTTTTTTCTTTTTATTGATATAGACAATCCCACCATCAAAACCAGAGTCGGAGAGAGCATTCATATCTTCTTGATTTAGAAGCTTTTTCATCACTTTATTAAAATGTTGTAAGATTTGTGCAGGACTCACATCATCATTGCTTCGATTGATTTTACCAATGACTTCTCGCTCAATGGCTTTGACCAGCATGGTGACAAATGCACCAGGTACCCCATGCCCTGTACAATCAATGACCATAAGTAGGCACTCATCATCATCTCGAAGCTCTTCAAAAAGATAAATATCTCCCCCTACGGTATCTTTAGGTTCCCATAAAATAAAGTAATTATCAAAGTACTTCTCTAAAAGTTGGGCTTGTGGGATAATCGCATTTTGAATCTGTGCAGCATAGGCAATGGAGTCTTGAAGATTGGTATAGAGTACTTCGAGTTGTTTAATGGTTGATTGCAACTCCAAATTGATTTTAACACGTGCTAAAAGCTCCACAGCTTTAAAAGGTTTGGTTACATAATCTACTGCACCCAAATCATAGGCTTTGACAATAGACTCCTCATCTGTACTTGAGGTAATAAAAAGTATGGGAATGTCTTTTGTCTCGTTACTGTTTTTTAATCGTCTGCATACCTCATAGCCATCAATCCCTGGCATCATAATATCAAGTAAGATGAGATCAATTTTTCTTTTTTCAATTACCTGAAGTGCTTTTTCACCTGAGAGTGCTGCGATGAGATTATAGTTTGTTGTATCAATCAATGAAAAAAGATTTAAAACAATATCAATATTTGACTTTTCATCATCTACTATCAATATATTTTGTTTATACTCCATCCATTTTCTCCTTCAATTGTCGCTTAAAATGATTATTCGTTAAAAAGTTCGAGTGCTTCATCAAACTCATAGTTGTCCACAAATTCCTTAATACGTTCAAAACGTTCTTTGTCTTTAGTGTTGAGTGCGTATTGATCTATTTTTTGGATAACAGTATAGCAAGTTTTTGGTTCCATAAGATTAAGAGCCCCTTTAAGTTGCTTAAACAGTTTGATTTTAAGCTGATCATTGATCAACTCTGTAGCATCATTTTCATCCTCTGCATCATTTTCAAGTTTTGTAGCGAGTTCATCGAGGATTGTATTGAGTTCTCTATGGAGTTTTGGAATGTATTGACGTCCGTTAGGTTCTTCTAACTCTTTACTAATTTCATGGAGTTTCATTGCTCCAATATTGGCACTAAGCCCTTTTAGGGTATGTACTTTACGTTTGAATGTATCTTCATCAAGCATTTCAAAGTCTAAATTTTTATAATCATCTTGAAAGTTATTTAGAAGTTTGAGGAAGAGTTTTTGATTACCTGCTAAATACTCCAAACCTTGAACTGTATCAATGGAGACAAATTTAGGAATTAAGTTTTCTTCTTGGAGTGTCTCTTGTGAAAGTACGGGGTCACTTTTTTTGGAGAGATATTCTAAAAGTACTTCATAGAGCTTTTCAACATCGATGGGTTTATTGAGATGTGCATTCATTCCAACCTTATGACTTTTCTCCACATCTTCCTTCATTGCATTGGCGGTAAGAGCAATGATTGGTAAGGTTTGATTTTCTTGACGAATGATGGAGACGGCTTGATACCCATCCATAATGGGCATTTGGATATCCATAAGAATCAATTCGTATTTTGTGGGGTTGGCATTGTATTTATCAACTGCCATTTGACCATTGGTTGCGATATCAATGTTAATACCACTGTTTTCAAGAAGACCAAAAATAATCTCTCTGTTGGTTTCATTATCATCTGCTAGGAGGATATTTGAACCCTTAAGAGAGGCAATATCTTGAGCTAACTTACTCTTTTGGGTTTGTTGTGAATAGTTGACTTTTACATCATTGAGGAAAATAGAAGTAAGAATATCATTTAAAATAGAAGGGTTAATTGGTTTTTGCAAAAACACTTCAATCCCTGCATCTTTTGCATCTTCGACTATTGAGTCTTGACGGTAGGCACTGACCATAATAATAGTGGGTGTTTTTTCATGGTTTATTTTTTCATACGCTATATTAATACGTTTTGTAGTTTCAATACCATTGAGTTTGGGCATTTGCCAATCCATCAAAATCAGGTCATAGAGGTTGTTGAAGTCGGTAATTTTATGGATGGCTTCTTTCCCACTGTAGGCACACTCCACCTCTACATTGAAGCGTCCTAGGATATTTATAAGAATCTCATGCCATGTCTCATTATCATCAACAATAAGGATTTTTTTGCCATCAAAGGTTTGAAACTCTTTGGCTACATGATTCTCTTGAAGCTCAATTTCACAGAAAAAACTACTCCCTTTGCCAAATTCACTCTCAACCCAAATACGTCCATCCATCAGCTCTGTTAACTGTTTTGAGATGGTAAGTCCTAGACCTGTCCCACCATATTTTCGAGTTGTGCTTCCATCGGCTTGTGAAAAGGATTGAAAGAGTTTGGATTGTTGTTCAGGGGTCAGTCCAATTCCTGTATCTCTTACTTCAAAACAGATACGATTTTCATCGCTCTTTGTGATATAGAGACCTATCTCTCCCTCATCGGTAAATTTAATCGCATTGCCCATAAAGTTGGTAAGGATTTGTGTAATCCTAAGGTTGTCTCCATGAAAACTTTTGCCTAGGTTTTTATCGTAACTAACAACCAACTCAAGGTTTTTTTCATGAATTTTAAATTCAAGTAATCCTACCACACTATCAATGACTTTAAAAAGATCAAAATCAATTTTATCAATGCTGAGTTTTCCCGCCTCAATTTTTGAAAAATCCAAAATATCATTAATAATACCAAGAAGTGACTTGGCACTGTTATCAATTTTTTGAATGTAGTTTCGTTGTTTTTCGTTGAGGTCTGTGCCAAGTGCTAGGTGACTCATCCCAATAATCCCATTCATTGGGGTACGAATCTCATGGCTCATGTTGGCTAGAAATTCTGATTTGGCTTGGGTTGCCTCTTCGGCTTTCTCTTTTGCTACTTCGAGTTCTTGGGTACGTTCTTGTACCTCTTGTTCAAGGTTTTCATTAAGTTTTTTGAGTTTGTTGTAGTATTTATCGAGCTTTGATGTCATCTCTACAAACGTATTGGTGAGTATCCCTACTTCATCACGGCTATTAATACTTGTAAGTTCTCTAACCTCTTCCATCTTACCATCAGCAATCTTTTGTGCCGAACGTGTTAGTAGGACAATGGGGTTGACAATACTTTTGGCTAATAGGTAGCCAATAAGGCTAAAGAAGAGTGTAATAAAGATGGCAGTGATGGTGGCACTCTCAATGTAGTTTTTAATCTGTTCTACAATCTCTTCTTTGGAGCGTCTGCTCTCTTCTTGAAGGTTTTGCATAGAGTAGATGATATTTACTGATCCCCAATATTCAGAAAGAGAGATAGGCATAACCGCAATGATTTTATTTTCTGTTTCTTTAATGGTAAAGGTCTCACTAAATATATTGGATACTTCCCCTTTGAAAAATTTTGCTGATTGGTCTTTGCTAATGGCTGTTGCACCGATGACACCTTCTCTTTTTAGTAAGCCTTCGAGTAGGGTATCGATATGTGAGAGGTTCATTGAGGCTAGGTCATTTTCAACTTCACTTGCAAGATGTTTGACGGTATAGGTGGCATTTTGTGTAAGGTTTTCTTTAAGCAGTACAAGTCGTTTTTGGAGGGCGTCATTAAGTATACTTCGTTCATCAACAACCCTGTTGTAGGTCATTGATGAAACTGTCACAACAATAATAGAGAGTATGACAAAAATAAACTTATTGGAAAGACTCACTTAATCACCTTGGTCGCTAATCCAAAGGCGGAAGCTTCATAAGCTCGATCCAATTGATTGGCTGTTCTTTGGTTAAAAATCACCGTTGTTCCTACAGGGACTTGAATAGGGGTAAAGGCATTTCCATTTTTAAAGGCATGAATCATACTGGCTATTTGTCTACCAATAGTATCGGCATCGAGTGAGATAACTAAGGTGGCTCCTTGATCAATAAAGAGTTTATGGTACGCAAAGATAGGCTTTTTATGCTGTTTCATATAGCTAAAGAGTTCTCTGACCTTTGCTTCATCTTTGATCAAAATAGGGTCAGCAATAAGAAGTAATCCATCCGCCTTGGCAAGTTTGTTTTTATCAATCATCTCAGGAGTACTGATTTTTTGCTCAATGAGCTTGATTCCAAGAGCTTTGGCCTCTTTGTTGTAATGATCTAAAATATCTTGTGTATACTCACTATAGATTACAGCAAGCTCTCTTATACTTGGGAAAAATGATTTTATTAATGTCAATTGCATACCACTGTGCAGTTCATTAGAGACACCAAAATATTTTTTTGTTGAAGGGAGTCGTTCATAATTGACGATAGAGCTAAAAAAGATCTCTTTTTCAGGTATATATTTATAGGCATACTGGTAGGCTTTTGTTCCTATGGTATAGACAATATCAGGATAAGACTCATAGAGATAGTTTTGAATCTCTTTTTCCGACATCTTAGAAATATCCATATAGGTTGCAGGATGGGTAAAGCTCGTCTTAAAAGCATTTTCCACTTGATGGTATCGATCAATATTACTGTTGGAATTGATCACAAGTACCTTTTGTGCATTTAAAAAACTTAATGCAACCAATAATAAACTTAACATTATTTTCATTACTTAGCCCCTAATTGAGTTAATTGATTTTTATTGAGTGTCACAATCTTACCTACACCTAATAGTCTTAAAAGCTTTCTACCTTTTGCATCTCGATGCATCTGTTTAAAAAGCTTTATTTTTTGATTGTCAATAGGACGATTAGCCTTTGACGCAATTATCATACGATAGATAGGCAGTGATTCACTGATTATCCGCATATTTTTGGTCAAACTAGGGTTGACCTTTTTTAGTTGTTCAAAGCTCTCTCTGGATACGGCAGCTACTTGACTCATACCATATCCTAGTGCCATTAATGCATCGATCTCTTTAGGAACCTTGAGTACTTCAAGTTGTGTTCCTGTTGATTTTTTGACAAGTTTGTTTGTGTACTTTGTTGAAAATGCTGAAGTCACAATACCTCTCACTCTTCCATACCCTTTTGCAATTAATACATTGGTTTCACTGGTTGTATTTTTACTTTTTTCTACCAAAAGAGGCTTAAGATTATAGCTTTTTGCTATCTCTTTGAAATGATACCCCGATAACATAAAAAGACAGTTACTTTTTGCAACGTATTTTTCAAATGTTTTTTTATCACTAAAGGGTTGAAATTCAAATTTACCATAAGATTTGAGGTAGCTGTCAAACAGTACCTTCAAACTTTTATAGTTTTGAGTTTTTTGTTTGGGAGTGTAGTAGAGAATTTGACAAGTATTAGCTAACGAGACAGTGATAAAGATCAAAAAAGTTATTAAAAATTTCATTGTTTTACTCTTTCCTTTAGCTTAAAATTTATATTTTAGTTCTGCTGTGAATGAACGCTGAGCGAGAGGGTAGTCAGCAACACTAGAGGTGTGATACGCCTTTTCATCCAAAAGATTGTTGATCGTAAACTTGAGTGTTAAGTCATCATCAATGAGTTCTTTAACTAAGAGTGTTGCATTGGCAATGATCATACTCTCAATAGGTGCTTTGGTATCACTTGGGCTTCGAAGCTGTTCGCTTTTGTAGTTGGCATCAATATAGAGATTGTAGTTTTCATTAAAGCGATAGTTGAGTCCGATATAAGCTGTATGTTTGGAGATGCCACTTAGCAGTGCTTTGTCATAATCATCATTCTTGGGTTCTTGATAGGTATAGTTCGCCAAAATATAAGAGCCTCTTCCTAGATTATATTTGATCTCTGATTCTAAGCCAAGCACAACTAAACTTCCCTCATTACCATACATATTGGTATTTCCAAGTGAGATAATGTCTGTGATTTTATTGTGAAAGAGGGTTAGGGTGAAATCAGCTCGTTTGAAGCTACTATTTTGCCATCCTAGTTCAACGGTTTTAATTTTTTCAGGATTGAGATTAGGGTTTCCAATAATAGAAGGGTTGTTCTGATTATAAAGCTCTGCAAAAGTAGGGGCTCTAAATGCCTCTCCATACATGACTTTGAAGATATTGTTTTCATTGGCTTCCCAAACAATCCCTGTTCGTGGATTGACTGTTCCTCCAAAATCACTAAAGTGATCATATCTTGTTCCCAAAGATACCTTAAGGCTTTTGGAAAATTCATAGATTAACTCCCCATAAAAAGCGTAGACTTCACGATCTACAGGTGCAATCGAGCGAAGTTCAGGGGGGAGGAGTGTCATGGTTGGGTAAGGAGCCATGGTTAAAGGATCATAGTTTTGTATCTCTGTAGGTTTATCAATGTTTTGTTTTTCAAACATCATACCTGAGATAAAGACAAAGTTGTCTCCTCGATACGTTCCTACTACCTCCATCCCTTTTTTGGTACTCTCCCATGAAGAGTTTGCCAAGATACCGTTGGGGTAGATAGGGGCAGGAAATCCTGCAGGAAAAACCTCCAATGTATTGTTTGGGGTGTTCTTATCGTAGTAGGCACGTGCATGCAGAGAAATATCTTTTGAAATATCTTTTTTATAGCCCGCTTCTACAAAGAGTGACTCATAGTTATAAAGTGTATTCTTATTAAGTGCATTGGCGATACCAAAATAAGGTCCCTCTTCTCGGTCACTGTATTGCCCCATTAGATAGAAGCCTTTGTAATCCATCTTAAAATGCATATTTTTACGTTTACTTGAAGTATCTGCTATGCCAGAATTGCCTAATGCATCGCTTGCAATATAAGGATCATACCCATCGGTTTGTGTGACATTGATATTTCCACTAATTGAGAGTGCTCCGTAGACTTTTCCAAAGAGGAGGTTAAAAGTCTTGCTGTTAAACGACCCTCCCTTGATACTAGCCTCAATGCCATTGATATCTTTTGCATCTTTGGTGATGATGTTGATCAGTGCGGTAAAGGCATTCTCTCCATAGAGTGCCGAAGCAGGACCACGTACGACCTCAATACGTTTGACATTATCAAGAGGAATCTTATCATATTGAACTGTCGCTCCACCATTTCGTAGGGTATTAAGTGAATGACCATCAAGTAAAATGAGTACTTTTTCTGAAAACCATGTTTTTGTACCTCGTGATTCAATTTCATTGGTAAACATATTACTTTGATGTACACCAAGACCTGGTACACTACGCAGTGCATCGATTAATGTTTGTGCACCCATCTTTTCTATCATATCGGAGTCAACGACAGTCACGGATGCGGGTGTTTTTTTGATATTCTCTTTGAACTTGGATGCTGAGATGACAAAGGTCTCTTCTTGAAGCCAGAGTTGCTCTTTTTGCAGTGTGCTTTCAAAACTGTTTGAAAACAATAAGACTGGTAGAGTCAGTACAGTACCTAGTATTCGCATACTTGCTCCCTTACTATATAAATCATTGATACTCTCCTTAGATTACTCTTGATTCCATCAATACAAAATATACCCCAAAATCTGACCACTTACTATTTAAAAAATACTACATGATATTATATTTGAAATTTGCTAGAGATATAGTTAAAGATTAGCTCAAAATTGTTTATTTTGAAGAAAAGATGTGAAAATGAAACCAAATTGATGTACAATTATAGCGATTAAAGTTTTAAAAAAAAATATCTAGTATATCTTATATTTTAAATTTATCACTGTCACAGTTAAGGAGTATTTAAAAATTATTTTTTTAATAAAATCATCTTAAAATCAAACCAAATTAATGTATAATTATATCGATTATAATTTAAAAGTAAGATTGCTATTTAGCAGCCATGGTTAATGTTAGGAGAATAAATGTCAACTATAAATTTATATAGTAGTGAAGTGAATGATCAAGCAATATCTCTTCATGTAAGTAAGCATCAATCTAAGATCAGTGAATGTGAAATGTTTAAGGCAAAAGAGTTTGCCTTTATTGGAATAAGTTTGGGGAACTCTTATTTCAATGAAAAAAGATTAGAGTTAATATTTAAAAGCTTTAGTGCAAATTTTAAGAGAGTTGCCGTATTACTCGTAGATAAATTAGCAGTACATAACTACAGAGCATTAGGTTACAATGAACAAAAAATACATCAGAAAATGAGAAAAAATATTAATGTAGCGGTTAATAGGATAACAAGGGCGATAGAGAAGGCTAATACTCTTTATGAAAAAGACAATATAGAGTTTTATCAGTGGGAGGATATAGAAAAATTTGATGCCTATCAAGATTCACTGCAAAAAGTAACGCACTTGTATGAAACCAATCTTGAATTTCAAAATACACTTAACCAAACTACACAAGAGGTCATTGAAAAATATTTGCATGAAGAGTTTGAGACTTCTTTTTTAGATGAATCCAAATGGTATTTTTTAAAAGAAGTTGCTTTTGGATCATGTATTAATGAATTTTTTAATGAAGAAAAAGTCTTAAATTGTTATTATCAAGACTTTAAGTTTTATAGAGAGTTTTTTGAACATGATTATATGCAACTAGAGAGTTTAAAAAAACAAGATTTTATAGTGTACCATTGTAGTGAATAGGGTATTCCTAACTTTCTAATTTTATAAACGTGACTATCAAATGAATCCTCTGTGGTATTTTGTTTTAGAGGGGTGTCAAGTTTTTCAGTGGCACATCTTTTGATAGTGAGGTTCAAGCTAAGAAAACATGGCTTGAATTTCCCTCTCTTACTCTCCCTTGCCTGTTTTGAAAAATTGCATATAACCATTAATTTTATCATAAGGATACAAAGATGATACCCCAAACACTTTTTATCACCAATGGAGACAGTGTAGCTAAGATTATGCAAGAGCTAAATTTTGAAGGGGATATTTTGCCATGGAGAGATATCTTGCATGAGGGGGCTGTGCCTGCTAAGCTTGATTTTAAATCGCTTTGCCAAAAAAGAGCAGAGTTTATCATCTCCCAAGGGTGGGGCGATGCACGAAGTGTGCAAAAGCACTTTGATGATGTGATAGAGAAGATGAATGAGCTTCATTGGTATAGGGATATAGAGTTGTGGTTTGAACATGACCTCTACGATCAGCTCCAAATAGTCCAAATTCTTGATTTTTTAGCCGATAAAAATTTAGAAGAGGTTTCCATAGTCTGTAGTGCCAATTATCTAGGGGAGCAAAGCCCCAAATCACTGCTCAATCTCTACCAATTTCAAGAGCAGGTAACACAAGCACACTATGACTTAGCTAAGAAGACATGGCAAGCCTTTCGTATGGATACACCTCTAGCGTTGCAAGCCTTATTAGATGAAGATACATCTGCTTTGCCTTTTCTTCACAGTGCCATTACACGACTCCTCCAAGAGTATCCAAGCACTTACAATGGACTACCACGCTCTATGCAAAAAACCTTTGAGATTATCGCCAGTGGTGAGCATACACCGTGGAAGATATTTCAAGCCTATCAAACGAGTGAAGAGGCACGCTTTATGGGTGATAGTGGCTTTTGGACTATGCTCAACGGTTATATCGATGCACCCAATTCACTCCTTAAAACGCAATCCAATCAAAAACTCTCATCACCTTTTAATCAAGATGAAACGGTTGGCTTAACTCCACTTGGTCTTGAGGTGATGGAGGGCAAAAAAAGCTGGTGGGATATAGGGATTATTGATAGATATATTGGTGGAGTGCATATTAGCAATAAGAAGCGTTGGTGTTATGATGTGGAGGCTAAGCAGGTTAGAAGATCATAAATTAAATTGAATCTTGGATTGATTGAATGACCCGTTCCAAATCCAACACTACCGTAGTCCCTTTACCCTTTGTCGATTTGATATCGATTCCTATGCCGTATTTATCGCAGTAGCTTTTTACAAGTGCCAGACCTATTCCTTTGCCCTTATTGTTGGCATTGGCTTGAAAGTAGCGTTCAAAGATAGCCACCATCTGCTCTTCATCGATACCCATGCCTTGGTCTTGAATATAGAGTCTATACTCTTTGAGAGAGATAGTGATAGGAGCATCTCTATCACTGTACTTCATCGCATTTTGCAAGATATTATCGATTACCTTTTCAAAGCCAATCTTATCAAGATAGAGTTGTGTGCTGACAGAGGAATCAATATTAATAGGGTTTCGTCCCAGTTCTGCCAAGGTCTCCACACGTTGGTTTAGTAGCTCATGCAGATCAAAATGCTCTTTTTCAACGCTGGCAATTTGCTTTTTGATAGAGTAGCTTAGCTCCAAATAGAGGCGTTGCAATCTTTTAGAAGCCTCTGTGATACGCTTAAGGCGTTTGATGGTTTTGGCATCATCTCTATGGACTTTGGCGATCATTGCACTGTTGGCATCAATGGTAGCGATGGGGATGTTTAGCTCATGAAGGGTCTCTTTGGTGATATGAAGCAAGGCATCATCAAGCTCTTTTTGTTTCTCGACAATATACGAAATCAAGATATACCCTAGCAACGTAGCAAAGAAAAGCCCTACAAAAGAAGCCATTATAAAATTAAGTGGCGTATATCCAAAACGATCAATATAGAGATAGATAGTAGCGATCATAATGGTGGTCGTAAGGATATAGAGGAAAGTTAAAAAAAAGGGATTTTTAGAGAGCAAAGATATAGCCTACCCCACGGATATTTTTAAGACGCAAAGGGAAATATTTTTTGATCTGTGTGACATAGACACGAATCGCTCCACTGCTACTCTCTTGGCTCGTTGCCCATAGGCGATTTTCAATCTCTTCAAAGGATACCACACTGCCTTTGGCTTCAAGCAAGATATGAAGCAATAATGAGGCTTTTTGGGTGAGTTCAATGCTTTGATTACCTTGATAGAGGAGTTTGGAGTGGGTATCAAAATGGTAGTTGTCAATGGCTATTCTAGGGCTTCGAATAGAGCGTTTGAGCAGTGCTTCGATGCGAAACTCTAGTTCATCAAGATCAATGGGTTTTTTGATATAGTCATCACATCCTACACCAAAGCCATTGGCAAGAGAAGCTTTATCATCGCGTGAAGTAATAAAAATAGTGGGGGTGGTATCGTTGCTCTCTCGTAGTTTGGCTAAGAGATCAAATCCACTTTCATAAGGCAGATTGACATCAAAGAGGTAACAATCAAAATTTTGCTCATAGGTAATATCAAGTGCAGAGTAGGGATCAAGGGCAAAGCGTACACTATGCCCTAAATCCTCTAAAAAATCTTGCAGTGTCTCATTGAAGAGTTTATCATCTTCAAGAATCAAAATAGTTGCCATAAGGCTCCTTACATATACATTCCACCATTGACTTTAAGCGTCTCACCTGTGATGTAGCTAGAGTGATCAGAGAGTAAAAAGGCTACGGCATCGGCTACTTCACTTGGCTTTCCAAATCGTGCCAATGGAATCTTAGAGATAAAGGCATCTTTGACTTCATCTTTGAGTACATCCGTCATCTCTGTAGCGATAAATCCTGGCGTGATGGAGTTAAATCGTATCCCTCGTGGAGCAGACTCCATTGCAAAAGATTTGGTCATGGTAATGACTCCACCTTTAGATGCTGAGTAGTTGGTTTGCCCCGCGTTACCTGTTTCACCTACAATTGAAGCGATATTGACAACTGAGCCAAAACGTTTTTTGCCCATCACTTTAAGAGCCTCACGACAACCAATAAAGGCGGATTTTAGATTGGCATCAATAACTGCCATAAACTCATCGGTTTTCATTCGCATAGCCAATTTATCTTTGGTGATTCCTGCATTATTGACAAGATAGCTTAGTTCTCCATCAGTTGTTACAATGTGTTTGATAGCATTTACAAACGCCTCTTCATCACTCACATCACAGCCAATAATATCACAGGCTCCACCCATCTCTTTGATTTCCAGTGCTACGGCTTTGGCTTCCTCTTCACCTGAACGGTAATTGATCCAAACTTTGAGTCCATAGGTTGAGAGTACTTTGGCAACCTCTGCACCAATTCCACGACTTGAACCTGTAACGAGGACATTTTTTCCACTAAATTTCATAACACTCCTTTGTTGTATTGTATGGTTGAATTAGCATGAAGCATTGGGAAAGAGAATCTCTTTAATGCGTTCAAACTCTTCATAATCCTCATCATTGATCTCATCCGAACAGATAATCTGATTGAGTTGTTTGAGAATCTTGTATTTGGTGTATTGATCATCTTTAAGCACACGCCGAATAAACTCAGCATGTTCATTAATATCGTAATCCTCTTGCATAATGGCTTGTAAAAACTGCTCCGCTTCCCCGCTATCGCATCCAAAATCTTGATCCATCAATCGACAAAAGAGAGGTGTCTCTTTGGCTACATCTCGTTTATCGACTTTAATAATGTGTGCTAAGATAGTGGCGACTGATTTTTTGATCTTTTGCTCCATGATAAACCCCTATAGAAAATTAATCAATATATTACTATATATAGGCTTTTTAGTCAAGTTATAACCATGGCAAAAGTTTCTCAACTTGCAATCCCATCGCATTTGACTCTAGTCCTGTAACACTTAGAATATATTTTTTGCAAAAGCCTTCGACCATACAAGCCCCTGCTTTGCCTCTCCAAAGTCCACTTTGGATATACTCTTCAATATCATTGGCTTCAAATGGAGCAAAGTGATAGGTAGTTGTGGAGATATTGCTAAAGAGATACGCTTGTGTCTGATAATGTAGTGAGGAGATAATTGAGATAGTTGAGCCACTTTGGATATTTAGGATGCGTCTTGCATCATTTTCATCTTTGGCTTTGCGTAAAATCTCACCCTCACTTGAAGCAATCACCGTATCGGCACAAAGCAGGGGCAACTCCATCCCAAACTCCTCAATCGAGGCTTTGAGCTTACCAAGGCTAGCGATATAGACGAACTCTACCGCGTCCGTAGCAGTGATCTGATCTTCATCGTAGTCGGGAGATTTTTGGGTGTATTCAACGCCAAAGTTATCAAGCAATAAAGCACGAGTTTGCGAGGAGGAGCAGAGGTGTATCATTTGAGCAACCCCGCTCCATCCATTGGTGTGCTTCGGTCTTGGGCGTAGATTCTCTCTCCATCACGCAAATCATACTTCCATATAGGAGCATTGGCTTTGAAATCTTCGACAAACTCATCGATAAGCTCCAATGCTACACGGCGTTTGGGTGAAAAGACTGCTGAAATATAGGAGCTAGTATGTATCGGGACATCCCCACGTGAATGTGCCATTTTGACAATGGCTCCTCGTTCACTAGCTCGTTCAACCCAGCTATCAAACCACTTTTGTAAGATTGGCTCATAGATATCAAAGCTAAGCCCCTCAATCCCATCTTCATCACGAATCGTGCCTACAAAGGGGATAAAGGCTCCATAATTTGAGCTTGCCTGCTCATCAAGCCACTTGCCAAAGATCATCTTGACATCTAAGTTGCCATCGTATATCTCCATCTTAGCCACCACACACAGGGGGTAAAATCGAGACACGATCACCATCTTTGAGTGGAGTATCAATTTGGCACACCATCTCATCGTTGATGGCAATGGCACACTTCTCAAGCCACGGTGCGACTTTTTCATCTTTTTTCAAAATGGCTGAGAGTTCTTTGAGTGAGCTAGCCTCCACTTCCATAGGCTCTTGCCCCATAGGGCCTAAAAATTCTACTTTTATCATTATTTTTTCTTTTGTTGAAATTTCTTATAATCTTACCTTGATAGAGGTTAGATTTGACTAAAATTTGAATAGGTAGCTTTGGTACTGGCAACCAGAAAAGCAAAATTTAAATTATTTAACAGTCTCTAACTATGGCTATACCCAAACAAATAATAATAAATTACAATTTGACATATTTTTTACTTTTTTAGTTTAATGTGTGGTATAGTTATTTATATGGTTTTTCCCTCTCTTTCCGATTGGGAGTTGAATCCAACGGTAGGTTTGGCAGACCAAACGTCTAGGTGATGGTTTGGGTTGTAAAATGGTTGTTACTGGTAAGGTGGGTGTACCCCACCAAATCAAATCGCACTTCCCCCTTGTTCCCAAGCTCCAGCTTGAGAATGTGGATTGGAGGTTGGTGAGGTGAGGTGATAGTGTTTGAATCAAAATGTATTGAATATTATAAAGGTAATGTATGTACATATCAAAAATAAAAATAAAAAATTTTAGAAATTTCAAGTCAAAAGAGATAGAGTTTAATGATGGTGTTAATGTCATTATTGGTCATAATAACGCAGGTAAAACAAATCTTATAAAAGCATTATCGTTAGTTATAAATACAGATAGTTATAAGCGATTAGATATAGATGATTTCAATAAAACTATAGAACTTAATGAATTACAAGCTGAGCCACCAACGATAAGTGTATCAATAACTATACAAAAAAGGCAAAGAAGAAGAGCCTGACGATTTAGTTACAATTGCTAATTGGCTTACCAAATTAGATGACGACTATGAAGCTCTATTAACTTATGAATTTTTCTTACCTGAAAAAAAGCATGAAGAGTATCTCAATAGCATAACAACGGCTTCCGATGTTTTAGAAGCATGGAAAATTATAAAAAATGATTTTATTCGATTTTATACATATAAAATTTGGGGTGGTAATCTCACTAATCAAGCGACTGCTGATTCTGAATCATTACAAAAATTTGATTTTCAATTTTTAGATGCTATTAGAGATGTAGAGAGGGATATGCTTACGGGAAGACATACTTTACTAAGAGAAGTTTTTGACTTTTTTATGGACTATGAAATAAAGATTGATGACAATAAATCACCTGAAGAAAAACAACAAGAAATTAAAGCGAATAAAGAGGAATTTTCTAAAAAAGCTGATACTTTGATTAATGACTTAAGTACTCGAATCGAAAAAGGTAAAGATGAAATTCTTTCTTATGCAAAAGATACAGGAGCATCATTTAACAAAGCTAAACCAAATTTTGAAGGTAGTGTTTCTGAAAATGAAATGTATTCAGTTTTAAAACTTATCGTGGAGTATGAATCAGGTATAAAAATACCTGCGACACATAATGGACTAGGCTATAACAATTTAATTTTTATGTCATTACTATTAGCAAAAATGCAAATTAATGCTGATGTAGATTATTTGGATAGTAATGCTAAAGTTTTTACAACATTAGCCATTGAAGAACCCGAAGCACATCTTCATCCATCTATGCAATATCAATTTTTGAATTTTTTAAACAAAAATAAAGCAGATAAAAAAGTGCGTCAAATATTTGTGACAACACACTCTACACATATTACTTCGGCAATTTCATTAGATGAGATTATAGTATTACACAATAATGATGGTACAACTTCTGTTGGATACCCAAGTAAAGTATTTGAAGTAAATGAAAAAAGTAAAAAATATGTTCAAAGATTTTTGGATGCAACAAAGTCTGATATGCTTTTTGCTCAAAAAATACTGTTTGTAGAGGGGATAGCTGAGCAACTTTTGATGTCGGTTTTTGCAAAATATTTAGATTTATCATTGGAAGAGAATCATGTAGCCGTTATCAATGTCGGTGGTCGGTATTTTGAACACTTTTTACATTTATTTGATAGTGAAAAAGAGAATACTATTGATAAAGAAATTGTTTGTATTACAGATAGAGACCCAGAACGAAAAGAAAAACCTAATGGAAAGTATAAAAAATGTTATCCTTATGAATATAATCAGGATGCTACGAATTATGATTATCAAATAAACTCTAGTATTAATAGTTATCCAAACCATCAAAATATTACCTTTTACAGTCAAGATGAAACTTATGGTAAAACGCTTGAATATGATTTGCTTTTGCATAACCCAACACTTAAATTATTGGTTACGGAATCAATGAGTAGTCAAAATGAAATTAAAGAGTTAATGACACAATACAAGGATAATAAAACACTTGATAATTTATTAGATAAATTGCGAAATAGTGACGAAAATACAAGAATAAAAGATAGCATTATTTCTAACACAAGTTTTAATGATGATGAAAAGAAAAAAGCTATCATAGCTTCAAGATATTTAAACTCTGTAGGTAAAGGTGAAAATGCTTTAGAGCTATCTTATGCACTGTTGGAAAACTTGGATAAAAAAGGTACAAGTGACTATCAAGATGTTGTTGTACCTGAATATATCAAAAATGCTATAGAGAAGTTATGCCAATGACAATTACTTCTGATACTAAAATTACAGACATTGATAATCACCTTAAAGTTTCAGCAGGTCCAGGAGCAGGTAAAACTCATTGGCTAGTTAATCACATAAAAAATGTTTTGCATCATTCCGACAAACTCTCTATCAGTAAAAAAGTTGCATGTATTACATACACCAATATTGCTGTAGAGACCATTTTAAATCGGCTTGGTACATCAGCAACACAAGTAGAGGTCTCTACTATACATAGCTTTTTGTATAAACATATTGTCAAGCCCTATGCTTCTTTTATTGCAGAGGAGTATAATTTAAATATTTCAAAAATGGATGGGCATGATGAGACTATCTTGTCAAATTATAGTTTTTTAACTGAATGGAAGCAAAGAACAAATCAAGCAAGAATTCGAGATGACAATGTAGTAGTAGAAGCATTTAAAAAATTACAATGGATATTTGATAATGAGGAATTACATCCAAGAACTCCATATCCTTTTAGAGTAGCGGGGTATCCAATAAGAAATGATTCTTATATGGAATATAAAAAGATGACATGGGAAAAAGGAATAATCCACCACGATGATGTATTGTTTTTTAGTTATCAAGTCATCAAAAGATTTCCTTTTGTTGCAAAAGTTTTATCTGAAAAGTTTCCCTATTTTTTCATTGATGAGTTTCAAGATAGTAATCCTATACAAGTTCAGATTTTTAGAGAATTAGCTCAAAACAGTAGTGCAACAATTGGTGTCATTGGAGATATGGCTCAATCCATTTATGGTTTTCAGGGAGCTGACTATACCCAATTTCAAAGTTTTAGTTTACCCAATATACAAGAATATGAATTACAAGAAAATAGAAGAAGTTCGAATGAAATTATTACTTTACTTAACAAGATACGAAATGATTTAGCCCAAACTCCAATACGAAATACAAGTTTTACAAAACCATATATATTTGTAGGTGATATGATAAGTTCACTTGCACAAGCCCAAACCATCTGTAGTAGTGAAAAAGTGTATACACTATCACGACAAAATATTACCTCTAATGCTATGAAAGCCCAAATAAACGGTGGTCAATTAAACCATCGCTTGTTAGATGAATTAAAAGAAAAGGATAGCAATAAAGATAGAAGTATATTGATTTATTCATGTATTAGAGCTGTTAGCTATGCAAAGGAAAATAAGTTTAAAGATGCTATAAAAGAGTTAGAAAAATTACATTTAGAAAAGGATAAGCAAGATAATAAGAAAAAATCACTTGAATATCTTAGAGTATTGCTAGAGGATTATCAGACTTATCATGAAACATCGCTATTGGAGTTTTCAGAATTTGTAAAAACCAATATTAATAAAACTATATCAAAAGTGAGTGGAGAAAAAATTAAAACATTTTATGAAAATTATACTTTTAAACAACTATCTTTATGTGTTTCCATTCCAGAAGATATGAGTCTTCATAAAACGATACATAAGGCAAAAGGTGATGAATTTGATAATGTTTTGGTTGTATTGCAAGAAGAGTCACATATTGACTTTCTAGTAAAACCTAATCTATTAAAGGAAGAACACCGAGTCAATTATGTAGCTGTTAGTAGAGCTATAGATAGATTATTTATTTCGGTACCAACTTTGGATGAGGATAAAAGAGAGTTGTTAGAAGAATATTTTGAAATACAAGATATTGATTGAAACTAAAGATTAAAACATATTTAACGCATACAGTCCAATACGCATTCCTAAGCAGGAGCTTGGGAAGGATACAAACCAAATCGGTGGGCTAGGAAGCACCACCCTACAAATTTCAACCATTATAGAGGTGCTAAAGTTGGATACGAAATCAAACTTAACTTTGACGTTTGGTCTGCCAAACCTATGGGAGAAGATCAATAACCTAGATTTTAATTACGGAAAATTCGCCACAATTACATTGTAAAAGAGAGATAAAATGCCAAAAATAACCGTACTTGACAATCCTATTACCACACTCAAACTCAATCAAGATGACTATATCTGTATCACCGATATTGCTAAATACAAAGATAGCACACTAGCCAATGACATTATCAAAAATTGGTTACGTAATCGTAATACGATAGAGTTTTTGGGTATTTGGGAGCAGTTAAACAATCCTGATTTTAAACCCGTCGAATTCGACGGGTTTAGAAAAGAGGCAGGGCTTAATAGCTTTACCATGAATCCCAAAAAATGGATAAGCAGTACCAATGCTAAGTGGCGAGAAGCCAATCCCGATAAAAAAGGCAATATTCGTGATGAAACTAATGTAAGTCAATTGGTCTGCTTGGCTAATCTTGAATCGCTTAATACTCATTTTATCCATGAAGGGTTGAGTCAATCCCCGAGATTGAAAAAGCTTAATAGTATTGCTATTGGGCAGATGAAAATTTTAAACAGTGAAAATTTAAAAAAGTTGAAATAGAGGGAGATAGAGCCTTATAGGTTATCAATTTAATTTCCTTATCCATTGAGATATTATTTTTTTATGTTAGAATAACACAAAAATTTCGCAAAGTATAGAGTGTATGAAAAATTTAATTATCGTTGAGTCCCCTGCAAAAGCTAGAACCATATCCAACTTTTTGGATAAAGACTACAAAGTGATCGCCTCAAAAGGGCATATCCGTGATCTTCCTAAAAGTACCTTTGGTATTACGGTCGATGAGGAGAGTGGTGAGTTCGTCCCCAAATACTCCATCCCTCGAACGGCAAGTCCCATTGTCAAAGAGATCAAAGAACTCGCCAAGAAAGCCGAAACAGTCTTCATCGCGACGGATGAGGATCGCGAAGGAGAGGCGATTGGGTTTCATATTGCCAAAGCTATAGGCAAAGACCCGCATAAACTTCCACGGATTGTTTTTCATGAGATTACCAAAAAAGCCATTATTCATGCCCTAGAGAACCCACGCAATATTGATGGTGATAGCTTTAATGCCCAACAGACACGTAGGATGCTCGATCGAATCGTGGGATATAAACTCTCACCTCTGCTTGCTTCTAAAGTACAAAAGGGACTCAGTGCAGGTCGGGTACAGAGCTCTACGCTTAAAATCATTGTTGACCGTGAAAAAGAGATTCAAGCCTTTAAACCTGTAGAGTATTGGAGCATCGATGCTCTTTTTGAAAAGACCATAGAGTCTTCTATCTACTCTTTTGAGGGCAATAAGCTCGATAAGCTCTCTATTAAAAATGAATCAGAAGCCAAAAAGATAGTCGATTCGATTAATTCTGAGAGTTTTAAGGTCAAAGAGATCAAAAAAACACTCAAAAACTCTAAAACTCCACCTCCCTTTATGACCTCTACTTTGCAACAGACAGCCTCCAATCAACTTGGAATGTCACCTAAAAAGGCGATGATGATCGCTCAAAAGCTCTATGAGGGGGTCAAGACTACCGATGGTGTGGCAGGAGTGATTACCTATATGCGAACCGATAGTTTAAACCTAGCCAAAGAGGCGGTTAGCAGTGCACGGGATCATATACTCGATACCTATGGTGAAAAATACCTACCTAAATCATCCAAAAGCTATGTCACCAAATCCAAAGCCGCCCAAGAAGCACACGAAGCGATTCGTCCTACTATCATTGGATTTACCCCTCAAATTGCGAGAGACTACCTCACAAGTGATGAGCTTAAACTCTATACGCTTATCTACAACCGCTTTTTAGCCTCTCAAATGAGTGATGCAAGGCTTGAATCGCAAACGATTATCTTCAAAGGTGAAAAGACAGAGTTTAAAGCCACGGGTTCAAAGTTGGTGTTTGATGGATACTACAAAGTAGCCCGAACCAACCAAAAAGATAAACTTCTCCCTGCTCTTGAAGAGGGGCAGAGTGTGAGCCTTGATAAACTCATTGACAAGCAAAACTTCACCGAACCACCACCACGCTATAATGAGGCTTCTATTATCAAAAAGCTTGAATCACTTGGGATTGGAAGACCTAGTACCTACGCTCCAACGATCTCGACGCTCCAAGCACGCGATTATGTGACATTGGAAAAGAAAAAAATTATCCCAACAGAAGTAGCCTTTACGGTAACCAAGCTACTTGAAGATAACTTTAGCGATATTGTTGATAGTGGCTTTACAGCTAATATGGAAGATACGCTTGATAAGATTGCTGAGGGGCAAGAGGATTGGCAAAAGGTACTTAAAGAGTTCTATGAGCCTTTTATCCAAAAAGTATTGGATGGGAAAAAGAACATCAAAAGCCTTAAAGTCGCCATCCCTACGGGTGAAAAGTGTCCTGATTGTGAAGATGGGGATCTCTTGCTACGAAAAGGTCGATACGGTGAGTTTATCGCTTGTAGTAATTTCCCAAAGTGTAAACATACCAAAAACATTGGGGATAAAGAGGCTCCAAAAGTAGAGAAAAGTGATGAGAAGTGTGATAAGTGTGGGGCGGATATGGTCATCAAAGACTCTCGCCGTGGGAAGTTTTTGGCGTGCAGTGCCTATCCCAAGTGTAAAAATGCCAAACCTCTTACTCCTCCAAAAAAACTTGATGTGCCTTGCCCTGAGTGTGGCAAAGATATCGAAGAGAAGCAAGGGCGACGCAATAAGTTCTTTGGTTGTAGTGGATACCCCGATTGTAAATTTATCGCCAATTTCCAACCCATTAACAAAAAATGCCCCGAGTGTGACTACCTTATGGGTGAAAAGACACTTAAGAGTGGAACCTTCCATGAGTGTTTGAAGTGTAAACATAAGATCAAGATTGCAGAGCCAAAGGAGTAACTTGGCACTTGTTAGCTCTTTATGGTAGAATAGAGTAGATTAATATAAAGGACGAGGATGGAAGCGATTCGAGAGTTTGCAAAAGTCCATAATCATAGTGTCAATATTAAACTGCCAAATGATTTTGACTATGACGAGGTTGAGGTGATTATTATGCCAAAAGAGCAAGAGGATTGGTCTTATCTTGAAAAAGAGATTGATAAAGGAGATGCCTCAGGGCTTTCAACTAAATCTCATGAAGAGATAATGCAAGAGATTAAATCCAAATATGTTTAGTAAAGGATTATATTGTGATACGCATAGGCATCTTATCCGATAGCCATACTAAATCTGAGCTTCATAAAAAGGCTCTTAATTATTTGATGCAAAATGAGGTGGAGTATATCATCCATGCAGGTGATATTTGTACCCAAAGCAATATCGATGATCTAAAAAGTACAAAAAAGCCTTTTGTACTTGTGAGAGGTAATAATGACCATCGTTTAGATGACCCTAGCATCAAACAAGAACCCTATTACTTCAAGATCAAAGAGCATAGCTTTAAACTGATGCACCTGCCTTATTATATGACTCCTGATAGCGATATTGTCATCTTTGGACACACCCATCATGCCAAGATAGAGCAAAAGGGCGGATCACTTTTTTTAAACTCAGGCGAAGTGTGTGCAAGAGAAAAAGACCTCAGCGAAGTGATGATCTTGGATATTTTGCAAGAGGAGTATCATGTGACGAGAGCTTATCGTAAACCCTCATCTAATATCTGGATAGAAGAGAAGCGGGAGTTTTCTAAAGAGTATACTGCTCTTTGATATACTTTAGTGCCTCTTCTTTATTGGTGATTTTCTCTTCGAGTTGCAAGGTATAGATATGTTCAAGAATCTCTTTGAATTTTGGGGATGGCTCTAGTCCTAAGGTGATTAGGTCTCTGCCTTGGATTAGGTTTGTGAGGGGTTTGGTAGAGACGTTGAGCATTTTGGACTTCTCTGCTAGCCATTCTCCTGCTAAGTATTTACCCTTAATAGACTCCTCTGTGGTACGCCCCAAGAAATCTGCTTTGGCTACCATGATGAGTTCTTGGATATTGACCTGTGTGGCAAGTCGCCGTATGGCAGAGCTTTTGGCAGAACCAGCAAAAAACTGTGAGGGTTTGAGGTGATGTTTGACAAGGGGCAGAAGTGAATCAATAAAACTATGATTGTTGGTGAGTCGGTACATAAAGGTTTTGCTGATCTCTACCCCTGCATATTCATGCCCAATGGAGCGAATCTTTCCCTCTTCTATGGTGGTAGTCGTGGCCTTGCCTAGGTCGTGGCAGAGTATGGCGTAGAGAAACTTCAATGCCTCATTACTTTTTTGATCAATGAGTGTCACCATGGCATCTAAGCTCATCATTGTATGAATCCAAACATCCCCTTCAGGGTGGTACTTAGGAGATTGGGGGATGCCAATAAGAGCCTCTAACTCAGGAAAATAGCGTAACATTCCCAAATCTCGCATCACTTCAAATCCAATGGAGGGTTTTTTTGATTTGAGTAATAGTTTATTAAATTCACTGTAGATACGTTCAATGGAGAGTTCATCAAGTTCGCCATTTTTGACCATCTCTTGACAGAGGCTAATGGTGTCAGGGTGCAAAGAAAACTCAAAACGCCCTGCAAACTGCATGGCACGGTAGACTCGTAGGGGGTCTTCTTTAAAGGCAGTTGCATCAATATGACGGATAACTTTATCTTGTAAGTCTCTATATCCATTGTGTGGGTCAAGCAGTGTTTGAGAAGAGATGTCATATCCCATGGAGTTGATGCTAAAGTCACGTCTGCTTGATGCCTCTTGATAGCTTAATCTGCCATCCACACTCACTTCAAAGCCTTGATGCCCTAGCCCTGTCTTTTTCTCTTTGCGGGGAAATGAGAAATCATATTCATCATCAGCATAGTTAAATTTTAATACCCCAAAACTTTTGCCCACAAAATTGACTTTACCATAATGCGATAGAATCTTTTGCAGTGCATCAATGCTCTCTAGTCCATAGACCTCTATATCCCAATCTTTGCTTGGCAATTGTAAAAAATAATCTCGAATGCTTCCACCCACTACCACAGCTTGACCACCCTTGTGGGCAATATCATCTGCGATGGTGTGTAGAATGGAGGGGAGTTGAAGGTCAATATTCATTACTCTACGACCTTAAAAGATTGAGAAGTTTGGGTCACCATATCATTGTATTGGGTTTTAAGACGTTTGGGATACTTAATATAGAGTGTATAGAAGGTATCATTTTTAGCAATGACTTTGATATAGAGAATATCATCTCCTTTGTATCCTGAGAGTATGTACCAGTTTTTTTTGATTGGTGTGTAGGTAATGGTGTCAAATTCACTTTTAAAGTTATCTCTATGGGCTTGGAGACTCTGATGAAGGGCATTGTAGGAGCCATAAACACTCATCGAAAATCCCTCATTATCAAAAAAGCTACGTCCATCGTTATTGGTAGGAGCAGGATGCATACCAAGTGTTGAAAAATACTCCACACAAAAGCCAAAACGGGCATTGCAGTAGTTTTTGTACGATGCATGAAGAGTAATAGAGAGTAGCGTTGAGAGTAAAAGTGTTTTAATGAGTTGCATTGTGATTCCTTTTAATATTTAACTGTTACAATATTCTATCAAGTTTATATTTAGAGGCAAATATGATAATCACAGAAGAGAAAATAACATTTAAGACATTATGGAGCTATATGGCTCTTGCGTATCTCTTTGGTGTGTTGGTACGTTTGATTGTATTGCAAAATGTATGGGGTATTGATGCATTTTGGTACGAGGGACGTATTTTGCCTATTTGGAGTGACGATGCAGGACTCTATGGCTATTATGCCAAACAGCTCTTAGCAGGAGTGGGTTACCCTTTTTATGGGGATTATATTTTAGCCCATATTATTGCCTCAACGGTACAAATTACAGGTTTGCATATCGATTGGGTGATGCTTTTATTGCCTGCATTCTTGGCTCCTTTGGTGGTCATTCCTATTATTGGTTTGGGGTATTTTTTAAAGATGAGCAAGTTTGCTTTTTATGCTTCACTTATTGGGGTGATTGGAATCAACTACTATACCCGTAGCTATCTTGGCTATCTTGATACCGATACCATCAATCTCTTTTTGAGCTATTTTTTGGTGAGTTCATTTGCACTTGTCGCTTATACAAAAGATTTGCGTTATGCCATCATTAGCATTGTCGCCTTGGTGTTTCTCTATAGCTTCTATCACTCCTCCAAGTCGCTTATTGGTGGCATATTGGCACTAAATTTTATTATTATACTTGTTTTTTATACCAAAGAGAAGCTTCTCTATCAGCTCTTTATTGTGAGTAGTGTTGCCTTTGTCTTGGCAATGAAAGTGCATTTTGTTGTGGCAATAGGCGTACCCATTGCATTGATTTGGGTTTTGAGAAGTGAGGCAGTACAAAAGCTAGATTATAGAGTCTATATCGCAACGATTACAGTAGTGTTACTACTTGCTCTTGTGATCGTTGATCTCTCTACTCTTTATGGTAGAGCGATAGATTATTTTAAGCTTGGTTCTCTTGTGAGTATAGGAGAGTATCAGATCGTGGACGTTCTTGCAACGGTAGATGAAAATCAACAACGCAGTATCTTTAGTATATTGGATGGTTTTATAGGCATTACCTTTTATGTACTTATCGCTACCCTTGGATACATGGTTTTGGTTTATCATCGGCGAGAATTTATCTTCTTTTTGCCTCTGCTTCTACTAGGATTTTTATCTTTTAAAATTGGGATTCGTTTTACAATGTATGCTGAGTTTGTTTTGGCATTGGGGTTTGTCTATCTTTTGCATTATCTCAAAAAAGAGGATTTGATTCATATTGGCGTAGCTTTTGGTATCTTTGTGATGGCATTTAATATTTTACGGGTGAATGGTGCAATCAAACCCAAATACTTTACAAGTGCTGACTTAAAGGCATTAAAAACATTGAATATTCAATCTAACGATAAAATGATTAGTTGGTGGGATTATGGATGGCCTCTTTGGTACTATTTGGGAAGTAAAAATACCTATATTGATAATGGACAAAATACGCAGGGTGGGACACTTTTTGTAAGTAAAATGCTTCTTGCCTCAAATGCTCAAAAAGCCTATAATTTAGCCAAGCTTATCTCAACGAATACACGAGATCTAAAGCTTTTAGATGATGAAAAGAAGCTTGTTTCTAAAGCCAATCAAATATCCATTGTCAATAAAAATATCTATATTGTATTGCATAGGCGTATGTGGCGTATGTTTTCCATATTTTCTTCTTTTGGAGATAGGGATCTTCAAAGTGGGAAAATGACTAAACAGAGAGTATTTGATCTATCTTGGATTACTAAACTCTATACAGAAAGTGACCCATGGATTGAAGGAAGTGGTTTTCAGTTGAATATTAAAACGGGAGTGATGATTACTAGGGAGGGTAAAACAAAACTCCATGGAGTCATCGCCTTGAAGGGAAATAGTCTGAAGTTTGCACAGACCTATAATCAACAGAGCAATAAGGTTATGGTTTTTAAAGATAATAGGGCTATCTATATGGATAAAGAGAGCTTTGATTCTCTTTTTGTTCAAGCCTTGATTTTAGATCGTGTGATAAGTGATCAATTTACACAAGTGTTTAAATCACAAAACCTTACGGTGTTAAAAGTCAATTAGTTGTTAAAGCAGAGTCTTTTTGCTTTGGCATAATAATAAATAGTGTGAATTTATATTTTGGATTAAGTGGCCGGGAGAGGGGGATTCGAACCCCCGGAGGTATTACCCTCACCGGTTTTCAAGACCGGCACGTTCAACCGCTCCGACA
>Ga0193954_1000180_pt1 | contig 38273 bp, 44 predicted proteins | sample BB_5_MG_FD_140340 | JGI IMG/M metagenome (GOLD analysis project Ga0193954, IMG submission 140340) | Microbial mat bacterial communities from the Broadkill River, Lewes, Delaware, United States - BB_5_MG | ecosystem: Environmental > Aquatic > Freshwater > River > Microbial mats | place: USA...
ACAAAAGCAGGTCCTGCGATATCTAAATGTACCCATTTATCTTTGTTTTCTTCTTTGATAAAATTATCTAAAAACATACCAGCAGTTATAGCGCCACCATATCGTGTACTAGCAATATTTGACATATCAGCAATTTCACTTTTTAGTGTTTTTTTCAAGTATCTATTAAATGGCAAAGTAGTAGCTAACTCTCCACTATCTAACGCACTTTGAACAACTTGATTTTGTAACTCTGTATTATTACCCATGATTCCATTTGTGTATTGACCAACACCAACTACACAAGCCCCAGTAAGCGTTGCATAATCAAAAATATAATCAATATCTTTTATCTCATCTTGCGCATAGCATAAACAATCAGCAAGCACTAATCTACCCTCAGCATCTGTATTTTTCACTTCTATTGTTTTGCCATTTCTAGCGTACAATACATCATCTGGTTTATAAGCATCTCCACCTATCATATTTTCAACAGCTCCAACTATTCCATGAACTTCTATAGGTAAGTTTAATGTTGCAATTGTATTTAAAATACCAAGCACTGCACACCCTCCACCTTTATCACTTTTCATATTTACCATATAATCTGCTGGTTTAAGACTTAATCCACCACTATCATAAGTAAGACCTTTTCCAACTAAAACCATTTTCTTTTTCGCTTTTACTTTTCCAGATGGTTTATATGTAAGATGAATCAGTTTTGATCTATGTCTACTCGCACGTCCGACAGCAAGCATCGACCCCATATTATTTTCTACTAAATAATCTTCATCTAAAATTTTACACTCTAGATTATTTTCTTTTGCAATATTCACAGCATTTTGAGCCATAATAGCAGGATAAAAATCTTCAGGTGTAGTATTTACAAAATCTCGTACCATATTTACAGAATTACAAATAGCAACCGACTCTTCAAACTCTTTTTGTGTTGATTTATCTATTTTTGATACTTCGATATAAATGTTTTTTTCTATCGATTCATCTTTTGCAGACTTATATTTTGTAAATGTATAGTTCCCTAACTCAAATCCATCAACATATGAGCTTAAATTTGATTTCACTTTTATGTATGCTGATTTAAAATTTGTACTATTTATTTTTTTTACAGCAGTTGCAACTGCAATTCTAATACTATCATGATCATCATTTTCACATCCAACATATAGTTTTTTTAACTCAGGAAGTAATACGCACTCCTCATCATTTCCTTTAAAATTTAGAGATTTTAACAGCTCTTTGTTTTCTTTTATTTTTTTATTTTTTACTAAAACAATCTCTACATTTGTATCAATTTTTTTAGTTGTTAGATTTAAATTCATTTTTTCCCTTTTTATCTTTTTTTTGCGTTGCTTTTTGAAAATAATATATTATGCTTCCACCAAACACTAATGCAAATGGTAATGCAAAATACCAATGCTCTTTTGCTATTTCTAATAGTTTTAAAATCTCATCACCAAAATACCAAACCGGCACTATAGTAATAGCTGCCCAACACCAAGCACTAATAAGATTAATAAATGCAAACTTTTTTGCATCGTATCGAGTCAGCCCTATAGAAATAGGAATAATAGTTCTCATACCATACATATATCTTTGTGCAAAAATAATAGGCCAACCATACTTTTTAAGTAAAAGATGTGCTAAAGCAAACTTTCTTCTTTGCCCTTTAAATTTTTTATGTACATACGCTTTATTGTAACGTCCTATATAAAAATAGATTTGATCCCCAACAAAGCCACCAAGACCTGCTACAAAAATAGCAATAGGAAGCCACATATCTCCAGTATGGCAGAGTAAACCAGCCATAATAAGACCCATCTCACCCTCTAATATACTCCAAGCAAATAATATAATATATCCATACTCTTTCATAAGATATATAAACTTATTTGTAACACCATCAACTGGTGCATGGTAAAGGTTAAATGCTAAATATGAGAAAAATAAAACAACTAATATCGTTGCTATTTTTCCAGAATGTTTTTTGATGAAATCCATTTTTTACCTACTTTTTAAATATTTCTAATATAAAATTAATTATTGGCTGAAATTCTTTTTTTGACAAATCCCATAATTCAGTATCAACATAACTTTTATCATGTTTATACATAAATGAATTTTGAGGCTTGTGTAAGTTTTCACCTTTTTGAGAATACATTGTATAAGCATAAACTTGACCTTTGTTTAAAGCTTTTGGATGTATTTCATTATTTTCTAAAAGGCACTTTTTATACTCAGAAAAACAGTTTATTATACAATTATTTTCTATAGTTGATAACAAAAGTGTTTCTAAATTTCCTAAGTTTTGATTGTCAGGTGTTAAGAAATATTTGATTTTTCTATTAACTATTTTTGATTTACTAATTGCTTCTTTTATAGATTGAGTAGATTCTTCAAAATTATTATCTGCATCTTGAATAATAGATATTTGAGATATTTTTACTATTTTTTTATTTAACCTTATCAGAAATTCATCTAAATTATTTTGACCTTGTAAATCAACAATGATAAAATCTTTATATTTATATTCATTTTTTACTTTTACAAAATCATCAAATTTTTGAGTTATTCCATTTTTAAAGCATATATATTTGATTAATGCAACATCTGTTACACCTTCAACTAATATATACTTCATCATCTAAAATCTTCTCCCATCTCGATACCATCTATGATATTATCATAGTCCATCACAATAGGATGTATAATATTTTCATCATCTTTATATAATTCTATTGAACTAATATCTTTAAAACTAAGCTCTTCACTTGCCTTTGCAAATGCTTCTATAGTTTCTTTATCATGTGTTGTGATAAAAACTTGTATATCTTCTTTTTGAGCTATTTCTATAATCGCTTTTGCTATATCAAATAGTTTTGAATAATGTAAACCATTTTCAAATTCATCGATAAAAATTGATTTGCCCCATATATTATTTTGTGTTTCAATTGAAAGCATAGAGCTGAGTATTTCTATATATCTATTTACACCCTCACCTAATTCTGAAGTTATCAGGGAAATTTCTGGATTTTCAAGATTTACTCTTAATACTAATTCTTCATTTATAAGCTGTGGCTCTAGCCATTTTATATTAGTATCTAAAAGTTGCAAATAAGTTAAAAATTTGTGTTGCAAACCTAAAGTTTGAATCTTAGAGTACAACTTTACTAGCTTTTCATTTGATGGCTTTGATGAATTTATATACTTATACTCTTTATCATCTATCATGGAAATATTATTTAATGGCATAAGTACTAAATTTTTACCATAATAAGTACAATGAAAGTCATCATAATCAGCATTTAATTTATCTTTTTTTTCAATTTCTTTTTTATTTAAATCTTTTTTATTTTTTACTTCAAAATTGTATTTTAAATCATTAGCTATAACAGAATACTTTATCTCTTTTATATAGTCTTGAAAATATTTTTCTTTAATATCTCTATTTTTAGCAATAATACTTAAAGAACTACTAGGAAGAACATGCTCTGTAAAAAGAGCTTCTAATAAAGCAGTTTTTCCTACATTATTCTTTCCACTTATAATATTAATTCTTTTTAATCCATTAAGTTTAAAATCTTTAAAACATTTATAATCAATAATATTTATATTTTCAAGCATATCTAACCTTTTTAATCCAAATTTAATAAACTCTGAGCTTGAACCATATCTTTATCACCTCGGCCAGATAGATTTATAACTACAATTTTACCTTTTAACTCTTCTTTTGCTTTTTTCAAATATGCTATTGCATGACTTGATTCAAAAGCAGGAATGATTCCCTCTTGTCTACTTAACCATACAAATGCATCCATAGCTTCATCATCAGTGATATTATCATATGTAACTGTTCCTAAATCGTTATGATAACTATGCTCTGGTCCAATACCCGGGTAATCTAACCCAGCTGAAATAGAGTGTGCTTCAGTTACTTGCCCATCTTCATCTTGAAGTAAATATGAACACTGACCATGTAATACTCCAGGGCTTCCTTTTTTTAAGCTACATCCGTGCATATCAGTCTCGATACCATGTCCTCCAGCTTCGATACCAATACACTCAACATTTTCATCCTCTAAAAAGTGTGAAAACATCCCTATAGCATTTGATCCACCACCAATACAAGCGATAACTTTATCTGGTAGTCTATTTTCTTTTTCTAAGATTTGTTGTCTTGTTTCCCATCCAATAATAGCTTGAAAATCTCGAACCATCATAGGATATGGATGTGGACCTGCAACAGTTCCTATGATATAAAATGTATCACGTGCGTTTGTTACCCAAAATCGTATCGCATCATTCATAGCATCTTTTAAAGATCGACTCCCACTCTCAACTGCAATAACTTTTGCACCCAATAGTTTCATCCTAAATACATTCAGCTCTTGTCTCTCAACATCTTTTGCACCCATAAATACAGTACATTCTAGACCCATAAGAGCAGCTATTGTAGCAGTTGCCACACCATGTTGACCTGCACCAGTTTCTGCTATCACTTTTGTTTTACCAAGTCTTTTTGCTAATAAACCTTGTGCTATTACATTGTTTACTTTGTGTGCACCTGTATGATTTAAATCTTCTCTTTTTAAATATACTTTACAGTCTAATTCTTTACTGATATTTTCAGCAAAATACAAAGGATTTGGACGACCTACATACTCTTTTAAGTAGTAGTTTACCTCTTCCCAAAAATCCTTATCAAATCTGTACTTATTATAACTTGTCTCTAGCTCTAACAAAATAGGCATAAGTGTTTCAGGAACATATCGTCCCCCGAATATTCCAAAATGACCGTTATCATCTGGATCGAATTTACTGGGTGTTGGGATGTAATTGTTCATTATTATAAACCTTTTTAAATATCTAGTACACTATAAACAGGTGCATGCTCTTTTACTTTTTCGTCACCTTTTAAGAACTTCAAGTTCATTAAAAAACACACCTCTACAAGAGATGCTTTTGTAGCTTTGATAAGTTTACAAGCAGCATTTGCTGTTCCACCTGTAGCACATAAGTCATCTATAACTAAAACTCTTGCACCCTCTTTATTCTCAAAAGCATCAAGATGAATTTCAACTTCATCAAAACCATACTCTAATTCATATTTTTCACATACAGTAGTAGATGGTAACTTTCCTTTTTTTCGTACAGGAACAAATCCAATACCTAGTCTATCAGCTAAAGCTGCTCCAAAAATAAAACCACGGGCATCAAGACCAGCTATGTACTCTAAATCCATATCTTTATATCTTGATTCCAAATGATCCATTAAAAATTTGTATGCAACTTTATTGTTTAATAAAGTTGTAATATCTTTAAATACAATTCCAGGTTTCGGAAAATCAGGAATATCACGAATACTATCTAATAAATATTGTTTTTCTTTCTCATCTAATGTTATATTCAAGATATTCCTTTTAAAAATTATTATCGATTATTTGACAAATTGTATGTCCAAATAATATATGCATCTCTTGGATTCGTGGTGTATTATTGCTAGGAACTACCATATTTATATCACATACATCATTCATAGCACCACCATCTCGTCCAGTTAAACCTACAGTTTTACACCCTAACTCTTGCCCTAGTTTTAATGCACTTACTACATTTTTACTATTTCCACTTGTACTAATACCGATGATTACATCACCACTATTTGCTAAAGATTCTACTTGTCTATCAAAAACTCTATCATATCCATAATCATTTCCAATAGCAGTTAATGCACTCGTATCTGTTGTAAGTGCAATACCTGGAAGTCCTCGACGTTCAGTTTTATAACGACCTGTAAGTTCTGCTGCTATATGTTGTGCATCTGCTGCACTTCCACCATTTCCGCAAAGCAGTATTTTATTTCCATTTTTTAAAGCATCTACTATTATTTTTGATGCTTCTTCTATATCATTTTCCATAGAACCAATAACATTATTAATTGTTTCTAAATGAGATGTAAACTCTTCTTGTATTGTATTTTTCATTATTTTCCTAGTAAGTTAAAATCGTATTACTAAATTTCGTTCATTTTATCAAAAAACAATTTATGATTTTATAATATTAAGAACATCTTTTATAGAATTAACTACAAATAAAGCTTTAGATTCTTTTTCATCAAATTTATGACCTGATTTTACTTGGATAGTATTGGGTATATTTGCATTTATTCCAGTTTGAATATCTGAGTCTTTATCCCCAATAATCCAAGAATTTTTATAATCAATATCTAAAATTTCTGAAGCTTGATTTATCATACCTATTTTGGGTTTTCGACAATCACATCCATCATCTGGAGCATGTGGACAACAATATATTTCAGATATAAAAATATGATTTTTAAGAAACTCTTGCTTGAGCCATTGTGTTAAAATATCATATTGCTCTTGTGTATAGTAGCCACGCCCTATTCCAGACTGATTTGTGATAATAACTAGTTTATACCCCAAATTTTGTAAATATCCTAATGCATTAAACACACCTTCTATAAACTCGAAATCTTCTATTTTATGAAGATAGTTTTTTTCCACATTTATCACACCATCTCTATCTATAAATATAACTTTATCCATTACTATAACTCATAAGAAACATCTCTTACTCCACTTTCATATAATTTTTTACAAATTGTACTACTAGTTTCATTTATATTTACTTCTAATTTATTCGTAGCTACTTCAATTTTGATACATACATGATCTTCAGATGAATATTCTACTTTTAAATCATTTAAATCCCACGTTTTTGTATTGATATTAACGCTATCAGAGATATGTTCTATTTTATTGTGTATCATATAATAAGATTGAATGGAAGTTGTTATAGTTGAGATGTCTTGTTTGATTGTAGTTACTATGGCACTATTTCGTGAATCCATAAGTTTTGGAACTGCTACTGCTGCTATTATTCCTAATACAGCAATAACAAAAATAAGTTCAATGATAGAGAAACCTTGTTTTAAAGAAGGTTTCATCTTTTATTCCCACTCTATAGTTGCAGGTGGTTTACTACTAATATCATAAACAACTCTGTTGATTCCATCAACTTCATTGATTATTCTTCTACTCATAAGCTCTAAAATATCATGAGGAATATGTGCAAATGTTGCCGTCATCCCATCAATAGCATTTACGATTCTAATACAAGCCGTATTATCATATGTTCTATTATCACCCATAACACCAACAGATTTTACGTTTAATAATACTGTAAATGCTTGCCATGTTTTATCATACCATCCAGTACTTCTTAAAACATCTAACATAATAGTATCTGCTTTTCTTAAAATATCTAAATCTGGAGAGTTTACATCACCCATGATTCGTATAGCAAGTCCTGGTCCAGGGAAAGGATGACGTCCAATCATTTGTACTGGTAATCCAAGCTCAAGTCCAAGTGCTCTTACTTCATCTTTAAAAATTTCTCTTAAAGGCTCAATAAGTTCAAATGTCATCCAATCAGGAAGTCCACCAACATTATGATGAGACTTAATTGTTTTTGATGGTCCTTTAACAGATACAGATTCAATAACATCTGTGTAAAGTGTACCTTGAGCTAAAAATGAGATACCATCATGTTTTTTTGCTTCTTGATCAAACACTTCAATAAATGTTTCACCAATAATTTTTCTTTTTGTTTCTGGGTCTGTAACACCAGCTAATTTAGATAAAAATTGTTCACTCGCATCAACAGTAATAAGTCCAATACCACGGTTAGCGAACATATTTTGTACATCTTCTACTTCATTTCCTCTTAGTAGTCCATTGTCAACAAATACAGGTACTAATTTATCTCCAATAGCTTCAGATAAAAGTGTAGCAACAACAGAACTATCAACTCCACCACTTACCCCACAAAGTACTTTTTTATCACCAACTTGAGCTTTAATTTTTGCAATTTGTTCTTTTGCAAAATTTCCCATGTTCCAGTTTTTTTCACAATTACAAATATGTTTCGCAAAGTTTACTAACATTTGTCCACCCTCAACAGAGTGTGTTACTTCAGGATGGTATTGGAATGCATAGATGTTTTTTTCTTCATTTGCAATAGCTGCATAAGGAGAGTTTTCACTTGTAGCAATAACATCAAAACCAGTAGGTAGAGACTCTACTCTATCACCATGAGACATCCATACAACTTCGTTGTCTGTGATATCTTTAAAGATTAATGATGATGAGTTTTCTACTTTTAATTCTGCTTTCCCATACTCATGATGATCTGCTGGAATTACACTTCCACCTAAATAGTGTGCAATTGTTTGCATACCATAACAGATACCTAAAATTGGTAACCCTAAATCAAAAACAGCTTTATCAACTTTGTATGCATCTTCAGCATAAACAGATGCTGGTCCACCACTTAAAACAATCCCTTTAGGGCTTCTTGCTTTAATATCTTCGATTGATTCGTTGTAAGGTACTATCTCAGAATAAAAACCGCTGTTTCTTAATCTTTTTGATATAAGTTGTGTATATTGACTTCCAAAATCTAAAACTAGTATAGGTACATGTTTCAAAAAAAATCCTTTTGTTTAATAATTATATGCGATTATATCTAAAGTTTAGTAAAAATATATCCTCTTTAAAAATCATATCTACTCCTCATTCTTCTATTTACAAAAAGCTATGAAAAAATCTGTATAATTAAGGGTAGAAATATCGCCGTAACAATACCACTTAAACCCATAGCAAGTGCAGAAAACGCTGCTGCTTTTTCACTTATCTCTAGAGCTCTAGCTGTCCCTATCCCATGGGAGATAACACCAAGGGCAAAACCTTTTGATGTATCATGTTTTATATTTAACATCTTAAAGATAGTAGTTCCTAATAAGGCCCCTATTATTCCAGTAATGATTACAAAACCAACAGCTAAAGATGGTATAGCACCTATTTTTTCTGATGTTATGATGGCAATAGGAGCTGTAATAGATTTTGTAGTCATCGATAAAATAGTAGGAAGTTGCGCTCCTAGTACCCATAGTAAAGATACAGCTAAAACAATAGAAAATACTCCAGCAACAAAAAGAGTAATAAGGATAGGGATAAAGAGAATTTTTATATGTTTAAGATTATTGTATAAAGGAAGAGCCAGTGCAACTGTTGCAGGTCCTAGAAAAAAATGTATTATCTCTACACTTTTAAAATACTCTTGATATGAAACTCCAGATACAACTAAAGCCCCCATAATAAGAAAATATGCAACTATAATTGGTTGTAATAAAGTGTTTTTATTTGACTTTTCATAAATGATGATTCCAAGTTTAAATGAACCTAAAGTGATAAGTAACCAAAGCAATGGAGTGGTTGAAATATATTCTACTAAAGCATCTATATTCATTTTTTATTCTCAGTTCTAATTGTTAAATAATCCATAAGTTTAGCACAAAAAGCTAACGCTATAATCGTTCCAAATACCAAAGAGATACTAATAGCCCAAAACTCTTTAGTGATGATATCTAGTTGTGTTATGATTCCCATTGCTGCAGGGATAAAAAGTAATGGTAAATATCGTAAGTGTATTAAAACTGCATTATCTAAACTTTCGAAACTACTTTTTCTAATAATTAGAAAAACTAAAAGTAAAAGCATTCCTATAACTGGACCTGGTACTAAAAGATCAAATAATTTACTGATACATTCCCCTAAAAATTGAAATAGCAAAAGTGTAATTATCCCTTTTAGCATATTTTTTCCACTAAATTTGTATAGTTTGGTACTCCATTTTGAACAAAACTTTTATAAATATTCATTTTTACTTATCCTTCATAATTATATATAACTTAATATTATAACATAAATTATATGATGTATTTAAAAAAACTCTATTTTAGCTGTTGTAGAAAAAAGTTTAAATGGAAAATTAGAAATACAAAATATACAAAATGGAGTAGAGTTTACACTCGTTCTAGATAAATAGTAAAGATTTTTAGACAATAAAAAAGGCTAAGAGAAAACTCTTAGCCTTTTTTAGATAAATCACTATTTTTAATGACCTATTCCTAGTAATTGATACTGTAAATACCAAACACCAATAGATACAAAATAACCAATTACAATAGTCCAAGCATATTTCATATGTGAACCAAATGTATAAACACCTGGTAATTTACCCATAACACCAACACCAGCAGCTGATCCAAATGAAATCATAGAACCACCAACACCAGCAGTAAGTGTTACAAGCATCCATTGTTCAAGTCCCATATCAGGATTTGCTTTTAATACTGCAGACATAACAGGAATATTATCAACAATAGCAGATAAGAAACCAACACCAATATTTGACCATGTAGGTCCAAGAACTGAAGGATCATATACTACAGCTGCTAATGCTAACCAACCGATGAAATATAATGCACCAACCGCAGCTAAAATACCAAAGAAAAACATCAATGTGTTATTTTCAATTTTCGCAATTGAATCAAATACACCAAAACCTTTTCCGTGTTTTCTTTTAAGTCTGTAATCATACATTTTAAGTAAAGCAAGACCAAACATCATACCCCACATAGCTGGAAGATGTAAAACTTGGTGAGTCATTACAGCAGAAAAAATTGTAAAGATACCAAGACCCATAACTACTTTAGCACCAGTTGCCATTTCAGGTTCAACTTCTTTTGTTAAATCAATATCAGGAACTGTATTTGGAACGATTCTTGATAATAATACAGCTGTTACAAGATAACCTATAATTGCAGATGGAAATAAGAATAAGAAATCTGTAAATGTTCCTTTTCCTGCTGTCCATGCCATAAGAGTAGTGATATCACCAAATGGAGACCAAGCACCACCAGCATTTGCTGCAACAACAATATTAATAGCACCTGGTACTAAAAATGCTTTATTTTTTTGTTCAATTGTGATTAAAACAGTAGCTAAAATAAGCGCTGTTGTTAAGTTATCTGCAATTGGTGATAAGAAAAATGCGATAAAACCTGTAATCCAAAATAATTTTCTGTATGTATAACCTTTTGAGATAAGATTGTATTTTAACTTTTCAAATACATTCATGTGAATTAACGTTTCAATATACGTCATAGCAACAAATAAGAAGAAGAAAATTGCAGCAATTTCAAGTATTAAATGATTTGCTTCTTGATGTACCATATCCATATTTAAACCATTTATTGCATAATAAAATGCAACAAGCATAAACATAAAAGTACCTATAAGTAAAGCTGGTTTTGCTTTATCAATATGATATTGTTCTTCTGTTGCAATAAAATAATATCCTACGATAAAAATGGCAAGTGCCAAAAATCCAACCCATGTCATAGTGATATCTGGATGCACAATAGCTTCACCACCACCTCCACTTGCAAATGCAAATACACTTACAAAACTAACTAATAATAGTTTTAACATTTATTTCTCCTTAATGTAATGCGCACCAATAGATTCTTTTCTATTAATGGCACTTTTAATAATGGATTTTGCCGTAAGTAACCTTAAAAAAAGAAGTCGTCCAATGTCCTCGTCTAGATACGATTCAACCTCCTCATAAGCATCTATTAACTCTTGACGCTCTCTTACTATACCCACATTTGTCCACATCAAATTTCGCAAACCATTTTTAATTGCTTTATCTGTCGTTTTTTGCAAAATATAATGTGGCTGTTTATCTTTATTTTTGTAATCATTTAAGTCAATTTTATAATTAGTTTTCATACTATGTTCAACAGCTAATTTAGAAAAAACTAACGCTTCTAAAAGTGAATTTGAGGCTAATCTATTTGCACCATGTACTCCAGTACAAGCCACTTCACCAACCGCATATAAATTTTTTGTATTTTTAACTTTAGAATTTAAATCAACTTCAATTCCACCCATACTATAATGAAAAGCTGGACTAATTGGCACTCGTTCAAAAGGTAATTCAAAACCTAATTCTTTTAAGTTTTTATAAATGTTTGGAAATCTCTTCTTAAAAAATATTTTACTAAAATTTTGAAATGATAGATAGATTTTAGAACCTGTTTTTTTACTATAATCAAATATAGCACGACTTACTACATCCCGTGGTGCTAACTCCCTATCTTTATGATAATCTTTTAAAAATTGATACCCATCTTCATCTTCTATAAAAGCACCTTCACCACGCAAGGCTTCACTTAATAGCTGTTTTCTGGCTTTATCATTCTCAATAAAAACAGTAGGATGAAACTGCATCATCTCCATATCTTTTAAAGTAATACCTTTTTCAACACAAATTCCTTGAATATCTCCTGCAATTGTAGTTGAGTTTGTATGATATCGATAGATTGAACCAACTCCACCAGAAGCAATAATAGTATTATGAGCATACACTATTTTATCTTTTCCATTTGATATTAAATGAGCTCCATAACAAATATTGTTTTCATATAAAAGATCAATTACGATAGATTCAATTACAATTTCGTGAGGACACTGTTTTAATAAAAACATATGCATCTCTCTTCCAGTTGCATCTCCATCCGCATGTAAAATTCTATTTGTGCTGTGTGCTGCTTCTTTCGTAAAAGCTAATTCACCCTTTTCATTTTTATCAAAAACTAAACCATTATCAATCAAATCATCAATCACATCCATAGACTCTTGACTTAACTTTTCTACTGCTTCTGTATCATTTAATAACACACCTGCTGTTAAGGTATCTTGAATATGTGAGGGGATATCTTCTTTATTTTTAGCTCGCACTACGCCACCTTGTGCCCAAAAGGTATTACATTCCCATGGTGTTTTTTTACAAACTACTAGTACTTTTTTATCTTTTGGAATCATTCTTGCTGCATTTAACCCAGCAATCCCTGTTCCTATAATTAAATAATCATAAATCATCTCAACGAACTACTTTTTTTGTTCTATTTTTGTATCAACATACACAGGTGAGTCTTTATATCCACAACCTATAAATAAAACAGAAACTACTATTATTGAATAAATATATTTCATCTACACCTCCATTAGATTTTATACTACATTATAATTAATAAAATATTGATTAATTTTTAAGTATAATCAGTGAATTATTAATGAAATCTTATCAAGGAATATAAATGAAAATTGCAAATAGAATGGAAAAATTATCCACATCAGTTACTATGGCTATTACAGCAATGGCTAGAGACCTAAAAGCTCAAGGTAAAGATATATTAAGTTTCAGTGCAGGTGAACCTGACTTTGATACACCACAAGTGATTAAAGATGCTGCTATTCAAGCGATTCAAGACGGTCATACTAAGTACACTGCAGTTGAGGGAACTATTGAAACGAAAAAAGCAATTATCGGTAAATTAAAAAAAGATCATGGATTAGAGTATCAAATGGATGACATCATTGTCTCAAATGGTGCAAAACATTCACTTTTTAATCTATTTCAATGTCTCATTGAAAAAGGGGATGAAGTAATTATTCCTGCTCCTTATTGGGTTACATATCCAGAGCAAGTAAAATTTTCAGACGGTACTCCTGTATTTATAGAAACAGATGATTCAACAAACTTTAAAATTACTGCTGAACAATTAAAAGCTGCTATTACTCCAAAAACGAGAATTTTACTTCTAAATACACCATCAAACCCTACTGGTGGAGTTTATACAAAAGAAGAACTTTTAGCATTAGGAGAAGTTTTAAAAGGTACTGATATCTTAGTATTTTCAGATGAGATGTATGAAAAAATCATGTATGATAATCTAAAATTTACTTCTGTAGCATCTGTAAGCGATGATATGTTTCAAAGAACTGTTACTATTAATGGTATCAGTAAAGCAGTTGCTATGACTGGATGGAGATATGGTTATTTAGCAACTCCAAATAAAGAGTTAGTGAAAACTATGATTAAACTACAAGGTCAAGTAACATCAAATGTAAACTCAGTAACACTTCAAGCAGCAGTGACTGCTTTAGATGGAAGTGCAGATGCTGATATAGAGATGATGAGAAAAGAGTTTGAAAAAAGAAGAGATATTGTTGTAGAAGAATTTAATGCGATTAAAGGTCTTAGTTGTGTAGTACCACATGGTGCATTTTATGCTTTTGTAAATATCAAAGAACTTACTCCTGATTCAATTCAGTTTGCAGCAGATTTATTAGAAAAAGAAGGTGTTGCAATTGTTCCTGGTCTTGCATTTGGTACAGAAGGGTATTTCAGATTTTCTTTTGCAACAGATGAAGCAACTATAAGAGAAGGTATCTCAAGAATTAAAAGATTTGCAGAAGGAAACTAAAAAGTTTCTCTTCTATAATAAAAAAGGGACATCTAAATGATGTCCCTTTTTTTATTTATTTAAAATACGAAGAGATTAACTCTCTACATAATTTTTAAGGTTTCTTCCCACTTTTGGATGTTTTAGTTTTTTAATAGCACTTGACTCAATTTGTCTAACTCGCTCTCGAGTAACACTTAAGGTATTTCCAATCTCTTCAAGCGTTCTATCACTTCTATCTTCTAACAGACCAAATCTCATTCTTACAACAGCTTGTTCTCTTTCGTTTAACTGCCCTAAAATTTGATCAATTTGCCCTAGTAAATCATCATGCATAATATTATCTACAGGTGTTGGAGCTGCCGTATCTGCTACAAAATCTCCAAATTTACCATCATCCTCATTTCCAATAGGAGCATCAAGAGAAACAGGTTCTTTCGTGATTTTAATAACTTGTTTTACCTTATCAACAGTAAGACCAACCTCTTTTGCAATCATATCTACATCTGGTTCTCTTCCATTTTCTTGAATACCTTTTCTAATGATTTTATTAATTCTATTAATCGTTTCAATCATATGAATAGGTATTCTAATCGTTCTTGCTTGATCTGCAATAGCTCGCGAAATTGCTTGTCTAATCCACCATGTAGCGTAAGTAGAAAACTTATAACCTTTTTTATATTCAAACTTATCAACAGCTTTCATAAGTCCAATATTACCCTCTTGAATTAAATCAAGAAATGGTAATCCTCTATTTGTATATCTTTTTGCAATTGAAACAACAAGTCTAAGGTTTGATTTAGCCATTCTATTTTTAGATTCATCAGTAATCTTTTTACCTAACTTAATCTGTTCTAAAACATCTTTTAACTCATCTTCTTCTAAATCAAAGCCACCAGCACTTGCAGCTGCTGTTTGATAGAGTTTTTTAATCTCCATATATGTTGAAACCATAGTAGCTTCAGGAACCATACTCACAATATCTACTTTTGATAGAGTTAAAATCTCTTCTAATAATTTTTTATGATTTTCAAGTAAAGTATCATTAAATAATGGCAGTTTATATTCTAGTCTTTTTAATTCTACTTCAAAACCATTGTCACTTCCAAGAGATGTTTCCATCGCTTTTACAATCTCTGCAATAAGTTTACTTGTAGGTCCAAGTTCAACAAGACTCTCTTTAATACTCTTCTTTTTAAAAGACGCTAAAAGATTAAAAGTAAGAATATCAATTTCACTATCACTTTTTGCTTCCTCTTTTGCAGTAAACTTCATCCAATCTTTTTTTGCTTTTTCTAATAATTTAAAAGCTTCTATAATTTTTTGAGCTCTTTTGTCAAGTTTTTTATCTTTTGCTTTATCTACATCTTCTGCACTAATCACCTCTTCTTCTAAATCATCTATTGATTCATTATCTGAAGCTTCATTATCATCATCAAAATTCTTAAATAACTCTTTAACTTTTCTTTCTCTATTTACTAGTGGCTCTTTATACTCCAGAATAAAATCAATCAAGTATGGAACAGAACAAATAGCATCTAAAATAGTATTTTCACCCTTTTCCATTGATTGTGAAATTTCTATCTCTTCCTCTTTTGTAAGCAAAGGAACTTTACCCATCTCTCTTAAGTACATTCTTACAGGAGAATCACTTCTACTCCATTCAAGAAGTTCTTTATTTTTTAATAAATCAAACTCTTCGCCTTCATTTGACTCTTGTCTTCTAATTCGTGCTTCTTCTTTTTTTTGATATTCTAACTCATTTATTCTTTTTGCGTGTTCTCTTGAACTCATTAAATCTACATTAAATAGCTGTTTTTGAGCAAGAATTTTTTTAGTAACCGCAACTGTTGGTGCTTTTGGAAACAATACTATAATATCTTCATGTGTTAAAATACTGTCTTTATTATCTTTAAATATTTTTTCTATTGCTTTATTTATATCTTTTACTTTAGGTGCCATTTGTGAATATAAGCCTTTGCTGTGATTTTTATACATACATTATACCCAAAAGTAATTATAAAATGATTAATTAATCAATTTTTAGATAAAATGCAGAAAATAAAAATTCGATTTATATATAAGGAAATAAAACAAATGAATAAAATTACTGGAAAAGTATGGAATTTTGGGAGTAATATTGACACTGACTTAATAATAGCAGCACGATATTTAAACAGTAGTGATCCAGATCACTTAGCAAAATATGTAATGGAAGATGCTGACCCAGATTTTCCATCAAAAGTTCAACCTGGCGATATTATTGTTGCTGGTGAAAACTTTGGATGTGGTTCTTCACGAGAACATGCTCCAATCGCTTTAAAAGCTGCTGGCGTTGCTGCTGTTATTGCTCCTACTTTTGCAAGAATTTTCTACAGAAATGCATTTAACATGGGGTTACCTATTTTCGAGCTTGCAAATGCAGAAGAGATTAAAGAAGGTCAAGAGATATCTATTGATTTAGATGCAGGTACAATTGACAATAATACTATAAATAAAACATATAAATTTACTCCAATTCCAGAGTTTATGCAAGAATTGCTTAGTTGTGGTGGGTTAATGAATTTTGCAGCAAAGGAAGCTAAAAATGGCTAAAAATTATAATATTTCAGTAATAAAAGGTGATGGAATTGGTGTAGAGATTGTAGACCAAGCTATCAAAGTATTAGGTGCAGTTAGTAAAAAATTTGATATCAATTTTGATTATAAAGAATACTTAATGGGTGGTTGTGCAATAGATGCAACTGGTAATCCACTACCACAAGAAACTGTTGATGGTGTTTTAAACTCTGATGCTTGTTTATTTGGTGCAATTGGTGGACCAAAATGGGATAATTTAGAAAGAGAACTAAGACCAGAATCTGGACTTTTAAGATTTAGAAAAGAGATGGGTGTTTTTGCAAATCTTAGACCTGCAACTGTATATGATGAATTAGTAGATGCAAGTTCATTAAAACCAGAAGTTATCAAGGGTGTTGATATCATGGTTGTAAGAGAACTTATTGGTGGAATTTACTTTGGTGAACCAAAAGGTAAAGATGAAACTAAAGGTTGGAACACTATGGTTTATACTGTAGAAGAGATTGAAAGAATTGCTCATGTTGCATTTAAACTTGCAATGAAAAGAGATAAAAGAGTTTGTTCAATCGATAAAGCAAATGTTCTTGACGTTTCTCAACTATGGAGAGATACAACTGAACGAATTGCTACACAGTATCCAGAAGTAGAACTTACACATATGTATGTTGATAACTGTGCTATGCAACTTATTGCAAATCCAAGACAATTTGATGTTATTTTAACAGGAAACATTTTTGGGGATATTTTAAGTGATGAAGCTTCTATGTTAAGTGGTTCTATTGGATTATTACCTTCAGCTTCAACTGGACTAAAAACAGCTGTTTATGAGCCAATCCACGGAAGTGCACCAGATATTGCTGGTTTAGGGATTGCTAATCCTATTGCTACAATTGCAAGTGCATCTATGATGCTTCGATACTCTTTAGATGAAGAAGAAGCTGCTGATGCCGTTGATGCTGCTATTAAGAAAACTATGGCTGATGGTTATAGAACTGGTGATTTAGCTGCTTATGACTGTAAAGAACAGGTAAACTGTACTCAAATGGGTGATATAATCGCTCAAAATATATAAAAAAAAGGGGATAATTTAATTCATCCCCTTTTTTTAACATAATACAATATTTTTAAAAAAATTCAATACTTCCTGAATGAACATTTTTATAACGCACTAAACAATTCCGTCCATTATCACGAGCATCATGTAATGCCATTTCACAAAACTTTACTACTTCATGAATATCATTTGAATCCTCTGGAAACATAGATATCCCAATAGAAACCGTTTTTTTAAACTTATCATGATTAGGTGAAATTAAATATACATCAGCTAACTTATTTTTAATTTTTTCAGCAATCTTCATTGTCATCTCTTCACTTTCTACATTGACAAGTAATACAAGAAATTCTCCACCTGCAAAACGAACTGCAATATCAGATGTTCTTATGATATCCTTAATAGTATTTGCATAAAGCTTTAAAAAATCATCCCCAAATTCATCTCCATGCTCATCATTAACTGCCCGAAATCTATCAATATTAATTAATAATACCCCAAATCGCATTCGTTCTCTTATTGCTAAAGGAACTAAGGCTTTCATCTCTATGTTAAAGGATATTCTATTTTGTAACTGTGTTAAAGGATCAATTGTAGCCGACTTTTCTAAATCATTTAATATAAAGTTCATATAAAAAAGATGCGTCAATTCTTTAAAATATGTATTTAACGACATAATTTGATACTCTGTCAAACTTTTATAATCAATAAAAATATTTATTTGAATATTATTAGAAAGTATATTACGAAAAAGATATTTATATTCATCAAGCTCACCTTCTTGAAACAATGCACTTTCACAGGAATCTTTTATATGAATAATTTTAAAATTAACAATCTTAAATTCTCTTTTTAATTCTTGAAGGATTTTTTCATAAAAAACCTCTTCAGTTAGATTATGTTCAATAGTTTTTTTTAGCTGGTTAATTTTTGATAATGTGACAATTATTTCTTTGATTTTATCACTATTTACATCATTTAATATCTCGTTTAATGTATCAAATAAAGTGCGTTCATTATCAATTATAATCATAATTTTATATGTAATTTAACCATGATTTTAAAGAGTGCTTTTCCCTTTCCAAGGTCGTACGACCACCATGTCCAGGATAAATAACAAAATCTTCTCTCCATGCTAAAACTTTATTTATACTACTTTTCATATCTTCTGGATTTGAAAATGGAAAATCTACTCTCCCAATAGAACCAGAAAAAATAAAATCTCCACTGAAAAGATTATTTTCAATCTGAATTGCACTACAACCTGGTGTATGTCCTGGGAAAAAGTGAAAAGTTATTTCAACACCTTCTAAAATAATTTTTTCATCATGTTCCATTTTAAACTCAGGAAAACTTTTTGGAGCTCCCCTTTGCATAGGGTCATCTTCTAAAAGAAAACAATCATCTTTTGGACAATATATAGGGATGTTCAATTTTTTACTCAGTTCATCATTGCTCCATATATGATCAAAATGACCATGAGTATTTAAAATAGCAATAGGATTTGTTGTATTTTGTAAAACCCATGATGTAGCACCAACCCCAGGATCTATAATAAAATCTTTATTGTCTATTGTGACAATATAACAATTCGTTTCATAAGGTCCCATAGGTTGGATTTGAATATTCATGACTACTTAAACCAACTTTTTACTTTTGTAAACATACCTTCGAAAATATCCTCATGTGGTTTTGATTCAATTCCAAAGCTTTGTTGTAACTTTTCTAAAAGCTCTCTTTGCTCACTATTTACTTTATCTGGATATTGGATTTTTATTTGTACTACAAAATTCCCCTTGCCATAACCATTGACACTTTGAACACCTTCATTTTTAAAGATAATTTGTTCTTTATCTCTAGTGTTTGTAGGGATTTTCAACTCTAATTCACCACGTAAACCTGGTATTTTTATAGTATCTCCTAGAGCTATTTGTGTAAAAAAGAGTGGCACTTCTAAATAGATATCATCATCATGTCTAATAAAATGTTTATCATCGTTAATATTAATAACAATATACAAATCACCTCGACTGCCATCTGGTGCAATATTTCCCTTATTTCCAACTCGTATTCTATTTCCGTGGTTTATCCCTTCTGGAATATCTACTTTAAAAGATTCATTTTTTTCTTCATAACCAGCACCATTACAACTTGGACATTTTGCAGAAACCGCTTGTCCTGTTCCTTCACAATGTGGACAAGTTTGAGCAAAAGTCATAAAGCCTTGTTTCATGTGTACTTGACCTTGTCCATTACAAGTCTTACAAGTACTTAACTTTCCACCTTTAGCCCCACTCCCTTTACAAGGCTTACATGCAGTTTTGTATTTATAGTTTAATTCTGTGTTACATCCAAAAACAGCTTCATTAAACTCTAAAGTAACTTCAATTTCCGTATCTAAATCATAATTGTATGTTTTACGTTGACGTTGTCTTCCACCGCCAAAACCGCCACCTCCAAACATCTCTTCAAAAATAGAACCTAAATCATCAAATCCACCACCACGTGAGAATCCACCACCTTGTCCATGACCTTCTAGACCTGCTTTTCCATGTCTATCATAAATTGCTCTTTTCTCTTGATCACTTAAAACTTGATATGCTTCATTTACTGCTTTAAAATTTTCTTCGGCTTCAGTATCTCCAGGATTTTTATCTGGATGATATTTCATCGCCATTTTTCTATATGCTTTTTTTACTGTACTTTTATCAGCACTTCTGTCTACTTCTAATATTTCATAATAACAAAGATCAGTCAATATTTTTCCTTTAATGTGTATAATATTTAATGATAGATTTTATCTAATATTAGCTATAATAATTCTTATGAATAAAGGATTAGAAAAATTTTACGATCTAGTTGAATCATTTGAAATGCTTCCTACTATTGGTAAAAAGTCAGCATTGCGGTTAGCATATCATATCGTTACAGAAAATACATTTATAGGGATGAAACTCTCTCATAGTATAGAGACTGCAATTCGTGATATACGCCAGTGTTCAAAGTGTTATGCTATGAGTGAAAATGAAATTTGTGAAATTTGTTTAGATGAAGATAGAGACAATACTATGCTTTGTATTGTACAAAGTGCAAAAGATATTTTTATCATCGAAGAATCCAAACAATTTAGTGGGAAATATTTTGTTATTGAATCATTAGAGGATCATATCTTGCAAGACCTGCTAAAGTTAGTTGAAAAATCAGAAGTAAAAGATATTTTATTTGCAATTACCCCTAGTATAGCAAATGATGCTTTTATTTTATATATCGAAGATCGATTAAAAAATATGAATATTACATTTTCTAAAATTGCTCAAGGAGTACCAACTGGAGTAAGCTTAGAAAATGTCGATATTTTATCCTTGTCAAAAGCTATAACAGGTCAAACCAAAATATAATTATTTTTTTCTTTTGATTAACTTTAAAGGATCGATATATTTACTGTTTTTTGTTGCCTGAAACTCTAAAGTATCATTTACTCTTCCTACAACATACCCTTTTGGTATCCATTTACCTGCTTTTAAAGTAGGAGAGATTTTATCTAAATGGGAATATATTGTATGCAAATTATTTTTATGCTTTACAATAACAACATTTTCTAATAATCCAGAATTTTGCTTAGCATACACAACCTGCCCTTTAAATACACTATAAACTTTTGCATTTGGTTTTTTTGTTTTTAAAGCAACAGCTTCATTAAAAAGCTCCATTTTATAAACTGAATCATAATACTTCCCAAACTTTTTAGTAACTGTGTACGACTTAAGTGGAGAAATAGTTGTACTCCCATAGTATTTAGAAATTTTTACACCTTTTGCAGATGATCCTATCTTTTTTACTTCTATATCGATATCTTTATCTAGTTTTGCTCTTTTTTTAATTTTAAGACTTTTTGTCTTTTTTGCAGATAACCTTCGTTTAGCTTCAGCAAGTTGTTTTGCTCTTCTTTTTCGTTCATACTCTTTTTTCTTTGCTAATTTTTTCGCTTTTTTTATCCGTCTCTCTTCTGCTTGAATCTCTTTTTTCTTTAAAATATTCAAACTACCTAATAAATCAGTAATTTTGTTTTGTTTTCGTATAAGGCTTTTTAAATTATCTTGATAAATCTTATGCTTCTTTTTTAAAGATTCTAACGTTTTTTCTTGTACAACCTCTAAGCTAAGATATCTTCTTTTTATATCATTTTGTTCTTTAATAAAATCATTTAGCTTTTTTATTCTTTTTTCATTATCTCTAAGAGAGTTATTAACTTTTAAATAACTAATATTAAGATTTAGAATCTCCTCTTTTGTATTGTCAAATACCAAAGTATATACTTCTTTATTAACAATATCTGTAATGTTTTTTTTATTTATTTGCTCTATTCCCATACTCATTGAATATTTTTCTACAACAAAATCTATAACATCTTTTTCTATTTTTCCTTTAATTTGCATGAGTCTTTTTGATTTTCTAGAAAGATCTTTTGTTTTAGAAATAGAATTTGATAACTTTATTCTATTTAACAGTAGCTTTGTATTTGTTTTTTTTAAAATTGACACTACATTTCTATACGATTTTTCCTCTTTATTTATAGTGATGGCTAACTTTTTAAGATTTTTATTTAAGTTACTTTTTTTTACTCGCACTTTGTTAATCTGTTTTTTATTATTTGTTATTTTTTTATCAATATCATTTACAGAAGCAAATGAAAAAGAACATGTTACGATTAGCAGTAAAAAAAGATTCATTTTAATTTATATTTCACTAGTAAACCAAAAAAAGTAATCAGGGGGATAATAATAGATAAAAGAAAGATTTTAAATACTTCCATCTCCAAACTCAATACTGTTGGGATAAATTCCATTATTTCAGGTTCTACAATAAACTGGATATTAGAAATTATGGTAAATAACATACTACTTGCAATTAAACTTGAAAATAAAGCACTTCCTACAATTATTTTAATAATAGGTTTCGAACTATACAACAATGAACCACCATGCAACTGAATAATTGAGATACGTTCATTATGTTCAAAAAACCAAATTTTAATTTGTTTTGACAATAATAATATAGATAGTAATAAAACAGCAGCAAATAAAATAAAAATTATATTTTGTACTAAAACAAGTAATGAATATAATTTATTATGATCATTTGAAAAAGTCTCAATTTTTTTGATATTTTTGATACCACTTAACTCTTTTCTAATTTGCTCCAATTTTACTGTAGTTGGAAATTCTTCTAAATAAATTTTATTAAAATATGGCAATTTTTTTTGTAATAAATCAACTGAAGTTTCAGATAAATTTTTCTTCACTTTTTTAATAATATTTTTTCTACTCAATGGTTCTATATTTTTTACTTTTATATTTGCCAATGAATCAATTGAAGATAAAGGTGTATTAGTAATCACCAATATCGCATAATCATTAATAATATTTTCTTTATAATTAACTACAACCTTTGTCACAACTAAATAAATAGAAAACATAAATAACATTATAAGTAAAGGCAAAGAGAACGAAAGAAATGATTTAAGAAGCTTCATAAACAACACCCTCTTCAATATTAAATCGTCTATATTTTATCCCCATATCTGTAGGTATTCTATGTGTAACTACTACAATTGTAATCCCTAAATGTTCATTTGCATTTTTTAATAAAGTCCATATCATATCAGATGAGTAGTCATCAAGATTTCCAGTTGGTTCATCCGCTAATATTATACTAGGATTATGAGCAAGTGCTCGAGCTACCGCAACCCTTTGTTGTTCTCCACCACTAAGTTCTGCAGGATATGCCCCTATTTTATGACTCAATTTTACGTGTTTTAAAAGTTTTTTCACTTGTGCTTTTGAAACATCATCTGCATAGTTATGAACTTTTAAAGGTAACATAATATTTTCTTCAATGGTATAATCTTGTATCAATTTATAATCTTGAAACACAATACCTAAATCTTTCCGTAATGCTAAAAGTTTTCCATAATTTTTTTTAAATAAGTCACATTTATTAACAAATAAATTTCCTTTTTTGATTGGTAAATCCCCATAAAATGATTTTAACATTGTTGATTTTCCAGAACCACTTGAGCCACTTATAAAAATAAATTCTCTCTCTTTAATCATAAAATTTGCATCTTCTATGATATTTTTTTTATTATCATAAGAAAGAGTTAAATTTTTTGCAAAAATCATTTTAAGATCTCCAATATTTTTTGGTGTGCCATAAGATTGATTTTTGTTCGAATAGGTTCACCTTGAAAATATCTTGCTTTATTATTTTCAATAAGAAGATATTTAGTCACAGGTCTATTAAAACTCCCAAAGGTAATTTTTACTAAAAGTCCATTTGATTTTGATTGAGATTTTATTTCATACCAATCCTCAAAGTTGATTAAAAACTCGTCACCTATAACAGCATCTTTTGGTAAGTTCTTTTTAACGTTTTCGATATCATACCCATCTGGAAATGAAAAATCTATATCAAATGTTACAGGGGAAGACTCTTCTATAGAACTAATAGTAACATCCCAAATATCTTTCTCTTGTCTTTTCCATCTTGCTTCATATTTACTAGTAACATCTAAATCTTTATTTTTTAATATTTCATGTGGATATTTTTCAAAATGTTCTAATAAAGAACTTGAATACTCAAAATAATTAGGACTATCCGTTCGTAACTCTAATGTTCCAGTTACTTTTAAAACACGCATACACTCTTGGATAAAACCAACACTCATAACTCGTCTATGTGGTTTTTTATCCCATGGAACTGGGAAATGGACAAATACACGTCCAACTGCATTAGAATCTAAAAATTCTAAAAATAATCGTGCATCATAGTTTACAATAAGTACGTTTGTAATATTTTGAATTTTTAGTTGTTTTAAAACTTGCTCAATAGATGGATAATGTATCTCCAACCCTATTATAAGTTTATCTGGGTTTTGTAAAGCTTGATGTATCAGATGTACGCCACTTCCAAAACCTACTTCAACCCAAATCTCTTTATTCGTTTTAAAATCACTTACAAAATACTCTATATTTTTAATATATGTCTCTTCTGTTTTCATTTTAGTATGTATTGAATTTGTATTTGTAAATAAAAGTTTTGCGTTTGATTCTTCTGCATAATTATTTAATGTTTTTTTCATAAGACTTACAGGAGTAAGTCTTGTTGCATTATCAATTTTTATAAGTTCATTATCATTTTTTTTAACTTTTGTTAATAAAAACTCTTTATCGTCTACTTTAGCACATATTTTTTGATCATATCTGCCTGTAGCTATAAAGTCAAAACTCTTACTCTCTTTAATATTTATGTCATTATGAGGTTCTAATAGGATATGAGGCATTATTTATTTTGACCTTTTGAAATTATTTTTGGTAACATTAATGTACTTTTATCTGTAGTATCAGATAACAATCCATTCATATCAACTGCTTGTATTTTATAACCATACTCAACCCCTCGTACTACATCTGGATCTTCAAATCGAAGCCCAGTTACATTAGGAATAAGTATCTCATTTGATGTTGACCAGCTCTCTTTTGAAATTTTGTAAATATTATAAGAAACTGTTCTATCATCTCTTGCTATCCAATTTAGAATCATTTTATTCCCTTCAATCATCGCTAACGTGATTTGTGGCATTTTTGGTTTTGATAAAGTAGAACCCATCACTGGAATCATCTCTTCTTTTTTACTCTCTAAATCATCTTTATCAACTGTAGTGATTTTATAAAAATAGATTTTTCCATCTTCGTTTACCATATCATCATATCTATTATGTGCAGCACGAGCCTTTGCGATTTGGCTATAACTTCCTGTTGGACTAGATGCTCTATAAATATTGTATGACACAACATCTTTTGTTGCTGATTTACCCCAAGATAATTGAATCTTTCGAGGAAGATCACGTGTAACTTCTAGACCTTTAATTTGTCCTGGCAATGGTTTTGTTGTAGCACTTGTTACTTGACTAAAATTTGAAACAATTCCATCAAAAGTAACGGCTCTTATTCTATACATAAATATTTCATTGTCATTGAGGCCAGTATCGATATATTCAGCATTTAAGCGATTTTTTATCGTTGCTATCTCTTTCCATTGAGCTCTTGAAGGAGATGTTCTTTCTAAAATATATTTTGCTACTCTAGGATTAGAATGGGGTCTCCAAAGGATTTTTATCTGTCTTGCCAAGTCACTAAGTGATTCAATTAAACTTACTGATTCAAAATTTGGAAGTGTCGAAAGCAGTACGGTATCACTTGCATGTGATTCAAAACCTTTTTTAGTCAATAACGAAATTTTATAACCATATTTACTATTTGCTTGTAATCCTTCATCTAAATAATGTGTAGTAAGTTTATTATCAATTGTTGCAATTCTTCTAAACTTGCCATCTTTTTGCATATCAGCTCGAATAATATGATAACCAGCAGCTCGTGCAATATCTATTTTTCCCCACTCTAATGCAATTGCATTGATATCAGGGATATGTTTAATCGATGAGCTTTCAACTATCGGTAATGTAGCATCAATTTTCGGTTTTAATGGAGTATCTAAGTTTTGTTGACAACCACTAATTAATACTATTAAACCTATTGACAATATACTCTGTATTGATTTTTTCATTATAATCTTCCTTACTAAAATTGCTCTTATAAAAATCTTCCATATCTTTTGGTAATGAAACATTAAAATTCATCTCTTCATTTGTTATAGGATGCTTTAAATATAAACTATAAGCGTGTAGATAAACTCTTTTAATTTTATCTATATTCCCCTTAAATCCATATAATGAATCCCCTAAGATGTGTCTTTGTAATGACTCTAGGTGTACCCTAATTTGATGTGTTCTTCCTGTATATAATTTAGCAGCTATAAGTTCATATTTTTCATTATCACTTAAAGATAATTTTACAAAAGATGTTTTAGCACTTTTACCAGAGGATACAAGTCCCATTTTTAATCTATTTGATGGATTTCTTCCCATTGCAGCATTTACTGTAATATCATCTTTTAAAGGTAAATCGGTAATTGCAATATAAAATCTTCCCATTGTTTTATCTTCTAGTTGTTTCGAAAGTGCAACATGCGCTTCATTTGTTTTTGCAACACAAAGTAAGCCACTTGTTCCTTTATCGATTCTATGAACTATTCCATGTCTTTCTTCACCACTAATAGTAGATAAAGAGATATTCTTTTTCTTTAACCAGTCAACTAATGTAGCTTCTTTTACAGATGGTGCTCCATGGACGATTACTCCTGCTGGTTTATTAATCACCATAAAATCATTATCTTCATATATAACTTCAATATCAAAGTCAACGTCTAGTGGAGCTTCTTTAACCATTTCAGGTAAGACAACGGATACTTTTTGACCAACTTGAAGTTTCAAACCACTTTTTGCTTTTTTCTTATTTTCAACGGTTACATAACCTTTACTAATCAATTGGTCAATTTGGTTTCTTGTTTCATCTAACTTTTCAGATAAAAACATATCTAATCTCATCTCTTTTTGGGCTGTAAACTTTTTATTATTCATATTTGGGTATTATTCTTTCATGGTATATTTTTTTGACAAGCGGATCATTTCACATTTTAACTTCGAATTGATAGTACTCATATTGCCATTGGCTTTTTTATCACATTTTTTAATTTATGAAACAAATGAAATATTAGCACAGAAACAATTAATCTATTTTTCTATTTCACTTCTTGCTTTTATATTTGTCTTTATTATACCTTTTAGAAGTTTAAAACAATTTATACCATTTGTGTACTGGTTCGGAATATTTCTACTGATTCTTGTGGAGTTTTTTGGTGTAACAAAACTGGGAGCTACAAGATGGTTAGAAATTCCAGTTATAAATATGACAATACAACCCTCCGAACTCTTCAAACCTGCCTTTTTATTAATGATAGGTTTTTTAATCTCAAACAAGCCACCTCCAAAAGAGGGGTATAATTTAAAAGATTTTTCTTATTTTTCCTTTTATATTTTACTTCCATTTGTTCTTATTGCAAAAGAACCAGACTTAGGAACAGCATTAGTTCTTTTACTTGTAGGATATGGGATTTTATTTCTTATTGGTGTTCATTGGAAAATTATCGCTGGAATTGTACTCATACTTGCAGTATCATCACCTTTAATTTATACCTATATGATTAAAGATTATCAAAAAAAACGGATACATGATTTTATTAGTGAAGAGCCTAGTTATCACGTTAAACAATCCTTAATTGCTATAGGTTCAGGTGGAATATTAGGAAAAGAGAAAGAAAATGCGACACAAACAAATTTAAAATTTTTACCTATTGCTACAAGTGATTTTATTTTTGCTTCTTTTGTTGAAAGATATGGTTTTATAGGATCAGTAGGATTGATTTTTTTATATTTATTACTTATTATTCATCTTCTTTTACTCCATAATCATTTTCAAAAAGATTATATGATTAGTGTTTTTGCCTCTGGACTAGGACTCCTATTATTTTTAAATATGAGCGTCAATATCTTGATGGTTATAGGTTTTGCACCCGTTGTAGGGCTACCACTTCCATTGTTTAGTTATGGGGGAAGTTCCTTTATAAACTTTATTATTCTGTTCGCTATTTTAGAAAATTTAATCGCTTTTAGATTTATGGATGGTTACAGTTTCAATAGAAAACTCTGATTTTTTGAAGATGACTTCAGTAATATTTAGATAAAATAAAATTATGAATACAATAGATATGCTAAAAAATAAACTTAATCAAATTTCAAAAGACTTTCAGTTTTTATTAGATGAAAATAGAAGATTAAAACTTGAATTAGAAAATCTAAAAGATAAAAATGATCTATTTACTAGAAGTAATGAAGACTTGATATTAACCATTAATAACAAACTCAAAAGTGAGGATAAAAGTTGAATAAAGATATTACATTTCAAATTAATAATGAGGCATACACTATTGATATAGGTACAGATCCACATAATTATTTACGAGATGGTTTGGAAAAATTTCTTACTACAGAAAAAAATCTCAGCACTGCAGAATTACTTTTAGCATATTTGAGAAAATCACAAGAATTAGTTACATTAGAAGCAGAAATCAGAAAAGAACTTTCACAAGTTCCTACCTTAGAACAGCTTACTCTTTAAAGTATTTTCAACTTTTTTATAATCTGGCATATAAAAAGCAACTAAATCCCAAAACTTTTTAGAATGATTCTTTTCTTGAATATGGCATAATTCATGTAATACAACATATTCTATTGCTTTTGTTTCAAACTGCAAAAGTTTATAATTTATAGAGATATTATTAAGATGGTTACAACTTCCCCATCGCCCTTTGGCAAATCTATAACCAATATTGTTTGGAAAAAGTTGCGTTTTATATGTCCACTCATCAAATAGAGGATCTATTATTTTTTGGGCATTAAATTTATAAAAAAGCTTTAGCCCTTCTATAAAATCTTCATATTTAGAACAATTTGCATTGTATTCAACAGTAAAAACCTCATCATCAAATGAAAATCTTACATTTTTCATCTTTTCATTTACTATTAAATTCATAGGATAATTAACTCCTAAAAAAGGAACCACACCACCACTTACAAAATCAAAGCTATTTTTAGATGGTACTTTTTGAATAGATTTTAAAATCCATTCTTTATATTCGTACACTATCTCTTTAAGCATGTGAGATTTAAATTTTAATGGAGTTTTAATGATGATTTCATTTTTATTTTCTAAAGCTAAACTAATTCTTTTTATCTTCTTATTCGTTCTATGAATAAGAGTAAAAGTGTGATTATCTAAAGTAATCTGATGCGACATTTTTTAACTTTATATAAATCTTTTCCATTTCACTTCCATATACTCTAGTATCCGCAACTGTAGTGATAAAATTTGTATCACCACCCCACCTAGGAACTAAATGCATATGTATATGTTCAGCTATTCCAGCTCCTCCTGCTTTTCCTAAATTCATCCCTATATTTACACCTTGAGCATTTAAAATCTCTTTTAACATCTTCACACCCTTTTGTGCATACTGTGACATTTTGGCAAATGTTTGGGGATCTAAGTCTTCTAAATTTGATGTATGCATATTTGGAATTATCATAAAATGTCCAGGGCTGTATGGATATTTGTTCATCACTATAAAAAAATCTTCTTCTCGATGAAGTATCCCTAAGTTTTCATCATCATCTAGTGTTTTTACAGCATGACAAAAAACACATCCTTCTATTTTTTTTGTTTTATCAGTAGTAATATATTGTGTTCGCCAAGGCGCATATAATCTTTCCATTGTCTCCCTTTATCTGGTTATTTTATTATTTTTTGACTTAATCTTATATGGCTATTATCACTTGTTTCTATACTTGTATAATATATAGAACTGTTAGTATCATCTACTTGTATAGTTATATCAAACCGTTCATCATTCCAATGCTCTACATACCGTAATATCTCAATATGATTATGTGTTTTTATATAGTGAGTTATCGTATCAAAATGAATATTTGCCTGCAGATGTAAATATTTCAATTTATTTACATTTGAACTCAATAAATTCGTTTCAACATTTCTGATACTAATAAAACTAAATAAAATTACTAAAAATAATGTCGTTAAAATAGCAAAAGATTTTTTCATCTTTTTATTTTCCACACTTGGCACATAGCATTTTGATACACACAAATATTTACTATTGTTATTTCATTTAATTTTGATACTTTATATTTTGATATATTTTCTAATAATAAATACCCATTAAAATAAATTTTATTATCACTAAAAGTTACTTTTGTAAAATCATTATTTTTCATCAAAAACAATCTTGTACTCTCTAAAATTAAGTTATTTTCTGTTATAAAAGTATCTGTATTGTTTTTTTTAATTAAAGAGTAAATCATCTTAGAAGATACTATAGCTATTATTGAAAATAACAATAAACTTATTATCACTTCGAGTAAAACTATAGACCTTTGCAAATAATCTACTTACAATATATCGTGTAAACTATTTGCTTTATCCATCCATGCACTAATACTTTCATAATCTTCTTTTTCAAGCATTGTTCTCATATTTTTCATATGGTCTTCATAGATATAAAGTGACTTTAAAAGATTTTCTCTATTTTGTCTAAAAATATCTGTCCACATATGAGATGATGATTGTGCTATACGGCTCATATCCCTAAAACCACCAGCAGCAAGAGTTATAATATTTTCTGGGTCTTCGTGTGACATAACTGTATTCGCTAAACCATACGAAATAGCATGTGGTAAATGAGAAATATAACATGCGTGTATATCATGAGTAGATGAATCCATATTTACTATTCGCATAGCAATTGCATTAAAAATATTTAAGACTCTATTCTTATGTAATTCATCACATTCATCTAAATCACATAATACAATAGTTTTGCCTTCATACAAACCATCAATAGCAGCACTAGGACCAAACTTTTCAGTTCCAGTCATAGGATGTGCTGGTACAAAATTCTTTTTAATACTTTCTGGAATATTGTCTACGATTAGTTTTTTTGTACTTCCAAAATCCATCACTGTAGTATTTGGAGATATCCCTTCTAAAGTAGGCATAAATTTTATGATTGCATCTACAGGAATACAAAGTACTATTACATCACATTGTAATAATTCATCAACCTCCACTATACATTCTACTAAATTTAACTCTAATGCTTGCTTTTGGTGCTCTTTGTTGTGGTCATATCCAACAACACTGCTAGATAAATTATATTTTTTAACAACTTTAGCAAATGATCCACCCATAAGCCCTAAACCTACGATACCAAATTTCAGTTGTTTGTTTTCACTATTATTCATTTATTACCTTGTAACTATCTATTGTATTCTTTGAGTACTCTTTGAGTTTCTCTTTTCATACTTTTTGCTTTTAAATCTTCTCTTTTATCATAATCTTTTTTACCCTTAGCAATACCTATGTTTACTTTGAACATATTTTTATCATTAAAGTACATTTTTGTAGCTACTATTGTATAGCCATCTTTCGTTACTTTTTCAAACAGTTTATTGATTTGCTTACGATGCATTAAAAGCTTTCTATCCCGTCCCTCTTCTGGACGATAGGATACATGAGTAGTATCTAAATGTGAAATATTCATATTTAATATAAATACTTCATTTTTAATAATTCTTACAAATGATTCTTTAAAGTTCATTCGCCCTGCTCGTATTGCTTTTACTTCACTTCCATGTAGCACAATACCTACTTCAAATATATCCTCGATATGATAATCATGAAAAGCTTTTTTATTTAAAAACTCTTTTACATTTGGTTTTTGTTTATCTTTTTTAGCCAACGTCTTTCCTTATATATTCGCAATTATATCAAGATATATTTAAACCTTCAAGTTTTTTAATTTTAAATGTTCTTCTATGAATATCACAATACCCATATTTAATAATAGCATCAGTATGTACAGCAGTTCCATACCCTTTATGTTTCTCAAAACTATATTGGGGATACTCTTTGGCTATTTCACACATATATCTATCTCGACTCACTTTTGCTAAGATAGAAGCTGCACTCACCTCTTTTATGCTTGCATCTGCTTTTATTAAAAAATCAAGATTTTTGATACCAAAAGATGTATTTCCATCCATTAGATACTGTTGTGCTTCTATATTTTGCATTATCTCTTTTATAGAGTTTTGTAAACAAATACTCAAACCTAATTCATCTATTTGTTGAGCACTTGTAAATACTATATGATAAAAACTATTTTCTTTTATGATATCAAAAAGTTTTTCCCTTTTTTTCTCACTTAACTTCTTCGAATCATCCAACTCTTTAATATCATTTTTTAAAACAACCCCAGCAACACTCAATGGACCTGCAAATGGCCCACGCCCTGCCTCATCAATGCCACATAAATTTGTATGATAATTTTCTCTCATTTTTGCTCTTTTATAATTTATTATATTTCTTTGAATTATAGCATTTATTTTAATATATTTATACTATAAATATTTTCTTAAAAAATGTTTTTTTATCTTTTATATACTACCTATACTAACACAAAAGACTCTATCTATCTTAAAATATTGTATTGATATTCATTTTAGTTTAATATTTTTCTTATTTAAGTATTATACGACTATAATGTTTATTAATAAGTAGTTATAAGAAGAAAGGCACCTTATGGAAATTAATGATATTTTCAACAACTTTAAATCAAATATATCCAAAATTCAGTTATTTCAACGAGCTATCAAGGCGAATACAGAAAAAGAAATTAAAGAATTAAATGAATTTGCAATAAATATGAAAAAACAGCCTAAAGAAATACAAGAAATAGGAAAGTCACTTCATAATTTGTCATTTAAATCTGCTATTGATGGTAATCATATTTTTTATGATTTTAAAAAAATAAGTATTGAAGAAAATTATCAATCAGTTATATTTTATAAAAATAAACAGTATATGTGGCTACTTGCAGAAGCTTATGAAGAATTTGAAAAGTTTATTGAAAAAGTTTATGCTTTTATTGGATTTAAAAATAATAATTTATGGCCTTTAGTAGATTATGGTAAAATTACCTTACCTGAATTAAATCAAAAAGACTATGTTTGGTTTTTAGAAAGAGCAAAAAACAAACAAGGTACACCACAATCTATTTTAAGTTATTATAGAAATAATTTATCTGAAATAGCAAAAGTAGAATCTAAAAATGCTTTAAAAATAAATTTAAAATTGGCAATTATATTAATAGAGAATCTTAGACATATTATCGTACATAATCATGGAATTGTAGAAAATAAAGATGATTTTATAAATAATACATTAAAAAAAGCGGGTTTAGATAATAATAAAAAACCAAAACAAGAATATATTGATTTTATACACGCATTTTTTGCTACTGATAAATACGATAAACATATATTTCTTTTAGAAAGAGAGACAAATCCAGAGATACCAATAGATACTCATATAAATATTTATGAAATGTTAATAGGTTACTTATTATCATATTCACAAATTTTAGTAGATAATATAGAAAAAGAGATTGGCACTACTTGTAACTCTTATAACAAAACCTAGAAAAGGAACAAGTAACCCAGCGAGTTTTATAGCATTAAATAGCTATCATCTTGTGGTTACAAAAAGAAATAAACAAACTCTTTTAAGGGTTATTGTCCCTTCAGTTCGGTCGTTATCTATAGGAATTTCATATAAAAACAACAGTTTCAAGTTCAAAAGCTATTAACAGATACAAAACACTAGAAAGTGACTTTCATAAGAAGCACAATCATAAATACAACTATGACTTATTTGTATATGGTGGTGCTCACAATAAAAGTATTATTGTTTGCCCATTGCATGGTAAATTTGAACAAAACCCAACAAATCATCTTCAAGGGAAAGGATGCCCAGACTGTGCTATTAAATATAGAGCAAAAAAACGTATTCAAAAGAGAGGTGAAAAATTTATTGAAGATGCAAAAAAAGTGCACGGTACCACATACGATTATACTAGAACAATATACAATGGTTCTGAAAATAAATGTATTATAACTTGTAAAATACATGGTGATTTTGAGCAATTACCATTGAATCACTTAAAAGGTAAAGGTTGTAATAATTGTGGTATTCAATCGATGGCGAAAAAGCAAAGCAAAATCTATAAAGAAAATTTTATTGAAAAAGCATCTAAACTACATAATAACTTTTATGATTATAGTAAATTCATATATACGAGCAATGATGATATTGGAGTGATAATATGTCCAATTCATGGAGAGTTTAATCAAAGACCAGTACATCATATAAATAGAAAACAAGGTTGTCCAAAATGTGGTTCTGAATCAATGGCACAAAAACAAAGTGAACAAGCAAGAAAAAACTTTAAAAGTAAAGCTAGAAAATTACATGAGAACATCTATGGGTATTCAAAATTTAAATATATAAACTCAAGCAGTAAATCAATCATTATATGCTCTAAATGTGGAAAAGAGTTTAAACAAACTCCTGAAGACCATTTAAGAGGACGAGGTTGTCCAAACTGCAAATCTAAAAGAGACAATAATGTAATTTATATATGGAAAGCTATTGGAGAATTTTATAATGATAAACAACTATATAAAATTGGTGTTACATCTTCAAGACTAAGAAAAAATAGAATTGTTCAAGTTGCAGGTAAATTAAATTGGGATTACGAAATAGTTTTGTATGAAAAAGTTTTTTGTGAAGCAAGTGAGCTAGAAAAAAAGATTCATAAACTTGGTACTAATCCAAATTTAATAGGCTTTGATGGAGCAACCGAATTAAGAGCTTTAAATAAAATAGAGTTACAAAAAGCCAAAACTATAGTTAACCCATATATAGATGAAGAAGATAACAAAACCTTGGAGAGAAATAGTTTACCCTAGCGGGCGAAACTATTTCTCAAGTCAAACGTTAGATGATGATTTAAAATATAATTTTGATATAATCTGATTATTAAATATAAAGAAATAATATGAGTAAAAAAACACTAAGCACTATTGAAGAAAGAAAAGCAAAAAAACTTTATAAAGAATTTTGGAAAATTAATCCAAATATGAAAAATCCATCAGATATTAATAAACCTGAAAAAGCTGATTTTTTGATAAAAAAAGGTTTTGATGATATTCGTTTAATGCAAAAAGCAAGAAAACAAGGATACAAATTTACAAAGTTATAAATTGAAACTTATACAATCAAATGAAGAATTAGAAATTGAGAACTATGAATATAATTTAAAAATGCACTATGAAGCAAAACGAAAAGAACTTGATATTCTTTTAACAAGTTCAATACCAATTCAATTATCTAATATGAAAACAATATTATGGATAAACTTTTTAATGATAGGATTAATGTTTCAATTTATTAAAAAATTTCCTATGCCAGATATTATAATAGGATTTTTTATACTTTCAACTTGTGCCATACTATCAATTTTATTTACAATGCTTACAAACAGAACAAAATCATATGGTGTATATGATGATATTACAACTATGAGTAAATATAAAGATGATGAATGGACAAAATCAAGAGCTATCCTTGTTATGTTAAATATGTTACAAATTGCGATTGAAGACAATCGCCCAGTTATTACTAATCGTGCAAAACTTATGCATATTGCTACATGGTTTACATTAACTTCTATAATATTTTTAGCTATAATATTTTCAATAAAACAAATAACCTAAAAAGGGATATAAAATGGCAGAACAAAAAAGTAATAAACCTGTTGCACCAACAATTCAACCAACAAAAAGTAAATTAGTAGAAAACAGTTATCAAAAGCCTGATACTGTAAGACAACCAAAACCACAAGCACCTAATAAAAATAGTAAATAGTTGATATTATAAATAAAATATGTCAATATGCAATATAATTAAATTAAATAAATATTTTTTGATAAAATCGAACAAAAGGTTGGTTTAAAATGAAAAATATAAAATTCATGGACTTTTGTGCTGGAGTTGGTGGAGGACGAATAGGTTTAGAAAACCTTGGAATGTCTTGTGTTGGTTTTAGTGAAATTGATAAAGATGCAGAAATTACTTACAAACATTTTTTTGGTCAAGACGAAAAAAATCATGGTGATTTAATGAAAATTAATCCTGATAATTTACCAGATTTTGACTTTATGGTGGGTGGTTTTCCTTGTCAAACATTTTCGATTATTGGTAATAGATGTGGACTAGAAGATGAAGAAAGAGGACAAGTTATCTATGGATTAGTAAAGATACTAAAAGCTAAAAATATAAAATACTTTATTTTAGAGAATGTCAAGGGTTTAATAAATCATGATAAGGGTAATACTTTAAAAACTGTTTTAGAACTATTAAACAATGCAGGATACAAAGTATTTCATAAAAATTTAAATAGCTTAAACTTTGGTGTACCACAAATGAGAGAAAGAATATATTTTGTAGGGGTAAAAAAAGATTTAATAGATAATGATTTTAAATATGAGTTTCCAGAATCTAGTAACACTAAAATAAATATTGATGAGTGCTTAATTGATGATGAAGATTTAACTTTTGATGAAAGAGTATCTTCTTATCAAACTTTTTTAAAATATTTAAATAATAAATACAATAAAGATAAATATCAAATAGATGATTTATTATCAGATGATTTCAAAGTTATAGATACAAGACAATCTGATTTAAGAATATATGATAAAAAAACACCAACTCTTAGAAGAGGAAGACATGGTATATTGTATGTTAAAAATAAAAAATTTAGAAAACTATCAGGATATGAATCTTTATTACTTCAAGGTTTTCCTAAAAAATATGCAAATAAAGCAAAAGGTAAAATTTCCAATTCCAAACTTTTACAACAATCAGGTAATGCAATGACTGTAAATGTAATTGAAGAGATAAGTAAAAATTTAATGAAAGCAATAGGTAAACAAATGACTGATAAAGAGATATTAATAAATAGAGGTTCAGCAACCGCAAAAAATGGTTTTAAAAATGAAGATTTCACTGTAGCAGAATTTAACAATTGGCAAGAAAGTGAATTAGCTCAACTATGGTTAAAAGCTATGAATTATGATTTAACAGATATTGAAAGTGTAAAAGCTACAAAAGTTAAAGGCTCGTATAAAGCAGATATTCAAGTGGAAATTAAAATTGAGATTAAACTAAAAAGTTTAACAGATATTCAAAATTTACAAGTAAAGCTTGTATCAAATCCAAAAGGTTTTAATCAAATAGATAAAAGATGGTTAAAAAGTTATAATGAGCTTTGGACTATACCAAGTGATGTGTATGAATTATTACAATATTTTACTGGAGAGAAACCACCAAAGATTATAAATCCGAGAGATGAGAGAAGAATGTTTGCTGATGAATTTTCAGAAGATGAACAACAAATATTATTGAAGTTTTTAAATGACAATAAAACATTAATTGTGAATGATATTTTAAAAGGTAGAGGTAAGTTTTCTGCGGAATGGATGTTAGTAATATTAAAATTAAAAGATACAGATAATATTAATTGGGCATTAGAACCGATAAACAAAGTTTTAAACCATTTTGGAAATGGAACAATTTCTATAACACCAAGGGGTAGTTTTAAAATTGGAAATATCACTATTCAAAGAAAAGGTGGAGATAATGGAAGAGAAACAGCAAATATGCTACAGTTTAAAATAAATCCAGCTGAGTTGGTAGACCAAAATATCTAACAAGTCAGAGAAACTAACAAGGCTACACTGCGAATCTATTAAGTTTTTAAGGGAAAAGAAACTTTTATCTAAGTTCTTATTTCGACTTAAGATTATTGCCTTGTAGCTTACTTCAGGCGTTATATGATAGCTAAATAGCCAATTGTCACCAAAGTGTCGTAACTGACAAACTAAAAGATATAGTATAATCCATTTAAATTTTCACGGAGAATAAAATGATTATTAAAAACCTAAGATTAGAAAATGGCTGGTCA
>Ga0193954_1000182_pt1 | contig 37982 bp, 65 predicted proteins | sample BB_5_MG_FD_140340 | JGI IMG/M metagenome (GOLD analysis project Ga0193954, IMG submission 140340) | Microbial mat bacterial communities from the Broadkill River, Lewes, Delaware, United States - BB_5_MG | ecosystem: Environmental > Aquatic > Freshwater > River > Microbial mats | place: USA...
CCTACCAAGTCAAGAGAGTCGCCCACAGTAAGGTTATCAGGTAATGATGTGATTGCTGTACCTCGCAAGTAAAGATAGCCACCCACAGTAAGGTTATCAGGTAATGATGTGATTGCTGTACCTCCCAAGTCAAGAGAGCCACCGCAATAAAATTTTCCGTCTTTTTCTTCTAATTCGTAATTTGCTAATTTCATTTTATTTAGTTTTAATTATTACTAATTCTTTAAAACAAAAATAGGTAATCTAAAATAAACTACCCAAATTTGCTAGTATGTTCTACAACATGTTTAGTGATTGTTACTAAAAGGGTAAATTATCCTCTTCACTTGCAGGCGGTATGTTTGCTTGTTCATACTCTGTTTGTGAATTAGTTTCATCACCTCCAACCTTTTCAATCCTCCACGCATTAAGACTACAATAATACTTGCCGTTATACTCGTTACCTCTGAGATTAAACTGAACCTTTACGATATCCCCAATATTATAAGATTCGATTAAATCAACTGAATCCTTAAATAATTCAAAAGGCACTTTCTGAGGGTATTTCTCGTCTGTCTCAATTGCAAATACTCTCTTTTTAAATCCACTCTCAAACGCCTGAATATCTCCGACGTGTATTAATTTACCTTGTAATTCGTTATTCATAATTTATGTATTAAAATGTTGCGTTTTCGTATTCTTTGGCATATTCAGCAAAATATTCATCAATAGACTGCTTCACTTTGGCAATATCTTCTTGAATGCTTTCTCTTGTAATTCGCTCTATGTGCATTGGATTAGGATAGAACTCAGGACGATAACTTATAGTATCTAACCATTGCATGTCCTCGTTTACTATGAAGTAATTAATACACTGTAGTTTGTAATCTTTGTAGATTGAATCAGGATACTTTGGATTAATATACTTCTGATGTTTTACACCTCCAGGACATTTAATTTCAATACCTCCAACAAAATCAAGTGTTAAACCATCAGGAGAACACCCATGTAAAGGTTGTATATCGGATTGGCAAAAGCCGACCTCCATTATTGCGGTGCCTGTTATCTTGATATACTCCTCACGTGCCATTGGTTCAAATTCATTACCTCGCTCCATTGAGTCTGATTTAAAAGAACTTTCTGCACTAATTCCTGTTATGTTCTCGTCAATCATTGCTAACATAACATCCTCACGGCTAGCGGATAATTGTAATTTTGCAGGTGTGATAATCTTCTTTATTCGAGTACCTCCGAGTTTACCAATCTTTAACGCTAACCATTCGTCGCTACCTTGTTCTAATTCGCTTATAATCATTTTAATTCAGTTTTAAGTTTATTTTTTAAGTTTACAAACACTATTTGTTGGTCTTTCGTCAAGCTAGTATAAACCGACTGCAACTCTTTTAAATCCTTGCAATCATTTAGCTTTTTCTCTTCAGTTGGGAAGTCTTCAACCGTTTTAATCTTTGGTGCTATTGGTGAGATTCTTAAACCTGTGTCAGTGCGACCAAATGCGGACCAGCTTTCACTTTGTAAAGTTACAGGTATATTTACCCAATTTTCTATATATGGTGTACCTGTAAGCTTGTGCAATCTCTGTAGATTAGTAGAGTTCAATAACATTGGCTTTGTAAAGTATTTATTTGGCTTGAAATGTGCTACTGAACTTTTTTCTTTCTTACCTTTTATCTCTACTTCGCCGTAAGTAACTCTATCAATGATCGCGATTATTGGTTTGTCATCAGGCAACACATATGTACCTATCCAATCTGTATCAATTGTTTTTTTCCAATGTGTTAATTGTTCCTTATTCATCTTCATATTAGTTATTAGTTAATAATATCAAAAGTACTCACAAAAACTAACTTAATAAAATCTGTGAGTATGTTGTGCAACATGTTTTATCTTAATCCTTTTGCAACTCTCTCAATCTCGTAGTATAAATCTTCACTTACCGCCGTTTCTTCTATATCGTGAAGTTCGTGAACTACCTTAAATTCTATTGAATTATCCCAATGTTCGGCTAATTCTAGTTCAGCATCTTCAGGGTAATAATTTACCTTTACTACCGCATCTACCTGAAAACCTGAACCAAGTAATTTACCGCCGATGTTCTGTGACTCTTTTTCGTACTTCTCTCCGAATCCTTTAAGCTGACGTGTACTATTTAAAAAATTAATAACGTCGCTTAGTTCTAATGTAACCTTGTCTATTCTCATTTTGTTATGATGTTATTTATTATATAATGATGTTATTATTAAATATATACATAAACTTATGTCAAAAATAATAATTATACATGATAAGAATCCATACCCATTCACATATAATTCTGCTACAAATCCTAACCCAGCAATAGAAAAAATCCATATTGCGCCTATGCAAAATAAAGACAATATGATAATATACTTTATTGGAATTAAAATTATTAACAATAACTTAAATAGTTTATTAGTGCTTTTAATCTTTTCATCTATATAAAAATTATATAATTCTGATAATATTACTTTTTTCATTTTGTTAGTTGTTAAATTTTTAATTTCAATACCTCAAAGATAGAACAATATTATTCAATTGCAATAGTTTTAGTTATTTTTCTTAAAATAATTTCAACTGTAAAGTATTTCTTACAAGTTCAGTTATTTCATATTTTACAACAACTTAATACCATTTCCCCGACATCAGCAAAATGGTTGTATAATCAGTCTAATCTCGTCTAATTTAAAATAGCTTTAGTTGAATTACAGTATTTTTTTTTAATTCGCACTAATGCCCTTTTACCTCCATTTAATATACTTTTACCATCGGTACAAAATTCATACCCATAAAGAGGTGAACCGCAAGTTTTGTCAATCTTCCAATTATCGGGCAATTTATCTAATAATTGCCAATCGTTATATTTTTTAGCTTTTAGGCCCATGTTATTCTAATATTTTTCTTAAAACTTTTTCCGTGATCTCAACATCTACCCTGTTGCAACATAGATAATGATTGATAGGACCAGCCTTTTTAACTCTCCAGTCCTTATTCTTAACAAACTTATCTTTAACGTGCGTTTTTACCCACACGTCGTAAGATAGTTTCGTTTTTAATTGCCTGTGTAGTTTTCGGGTTGAGTGGAGCATATTAAAATAGTACTGGATAATATTTTTCTACTTCTGATTTAGCATATCCGAATTGTTCAATATCAGATTGCTTTTGTTTTACAGAATCTATAAATTCAGTAGCAGACTTATAAAAATCCTTTTTAATCTCAAATCCGTAAGCCTTACGGTTAGATTCTATTGCAGCCACCAAAGTTGAGCCACTTCCAGCACAAGGATCAATAACTACATCATTTTCATCTGTAAATATTTCTATTAATTTCTTAAGTAACTCTATCGGTTTTTGGGTAGGGTGAATCTTAGGAGTATTTTTATTGTCACGCTCCCAGTCAATGCAGTTCATTATCATTTTGCCATTATTATTGAACTTAGGCAACTTATCACGATAAAATAATAATCCATATTCACAATTGCCAACAACACGCATATTAGCTTTTAAAACCTGTGCAGAAAAGTTCTTACGAAAAACTAAATTTATATAATTTGGTAATCCATATCTTTTGGCAAGTTCTATTAAATTAAACTGTTGCTCAAAAGCACAAAACACAATCATACAAGGTGCTTGTCCTTTTGCTTTGGGTTCTTTTTTAAGCATCTTACTACAAAAGTGCATAAACTCAGCAGGTCGAAAGTCTTTGTCTGTATCGAAAAATTCTTTACCTGCTAGTTCTGATTCTCCGTTTTTATTATCTCCGTCAACATACCAACTAGGGTTAGATCCGTATGCGTTTTTGCCAATATTATAAGGAATATCTGCAATAATTAATTGTGCTTTTGGTATTCCGTAAGTTTTAAAATTTTGAAAATGATCGTTGTATAACATCTTATTAGTTTTTAGTTTATTAGTTACTTTTCAAATATAATACACCCGCAAAACTCAATTTTAACGACCTCAAAGCCTTTGTTAATATATGAGTTAGGCAATTTCATTTTAATAGCGGCTAACGAATGATTAACCGTTATTATTTGCTTGTCCTTTTTGTAAGTATATGTGTGCATGGGGTTAATCCTCTTTTTCTATTGCAAGTCCACGACCTAGCCAATTGAAAATGTCGTAATGTTTTGAGGCTAGTATCATAGCAGCAGATAAGCTTATATTGCTTGTAAAACCTAACTTAGCTGCAATTATATCATCTTTCGTCATGCCTTTTTTATCTTCTTCGGTTAGCTTGCTTAATGGCTTAACTATTGGCTTAAATCCACCGCCAAATAAAGTAAAACGCTTTAATCCTGCTTTCATTGTTCCTACTCTAACAGAAGTTCCGTTTTTCCAATCTTCGATTATTTTAATATAACCTACTCTATTGCCGATTATCTCTTTTGGTGAATTGAATGGTTCTAATTCTTCAGTACTAAATGGGAAATCGCAAGAATACAGATTTCTTTTGTTATATTCTTCTCTATACTTGGATAATTCAATGCCATTAATAATGCCTTTATACTGTACTTGTAAGTTTGTGCCCAAGTACATTTTCAATTCTTCTACTTTAATATAATCTTTCATCTTTTCTAGTTTTTTGTTTACGATGTAAAGATATAAAAAATATTAATAAAATGTGTTACTTTTTAATTTATTTGTGTTATATTTGCATATATGAAACAGAAAACAAAAACATTTTCAATCAGAATTGAAGAGGCTACGCTTAACCAGGTTAAAGACATAGCAAATAAAAAAGAAAGAAGTACTAACGCTCAATTAATATATTTAATTAAGCAAGGATTAAATAAAAAGGAGAAATAGAAATGCAAAGAGAAACAACATCACAAATTGTGTGCAAGTACGTTGTACTTAAGGGTAAAGACTTACTATGGTTGGCAAAAATACTACGTTGTACTATTACCGATTGCAAAAAGCAAATAAATACTAATTGCTGGAGAATTAAGTCACTTCATATATTAATTACGAAAGGAATAATAAAGTAATGGCAAAAAACGTATTACGATCAGTCAATACAAGGTTTTGGACTGATTCATTTATAGAAGAATTAACACCAAGCGAAAAACTATTATTTTTATATCTTCTCACTAATCCATTAACTAATATTTTAGGAATTTATGAAATATCAATAAAGAGAATTTCTTATGATACAGGCATAAATAACGAAACGGTTCGAAAGGCTTTGAAAGGGTTTGAAAAGCTTAAAAAGGTTTATTATAAAGAAAATTATATCATTTTGCCTAACTTTCTTAAAAATCAGAACTTAAATGCTAATATGAAGAAAGGAGCAATTGATATTTTTAATGGTCTTTCTAATGGATTGAAAACTAGTATATTAGGAAATGATTCGAAAGGGTTACCAAAGGATTCGAAAGGCTTTGAAAGTCTTTTAAATACATTGGGTAAATATGAAAGGGAAGTAATAGAAAGTGAAGAGGAAATAGAAATAGAAGAAGAAATAGAAATAGAGAGTGTTTCTTTTGATGATTTTTGGAATTTGTATAATAAAAAAACAGGTAAAGAAAATTGCATAAAGAAATGGGACAAATTATCAAATGAAGATAAGAGCAAAATTATTAAAACTCTTCCAGTATATTTAGCATCAATAAAAGACAAGCAATATCAAAAAAATCCAATAACTTACCTAAATGGCAAATTTTGGAATGATGAACAAATAGGAAATGTAAAAGTTGAAGACTTAGCAAAAGATGGCACTAAATGGAAATATCCTGAATGGTCTGATCCTAATCATTTAAATTATCATCTTAACTTTGATATATCAGATATTGATGTATTTAGTGTTACGCAACTACAGATGAATGAAATGGCAAGAAACGGAAAACTTAAGAAACTATGATACAAATTGAGGGTTACACAATTGAGACAAGAGGCAAACAATCAGGGCAAATAAAAACTAAATGTCCTAAATGTCGTGAACTAGGAAAGAAACACCTAAACACAGATTTATCTGTAAACTTGGATAGTGGAGTTTTTAAGTGCCACAAATGTGGATGGGAGGGAAGATTTAAGGAAAACATTAACGATGTTATTCGAAATATTGAAAAGACTTATGACAAGCCTAAAACAGAGAATCTAACCGAGTTATCAGATGAACACCTAGCATACTTCAAAACTAGGGGGATAAGTTCAGGAACTTTAAGACGTTGTAAGGTTAAATCAGGGAAAGGTGATTGGTTTATTTTTCAATATCTTGAAGATGGCGAGGTAGTTAATCTTAAGGGTAGAGGAAGTAAAGAAAAGAAATTTTACCAGGCGGCCAACGCAAAACCGATAATGTATAAGCTGGACGACATCAAGGATCAAAAAGAAATAATTATATGTGAGGGTGAATTTGATGCACTTAGTTTTGAGGAAATAGGCAAACTTAATGCTACATCGGTTAATCAGGGGGCCCCAAACGCAAACGATAAGAACGTAGATAAAAAGCTAGAATGTATTACAAATTGTTTTGATATATTCGAAGAGGCTACTACGATTATACTTGCGGTAGATATGGACGAGAACGGACAAAGACTATCGAGGGAGCTTGTAAAGAGATTCGGTGCAGAAAAGTGTAAAACAGTTGATTTCAAAGACTGCAAGGATGCAAACGAAGTTTTGGTAAAGCACGGTAAGCAAGCCTTAAGAGAGTGCTTAAATGAGGCTAAGGACGTACCAGTAGAGGGTGTGTGTTTTGCAAATGATTACCTAGATCAAGTATTAGACCTGTATCGTAACGGTCAAACTAAGGGTACTACGACTTATTTTGAGAATATAGATAAACACTGGACATGGAGAACGTCAGAAGTAAACATATGGACGGGTTATAACAATGAGGGTAAGTCTATGATGCTTAAACAGTTAATGTTAATAAAGTCTAAGTTTGAGGGATGGAAACACGCTATATTTTGTCCTGAGGAAACACCAATGAAAGAATTTATTACTGACTTGATAGAATCGTACACAGGATTATCAGCTGACAAGGATAAAGAAAACTACATGAATGAAATGCAGTTACTTGATGGGTTGAAATTCGTACATGAGCATTTTATTATCATTGATCCTGAAGAACACACGCTAAGTGAGATACTGAAAAAAGCTAGCTACCTGATTAGAAAGTTCAGATGTAAAACTTTAATGCTGGACCCTTACAATCAGATTGAGCATAGAATGAAAGCAGGGGAGAGGGAAGATTTATACATTTCTAGGTTTATGGCAAAACTAAAAAAGTTCGCTAATGATCAGGATATATCGCTTAACCTAGTCGCTCACCAAGTTACACCCGATGTGACCGTAGATAGGGAAACCAAAGAGAAGAAAGACTATGCTGAGCCAAATTTATACAAAATCAAAGGCGGTGGTACATTTGCAGATAAAGCGGATAATATCATTTCAATTTGGCGACCTCACAGAAATACTAACATACATGATACGTCGGTTAAGTTTATCGCTCAGAAGATAAAGAAACAGAAATTAACAGGACTACCAGGAGAAACAGAACTGTCATTTAACAGAAGTACTAACCGTTACTACATGGGTAGTTTGTCACCATTCGATATTGACGAGGATAAACAAAGCGAATTAGATAACAACGGATTTGAACAAGTTCAGCCTTATGACTTTTCGGCAGGATTCGATGAAGAGATTGCACCATTTTAAAACACTGAAAAAACAAATTCGTACAATTGAGTTTATTTTAAAAAATTATTGAAAAAACTATCTAAATATTTTGCAATTGAATAATATTGTTGTATATTTAAGTATTGAAAGAAACAAATAAAACAAAAGACAAAATGGAAAACTTTAATATTGAAATAGACGTAAACGGAAATACTAAAAGTTTAAGAAACGGAAGTATTAAAACAACAAAATATTCTCCTGTATTTGCTGTAAAATCAATTGCTAAGATACTTGAAAGCAATTGTAATGATGTAGATTACAGTAAGGCAAAGACTACTAATTCACATTATTTTGAAGTATTTGAAGGTGATATTGACATTCAAATAAGATTATCTAATCACACTAAAAAAGCTGATTTCGGAGTAGAAGAAAGCTATGTTTGCTGTAATAACGGAATGTTTGAAGCTGACGTATGTAGTAAAGAGGGTTTTGAAGTATTAAAAGAAAAACTAATTGAATATCTAGGATAATGACAGACTTTAATTTTAATTTCGACTTTGATTTTTCTGGTAAGTTTAAAAGCCCAGATGTTGATACAAGATATTACAAGCCTAAAAAAATAAAAGGCATCAAAGAAAACCAGGTAAAATACGAACACGCTGAACAAATGGTCGATGAGGTTGGGTTGATAGGAAAGAACGAAAGAGTATTTTCAGTTATTGCAGGATCGTTTATTTTTGGTGATCTAATAGAAGCTTACATTGTTAAGCATAATCTAGGTGTTAAGAGTATGACTATTTCAACTCTTTCTTTATCTGAAGATAATGTCGATAGTCTTGCAAATTTATTGAACGGTGGATTTTTAGAAGAATTAAACATAGTTGTATCTGACTATTTTTACTCTCACGAAAAGCATAGACTAATCAAATACATGTATGAAAATCTTGATATTGATAATAAATTTCAGTTAGCCGTTGCAAGAGTTCATACTAAAATTTGTATATTTGAAACTGACAGCAATCTAAAATATGTATTTCATGGTTCTGCAAATCTTAGAAGTTCTGATAATATCGAGCAATTAATGCTAGAAGAATCAGAGCAATTATATGATTTCAATAAAGAATGGCACGATTCTATTTTAGATGAATATTTAACAATTAATAAAAGTTTAGGAGGTAAAAAATTATGGCAAATAGTGGAAACAGAGGATCAGGAGGAAGTTCGGGAGGAGCAAAAGGACGCACTCCGAAGAAAAAGTAAAAACACATTGTAGTCTTAAAGAAGAGTTGATTTTAATTAATTAACTCTTTTTTGTATATTTGTATTATAATTAACCCTAAAAATTACAATACATGAGTGGTAGGCCAAAAGCTAATTTAGATTGGGAAAGTATAGATAACTTTCTTATTGCAGGTTGTTCAGGAGCAGAAATTGCAGGATACCTAGGGGTAAATAAACATACCCTTTATGACAGATGTGAATCTGACAAAGGCATTCCCTTTTCAGAATATTCCCAACAAAAAAAGAGAAAAGGTGATACAATACTAAGAGCCAAGCAGTTTCAAGAGGCATGTGATGGCAACGATAGAATGATGATATGGCTAGGTAAAAATAGACTAGGACAGAAAGACAAGCAAGAAGTTGAGCAAACTATTGTTGATAAAAAGGTCATTCAAGCACCTGAGACAATCGACTTAGACGAGGAGTAAGATGCTAGTATACCCCGACTTTTGGACGAATAAGAAAGACCTGTACACAAAGGTATTTGAGAGGACTTGGAACGCAAAGACTAGATTTGTTTTGAGTAAGGGCGGCTCGGGTTCAAGTAAATCGTATTCAGAGGCACAAAAGGAAATCATCAAGTCATTTGATACCTACGGAGGTAACTTGCTTATTGTTCGACAGACTTACGACTCTTTAAGAGATTCGTGCTTTGCTTTGCTTAAAGGCATTATCTCGGATTGGCAACTTAACGAGTATTTTAATATCACTAAATCACCTATGAGTATTGAAAATAAGATGAGCGGTAAACGGTTTATCTTTCGTGGTTTGGATGATATCGAGAAAGTTAAGTCTATCGCAGGTTGTCAGCGTTGTTGGATAGAAGAGGCAAGTGAAACTGAGTTTGCCACATTCAGAGAGTTGAACAGACGTATCAGAGGGTACAAGGACATTCAGATAACTTTGCTACTTAACCCAGTATCAGAGGAACACTGGATTAAAAAGCATTTCATTGACGGACAATATGCTGACAAGACGACCGTAATACACTCGACGTACAAGGATAATAAGTTTGTTGGCAAGGAGTACGGGGAAGAACTGGAAAAGCTAAAAGACATTGACGAGAACGACTACAAAGTATATTGTCTTGGTGATTGGGGAGTTGCCTCAGAGGGATTAGTCTTTAAAGGCTGGAGAAGTATAGCCGAATTTCCTAGACATCTTAAACACTGGTACGGTACTGACTTTGGTTTTACAAATGACCCTACCGCAATTGTTCGTACCGCTATCGACAGAAAACGCAAAGAAATATATTTACATGAGGTTGCTTACGAGACAGGTATGGACAACAATGATATAGCAAAAGCAATCAAGACCGATACTATTACGATGTATCAATGTTTGTACGAACTTGATGATAAGCTAGTATACTCCGAAAACCAACAAATACACGTCAACGATGATAGTATTATGGTTCAAGAATGTTGGGAAGATAACCAACTGTTGGTAAATATCTTAAAAAAACATAACTTTGCTATCAAGGATATAAAAGATATTTGCGAGAGCGTTAATGACCTTAAGAAAGTGAAAGAACCTATTTACTGTGATAGTGCAGAGCCTAAGAGTATAGCAGAACTTAGGAAACTTAGGTTAAATGCTTATCCTTGTATTAAGGGCAAGGACTCAATAAGGTTGGGTATTAGTTGCTTTAAGCCTTACAAAGTATTTTATACTCGTAGTAGTAAGAATATAAATAAGGAGATTAACAGTTACTCGTGGGTATACGACAAGAAACAAGATAAATTCACCAATATGCCGGAAGATAAGAATAATCACATAATTGACAGTGGAAGATATTCGGTATATACATATTTAAAAGTAAATGGTATCATTTAAATTTGGTTCACGGAAAGCGAGAGAGCGCAAAGATTACATCGAAACGCGCAAGAATAACAGAAATGCAAGGAATATATTTCTGAGTAGTTTAACTAAGTTGTTCGGCTTTCGTGAGATAGCTTGGAACGAAGTAAACAAGGAGGACCTGACTAAGATATATTCGGGTGGTTCAAAGGCTAATCCCTTGGTTTACTCACTTATTACAAAACGTGCTAGGTTAGCTGCTGAGGTAATGAGATATGCTAAGGTGGTTGATGCTAAGACACTCGAAGTTGACGAAAAGCACAAAGCTATATCTTACATAGATAATCCCAATGCTCTTGATAATACAAGGGATTTGTTCGTTAAGCGTATTTCGACGGATAAGGATATTTACGGAGAGGCATTTGTGTATAAACAAGCTAGAGGGCTCTCGTTTGACCAGGAGGTTAAACTATTCCCGATGAATGCTGAATATACTGAAGTTATTGAGGGAGGTTTGACAAGTCCAATCAAAGGGTTTAAGTTCGGTTATCTTGATAATAAGTTAATCAAGCCTGAAGACGTAATGTACATTCGCAACTATAATCCTAAGACTACGACAGGGTACACAGGATTATCACCCCTTACTGTTGCTACTCGTCTTATTGGTATGCTAGAAAGTGGAGATAAGAACGTTATGCAAGCCTATGAGAACGGTGGTGTTAAGAACTTAATATCAATGATGCCTAGTGAATATGGATACAATTCTGATGATATTGATGATGCAGAGAACGACATTAACGAGGAAGAGAAGTACAGAGGCAAGTCTAAGATATTCAAGGTTGCCCTAAAGGTTGATAAGGTAGGGGATAACATGAAAGACCTAGATTTAATTAACACGTCTAAGTATGCTAGTCAGGTCCTTTGTTTTATATATGATTATCCATTTGAAATGTTCTTAGGTGAGGCGAAGTATTCCAACCAAAAGGAAGCAAAAGAACTGCTTTATACTCAGATTGGTATACCGATAGCTGAGGAGATATGCCAAGCATTAACGAGGTTCTTTAAGTTACAAGACGAGGGTAAGAAGTTCTATATTAATGAAGATGATATACCTGCTTTTCGTAAGGATACTAAGACTATCCTAGAATCGCACGAAAAAGCAAGAACGTCTATTAATGAACGTAGAACTGTTATAGGGTTAGAACCGTTGAAAGATAAGATTTACGACCAACCTGTTATGAACATGGGCGACGAGTTGGGTTATTCTGAGCCTGATCCTGATGCTTTTAGTGAAGAGTAAACATGTTGCACAACATACGCAAATAGCTTGATAATTGATTTTATTAGGCTATTTTTGTATTAACGTTTAACTAAAAAATGAGATATGAAAGATTTTAAAAAAGGTGATTCAGTTCAGATTAAAGACGGTAGTTATATGCTTAATAAGTCTACATTAGAAAATTATGGAACTGGTAGTACAAAAGTAATAGGATGGAACAGAGAGGTGTGGGATGTAATTAAGACTGGCAAAGTATTAGTGTTTACGGATGATTCAGTAGAATTAGATACATTAATCAAGAATACTGTTAACGGTGAAGAATGGCTATGTAATGCTAAGATTAATTTAAAGCCTGCATCTGACAAAAAAGAGCCGATACCAAAAACGTGGCTCTTTACATGTACTCCTATTTTATTCGATGTTCCTGATTCATTCGGCAACGTTATTTCAAAAGATTGTATAATTAACACAGATAAACTAAACAAGATGAAAAAGACATTTACATTAAAAACGCTTGATTCAATTAAGCAAACAGAAAAAGGTTACGAGATTAGCGGTGAAGTTGAAGAGGAAATTACCGAAGTTGAAGAGATTAAAGACAATTTAAAGAAAGACCCAATAAGCGGTAAGTATGTTAATGCAGAGGAACATAAGCAGGTCGAGTTAGTGAGGGGAGAGGTGTATGTGTGCGAGGATGGTGAAAAATTAGAAATATTTAGACACAATCCCTCTGAATGGCTTAATTCTACAAGAATTGATTATTATAGTTTACTCAAAATAAATAAATCAAAAATAAACACAGATTTTATTCAAAACAGATTTATACAGGGCATAGATTACATTAAATCATTATGTCCTGCCACCGAAGAAGAGAAAGCAAAATTAATTAAAGCTGAAGAGCAACACGGCCTATATTGGGACGACGGAAAGAAAGACTTTTTGAAGTTGGAAGAAGTGTATTGTAAACTAGATGACTTAAGTGATTTGTTGAATATATACAGCATTAGAGCTGATTTTGTTTGTGAGGGTTCAACATTAAGGATGAAATATTGTTATATTGGATTCAGTGAGGGGAATTTTGAAAGATATTACGAACCTATGACTAATAGAAAACTAGTCAACAAAGAAACATTTATTAACATCTTAAAACACCGTAAGTTATGAACACACATTTAGAAAAAAGAGAAGCTTATAAGATTGTGGCAGAGTTACAACAGAAAGTAATTATGCACGAAAAACGAATTAGCAGAGAAAGAAAAAATAAAGACGAACATTCAGAAATTGTGATTGCTGATTGTAATAGCAAAATCAAAGCCTACCAAAAATCAATAGAGTTGATAATTAAAGCGTTTAAACTTGAATTTGAACAATAATCAACAAAGAAACATTTTTAAACATCTTAAAACACCGTAAGTTATGAAAAGAATATTAAGAATTAGCTTGAAAATATTATCACTACTTATATTTTCATGTATAGTAAGTGGTATAGTTTATTATAGTTGTAAATGGTTAGATATAATAGGTTATTGGCAAGGATGGCTAAGCGGTATAATAACACTAATACTAGATATGATATTTGCATATAAAGTAGATATTTGGAAATAACCAGTAGTTCGGAATTTCCGAACACCTCAAAAGCCTCATTATTAATTTAGTGAGGTTTTTTGTATCTTAGCACTATGAAAAAGAGAATATCTAAAAGACAACGTAAACAGTATAACGACCTAAGAAAGTCTATACCGCGTTATATTACTTCAATGACTAAGAAGATAGAGCCAAAGAGATTAGCTTATATTAAGTCGATTATTAAAGCCATAAAGGGTAAGAGTATTTCTGATGCTAAAAAGATAATCAAGAAAGCCAACGACCAAAGCTATATGACTGCCATTTACAAGAATCTGTACTACACGCTAGGCATGACGATTGCCAAAGGTCAGTATAATATACTCAATTCCCGTAAAGCTGACGAAATTAACGAATTAGAGAAAACATGGTTAGCTGAGTTGGATAAGTTCGTAAAGACTTACTCAGGGGTTCAGATCAAGACAATTAGTAAGAGCCTAAGAGAACAACTACTAGCTAAACTAGACGGATTCGTTAAAGATGCGGTTGAACAAGGTGAAAGTATCGAGGTTGTTACGGATAAGATTGTTAAGGATATGGATGGGTTTTTCACGGATGCTAATAAATGGCAGGCAAGGAGAATTGCACACACTGAAACCATGCACGCAGCTGGTAAAGCACAGGAAGTCTCTGTTGATAGTCTAGGGATAGAGTATTGGAAAGTATGGAACGCGGTCTTTAACAACACTCGACCAAGTCACCAAGCCATGCAAGGGGTTGCCGTGAAGAAAGGTAAACCTTTCAATGTTAATGGCAGTAAAATGATGTTTCCTAGTGATTCTAGTATGGGTGCAGATGTCAGTGAGATAGTTAACTGTTCCTGTTTCCTAGTGTTTGAACCAATACGCTAATATGTTGTAGAACATGTTTAAAGTTATTGTATATTCATAAATTATTTATACTTTTACATACACGAAACTAGGGTATATTCCCACAAAATCATTAAATAATAATTATTATGAAACATTTGCTTTTAATGCTTATTATGGCATTATCTTTTATTATTTTTAGTCCTGTCGATTCGCTCGCCACGGATAATGAAAATAATAAACAAGAAGTACAGATTGAACAAACAATACAATGTGTAAACGTTGTAGCAATCAATGTTCAGTCAGATTGTAGTCTAATCTTAGACTTAGAGAGTGATATGGTAACTTATGAATTAGTAGAAACCAATTACTCAGTTAATAAATATCAATGTATTAAGGAGGAATTTAAGCGACTCAGTTTCAAAGCACCTTTTTATACTATTATATTATTAGCTACTATAAGATACAAGACGATTCAATAAGAGGGAAATATATCTGCAAGATATTTCAACCTCACAATGGAAAGATATTAAGTTAATAAAAAATAAAATATTTAAAGACCATCTACATAACGCTAGATGGTCTTTTTATGTTGTACAACATATAAATACTTTCGGTTAATTGCGTTTAATTCGCTACTTTTGAGGTATAACATTTAAAATAATAGAAAGATGGAAGTACAAATAACAGGGATATTCCCAATGCCAACAGACGTAACTAGCGTTAGTGATGGTATGCCATTGTATAAATTTAAAAGAGTAAGGGCTGAATTTATAATTAATGGCATTTTTAATTGTAGTTGTATTATGCCTATATGTGAAGATGGTGATTATAAAGAATCGATAATTAATAAATTAAAAGAATCGATAAAATGAAATCAAAACTACTAGCAAAAGTAAGAAAGGATATTGCCATTGAGCATAACAACGTGGGTTTAACGCGCGTTATTATACCTAGTAATGGTTATGTAGTAAACGATTGGAGTTTACTTAAGAAGTCACGCAACGTTATGAGAACGGTTATACTAGGACGTGCAGAAAAGTATCGTAAAAAGATTAAAAGAAAGAAATAATTCACTATATTTGCACTTGTAAACTTCTCATTAGTTATTGTGTTAATCTTTAAGAGTCGCCCTTTATAGGGTGGCTTTTTTTATGTTGTACAACATAGTTTTATTTTATGATATTTATTTGAAAATATGTAAATTTGACGCAATAAGTATAATAAAAATACACAAATATGATAGAGCAAGAAATCATAAAAGTAAACGCAAAATATCTTAATAAAGAAGTTAAGAATATGAACGCAAAGGGTTATAGATTAGTGAGTATATTAGAAACTACTCCAGCATATAGTATTGAAAGCACAGGAGGATTCAGCGTGGGTGATGATGAAAAGAAAACGCTATTATTTGAAAAGGCTAATCATATTACTATTGAAGTAGAAAAAAAACTAATAGACAGAATGTTTAAAGAAATGGCTAAAGATATTGAAAAAGAGATTGATAAAGATATATTAAAAGAGAATAATTAACTATATTTGTTATATACAATCATTTATTAATTTATAAATTTATTTATTATGTTTTATTTAAGAAAAGTAGAAAACGAAAACAACAGAGTGTCAAATCAATGCCTAGGTGATAACTATAAAATAAGATGGCACGGGGGTGATGTGGATTCTGAAAAGTTTTTAGAAGAATGTAAAATACATTTTGATTGGATGAAAGAATCTGATATGAAAGATATAATTCAGATTGTTACAAATCACAATGGTAGCGAATCATTTCCTATATTTAAAGGTAATAAAGGTAATTATATTATGACTGAAAATGGTAATACATTTGAGAAACTATTATCATAAAGAATATAAATAGAAAAACATTAAAGACTGCCTTTTGGTGGTCTTTTTTTTATGCCTAAACAATTGATAAACATGTTATACAACATATTTGATTTTTTTTTCTTACATTTGTTGTATGAGCAAAAAATTAGAATATAAACACATAGATGCAGCCAATCTCGAAGAGTTTGAATGGAAAGCAGACGAGAATGGAATTAAGCGACTATTAGTAAAAGGTTATGCAGCCGTATTCGGTAACGAGGACAGTTATGGCGACGTAATAGAAAAAGGTGCTTTTACAGAAACAATACAAGGCAAAAACGGCTCACGTATTGCATTTTGTTGGCAGCACGATATTAGACAACCAATAGGGAATGTATTAGTTCTTAAAGAAGATGATAAGGGTTTATATTTTGAGGCTCTTGTTAGTGCATCTGAATCAGACAAAGCCACTAAGATAGAAGAAAAGATAATCAAAGAGTTTTCTATTGGATATTGGACTGAACAGAAAGAATATCAACAAAATGAGGTTGATGGACGAGAAATAAGAATATTAAAGAAACTCGGATTAGCCGAATTTTCAGCCGTTACAAGGGCAGCAAATGACGAGGCAACTGTAATAGGCACTGAACGCAAAGAGGAGGAATTTAAGGCAATGACTGAAGATTTAGATAAGAAATCAGACGAGGATCTTATTGATGTTCAGAAGAAACTAGAAAACTCTTTACATGAAGTAAAGAACGAAATAGAGAAACGAGTATTATTATCAATAAATTAAAAGTTATACGTATGACTGAAATTGAACAAAAAGCACAAGCACTACAAACAAAGCTAGATGCTTTAAAAGATGTTCCTAGTGAGTTAAAAACTGCACAGAACGAAATTGATGCCCTTAAGCAGAAAAATACTGACCTACTTGCTTTAATAGGTGAGAAGAAAGAGGGCGACGAGTCAACTATTGAGCAAAAATTTGCTACGATCAACGACGAGTTTAAGAAACTTCAAGAAGTTATTGAAGAGCAAAAAGCTGCTAAAGAAAACGAGGTTAAATCGCTTGGTGATGCTATTCTTGACCTAGAAAAGAAAAATTCTGACCTAGATAAGATTGCTAAAGAGATTAAATCAGGTAACGGTACGATAAATAAGACTATCGAACTTAAAGCTTCTGTATTGTCTACTGCTTTAACAGGTACTAGACAAATCTCAATGTTAGAGCCTGGAGTTGATAAGCCAATTCCTCGTATGGCATTTATGAGAAACATCATACCTAACGTAGCAACTAACTCACCATTGATTTATTGGACTGAGCGAACTGCACATACTGACGGTACAGGTGGTGTTGCTGAGGGTAATGCTGCTGGCGAATCAAGTTCTACTTGGGAAGAAAAGAGCCGTAAGGTGGTTAAGAGAGGGGTATTCTTTAAGTACTCAAATGAGGCCTTTGAAGATATGCCACAATTAATAGCTGACCTTAGAGCAGACGTTGAGAGAGATTTGGAGTTAGATATTGATACTCAAATTCTTTCGGGTGATGGTTCGGGCACTAACTTCTATGGTATTACAGCCGATGCAACTGCATTTAACTCTACTGCAATTGATGTTAAAGCGAAAGTTGTTAATCCTAACCTAGCAGACCTTATCAAGTGTTGTGCTACTCAGATTGAGATTGCTCATAGAATGCCAACTCACGTAGCATTAAATCCTGTTGACTTTAACAAGTTGGAACTTGAAAAAGACCCTACAACAAGTCAATATGTATTACCTCCTTTCAAAACTGCCTCAGGCACAGAGATAGCAGGGGTAACTGTTGTTAAGAACACTGGAGTAACTAAGAACACTCTAATCATGTTCGATAGAACTGCAATTAGATTCTATACTAGACGTGATGTTCAGTTACAAATTTGGGATCAGAACGAAGACGATGCTAAAAAAGACATGAAAACTGTTACTTTATGGTACAGAGCTCAGGTTAGAGTACGTGAAAACGACAAAGCTGGTATCGTGAAAGTTACAGACATTGCTGCTGCACTTGTTGACATGAAGAAAGCGTAATCTTTCAACATTTCCATATATTTTGAGGGGGTAGGGTTTAATACCTTACCCTTTTTTATTAACTTTTTAATTTAAAATCATGGCTGATAATAAGACATTAGAAAACAAAGCAGAACAACCAGCTGCTGAGAATAAAAAAGAAGAAGTAAAGAAAGAAGAAATTAAACCTGCTAAAGAACTTGTTGATGTGCAATACATTAAGGAGTCAAACGGCGTAGAGAAAGGTTTCAAGAGAAAGATGGAGCTTGCCGATGCTGAAATGATGGTAGGTAAAGGTATCGTAAAGATTCTTAAGTAATGGAAACGATAATAACAACAACAACGAATGGGCCTATTTTACTCGAGAACTTTAAAAAGTACATCGTTGAGGTAGGCTCTTCACGTGATGATGAGTTACAAAGCTTTCTTGATACTGCTACACGTAAGATAGAACTACACTGTAATAAATCATTGGCAAACCACGATATTACTTTAGTGAGCGATTATAAGGTGTCATACCTTAAGTTGAAACTAAGACCGGTTACTGAGATAATAAGCGTACAAGACGAGCAAGACAACGACGTAGTTTACACTATTGATACTCGTATGAGAAAGATAGCTGTTGACACTCCTACTGAGTTAGTCGTAAAGTATAAGACCTTGCCACAAGTTGAACCACAACATAAACAGGCTATACTTGATTATGCTACTTTGTTGTACAATGGTTCTACTGATGGTAATGAGTTTAAAAGTGTATTATTAAAATGTTATAATCCTATAGACTAATGGCAATAAAAGGTAAAAAGACAGGTTCGTTAGCACGGAAACGTGACTTTATTCAGATAATCAGTGATATTAAAGTACCGTCGCCTGTTGGTGGTTGGACTAGTCACGATCAACAGACTATTTACAATAATTATGCTGATTTAAGAAAGATAAGTCAGTATCGTATTTCGCAGTACGGTTTTGAATCGTCGTCAATAGCTTATGACATCTTTATTAACCAGGTGGAATTGTCTGAGAACCTAGCCGACTTCAATAATGACTTTAGCGATGATTTTTTGGTGTCCTTAAAGAAGATAGGTATTACTTCGGCAACAACTCATATACTTTACAATGGTAAAAAGCTAAAGGTTCATTTCATTACTGATGATGACGAGAACTTAGGTCAGAAATTACGTATTGTAGCATATGGCAGCGGACTTTAAAATAGAACTAACTAGAGAAAGCAAGCGTAAGTTTAAGCAATCTCTTAAAACTAATAAGGAAGAGATAAGTAAGTCTGTTATGGATGTGCTTAGTGCTGTTGCCTTAGATATTCTGTCAGATTCAATTAAGAACCTTAGAGACCACGGAAATATAGCAAGCGGTAAGTTACTAAAGAACGGTAGATTTAAGCGTGTTAAAGGTGAACTAGCTACTGAGGTAGTTTATACAGGATATGCAGGAGCAATAGAGTTCGGTCGTAAAGCTGGAAAGATGCCACCCGTTGATGTTATCGCACAATGGGTAAAACGGAAAGGAATAGCGACAGGTAAGAGTATTAAATCAGTTGCCTTTCTTATCGCTCGGAGTATCGCAAAGAACGGAACAAAATCTAGTCCATTCCTTGCGCCTGCTTTTAACAAACACGTTCAAGGATTATCCACGAAACTAACCAAAGCAATCAACGACGTAAATAAATAAAAAAAAGAGCAACTTTAATCGGTTGCTCTTGTTGTACTATTTACTTAGTGAATTAATTACATAATCATATAATATAATCGGTTGTTCAGTAAATGGCTTAGAACAGTCGTATCTTGATATTATCTCACATAATTCATCACTTCCTGCTAATGGATGAAGATTTTGTTTGGCACGCATAATATCTTCTAAGTGAATTTCATTGAATACGTCGTTCTTATCTATATCTGATATAAGAACATCGGTAAACTCACCGCCACCCCAATTTATTAATATGCCTTTATTTTCTTCTGAATACTCGTCGTCTGTGAGTATTTCGCAAACAATACCAGTAGAAATGTTTTGTATAAAACTGCCTAAATCAATAGTTCTTGTACTTTCTACCAAATCTCTAACTAGCTTACTAGCTTTCTGTAATTTTTCCTCTTTTGTCATTTTTTTACTCCTTAATTAAGTTATTTAAATACTCCGAATCGTTTAGTATTCGGTTGCGCTCTTTCCAAAGGACCTCTTCTTGTTTTTCTAGTTGTTCTTTGGTGAACTTAGCCTCTTTGTCTTTTAGGTCGTGAAACATCAATGCTCTATCTACTTGAGTTAGTTTGTCGTTAATCAAACTTATCAACATTGAATCTTGTTGCGCTTTCTCAAGCATTACACCTATGCTTGATGGCTTGGTTGGTCTGTCTAAAATTAGTTTTGATGCCATGTTATTTAGTTATTTAATTTTATTATACCATTGTTTATTAAAATCTAGTATAGCTAAATACGGAGAATCCCCAAAGCCTGATATGCCACTTTGTAAATCTTCACCATACAATACACACCACTGATTGCCATCTTGTTTTAATTGTGGTTTTAATATAGCAAATAAATTAAACTCTTCTTTCTGAATAGCTGTATTAAATTCTGACTGCTTAATGTTTTGTTCCATCACTTTTCTATTTTTAATTAAACTTATACCCAAAACTACACTCTATGATTTGGTTTTATCATTATCATCATTACTAGCTGAAAAACCATCTACTTTGCCATTAGATATAGATGATAAAAGAATATCAACATCATCCACTAAAATACTACTAATACCACTAAATTTATTTCTATTTCTATCTAATAATTCAGCATGTGTTATTGGGTGAGGAATCTTTAATCCCATGTCTCTGGCCATAGATGCAGTCATGCATGCGCTGTGCATGTTTACTGATGCAATATAACATCTTGACTTTTTATTTTTTTCATAACAAAGTTTTATTAACTCAGTTGTCTTTCCTTCTCGTCTGCCTTTTATTATTGTTTTCATGCTACTTAGTTTTTATTTGTTTAATCATTAATTATAATAGCAAAACTACACCTTTTAAAATAAATAAAATAATAATTCTATATGTTCTACAACATATTTAGATTATTTTCATATATTTGTGTCATAGGTTTTTGGCGAAACTAAGCACGCGTGCTATTTCATGTAACCAAAGACCTCAGCCAATTTTCATACCTAGTTTTTACTGTACACAGTTTGTTTAAGCCAAATTCCTATATTAATGGGGGTTTGGCTTTTTTAATTCATAGGTTATGGCGACAAAATCAAGAGTAAACATCAAGACGTATAATGATAATTACATCAATACAAATGGTAATGGTGATATAAGCGGTAAGGATGTACACGATATTTACGAGGACATCGCCGATTCAATGCTAATGGCTGAAGATGTTATAAACGATGATACCACAGGGGGAGCAGACAGACCAGTAAGCGCAGAAGTTGCCAAGACTCACGGTACAGAAATAGACTCATTAACTACACAATCAAATACAAATACTTCCGAGATAGCGAGAGTTGAATCAGACCTAAAGGATGATATTAACGGAATCGACAACGCGGTAGACAAAAATACCGCAGATATAGCAACAAACAAACAGGATATAGTAAGTAATACCCAAGCATTTGCGGACCTAATAAAGGAATACGGCTCACTAGGTAGAGTAAGGTTCGACGAATCAAACAAACACTTTTATTTTGAGGTAAAAGACGGCACTGCATGGATTATTAAGGCTGAGATAGGTAAATCTATTATTGTAGATGCGCTTAGGCTAATAAAAGGTGAAAATCCTACAAATATAATACCTGGAGAGATAGCACTATACAATAAAGAAATAACATTACCCGATGGTAGTAAATCGGTACGTTCTCATTTTGTTTTGGAAGATGGCACAGAATACGGCTTTGTTGTTAATAATCAGCAAACAGATGAAGTAGTTTTCCGTAAAGACTCTGGAGAACTAATCCATATTCCTATTATATATTCTGATGAAAATAATGACTATACAGATATACAAAAAATAAAATTTGTTGGTAGTGTTTCAGTAGCAAAAGATGCTACAGACTCTAAAAAATTAATTGTTAATGTTAAAGGAAAAGGAGACGAACAGGGAGATACTCCAGGAACTCTTTATGAATCAGACTTAAATGAAGATCAGTTTGAAAGAGATTTAGGTACAAATAAGATTCAATTAAAAGAAAGTATAGAAGGATTAGATTTAACAGGTTTTACTGTATTTAAACAGAATGTGGTGGTAGTAATACCTTTCTCCACTGGAGATACCTTTACTTCATTTCTATTACCCTTAGATATTCCTGCAGATGTTCAAGTATCTGTCTTGTCTATATATAAACAAAATCCAAAAACTCAATTCATAGAAGAAATCACACCGAATTATCTATATGATCCTCAGTCAAAAGAGATTGCATTTGCTATGGGTGCTAGAAATTTAGTTGGTAATATAACCATGTTATTTATGAAATAATTATTTTGAGATGAAACAATTTTAAAAAACAAAAATACTCTCAATCGAAAATGCATTGGTTGTTATAGAGGGTAAGGTAGTAAATTTAGAGACTTTATATGGTGTTGCGACAGGTTCTACTGACTTAGGTACTTTTACAGGTGATACAATCACAGATAACGGTACAGTTAAAGAGGCTTTACAAGAATTAGAGACTTCTTTAGAGGGTGTAGAAAGTGCTATCCATATGGGTTGTAGAAAAGTAGCATTCAACCATGATGATACTTTCCCATTGAACATTGAAGGTGTAATTCCATCGGGTGCATACATTAAAGAGGTTTCAGTTAAAATGACTGAGATTTTCGATTCTGCGTTAGATGATATTGAAGTAGGTACTTCGGTAGATGCTGACTTGTTGATGGGTACAGAAGAGGTTAATATTAACGACTTAGGTATTTATTCAAAAACTACTTTCGAGGTGCTTGGTGCAGATACTCAGTTTATCATTACTAAAACTGGTTCAAACTCAACTCAAGGTGCGGGTTACGTACTTATTGAGTATTGCTAAAAACTTAACTAAAGAAAAGAGGGTAACTTTAACGGCTACCCTCTTGTTATTCTTTCATTTTTCTTTTCCTCCTTATTTGCTAGATAAATAACTACTTTAAGCATTATCGCTACTGTTATTACTCCGAATATTAATTCACTCATTACTTCTCTTTTATCAATTGAAACAAATCTCTATTGATCGCATCCAAGTACTTTTTAACTACTCCGATAGTCAGATTATCGAACTCAGCCGATTCAATGTAGTATACTCGCCTGTCGCTTACTCCTAAACTTGCTGCCAATTGTTTAACTGAGATATTGGCATTCTCTCTGATGTCTTTTAAGGTGTTTTCCATGATTATAATGTTTCTTTTAGTTTTTCAATTATTGCTTTTTCTATTTCTTCATCTTTAGGGATAGGCATAGTACAACTGCATTCAAATATATTATTAAGTAAGAATCTTACTTCTACTTTTTCATGTATAACTTTTGGTATCATATCGCCTACACAAATCATATGAGTTGGAATCTTATTAAGTTCTATTATTTCTATTTTCATAACTTCTCTATTTTAAACTGTTAATACTGATTCTAAGCAACCCAATACGAGTAGCGAACAAACTATCATTAAACCTGCTTTTATGTCGGTAGCGGTTATCCCACCGTCTATTACTAGTAATTCTCTTAGCTTTTTCATAGGGTTAGTTGTTAAGTTGCCTACTCTGTTAAGGATTTTCGGCAGACTCCTTTATATTAATTAATCGATAAAACAATCGAATTCAAAACCTTCTTCAGCAAATTTGTTTCTAAAATACTTTTCTGACTGTTCGTCACAATCATCAGTATCAAAGATTTCTTCTGTTACCCCTATTTCTAAAATTTCTTCTTCATAATCCAAAGAACCTGTGCCAGTGTATATTGTTTTGATTGCCTTAAATCTGATAGTGTCATCACGTCTATATGTTCCTGAAACTGCTATGTAATTTTCCATTTTTATTAGTTTTTGTCGTTATTACCATTTGATTACACTGCTAAAGTACAACAATATTATTCAATTGCAATAGAATTACTGAATTATTTTTTAATTATTTTAATTATTTTAATTTTCCTATATTTGTACTAACTAAATATTATCACAATGTTATACACCGAAGACCTTAAAATACAAATAGTTAAAAAACTACGCTCGAAAGGCTTTCAAGTTGGAGCAAGGGACGAACACCAACAAGTTACATATCCTTATATTGAGTTAGAAGTGGAAAGCGATAATCCGAGCGATTCTAAACAACGTTGTTTTAATTCTATTACTATGGTTGTTGAGATCGTGGCAAACGGTAAAGATGAGTTAAGTAGTAAGGTAAACGACGTACAGCAGGGTGTTATGAGAGTGCTTACTCCTTTGACAGTTGGAGAGGGTACAGATGAAGAGGTAACGGCTAGTCAATACAAAGGTGACGAACATTATATCGAGTTTGGTGGGTTTGATACTATTGTGTATATTGAAGAGGACGACGAGAATTTTAATATCTTCCGTCGTAGAATACCATGTAATTATATTGTACAATCAAATAATTTTTAAACGTTTAAATTCATATTATTATGGCAGATGAAAAAAAATACTTAGGAAATAATAGTGTATTGTCTATTGTAGACGATGCTACCGCTATGGCTATGGCTTGCGAAACAGAGAGTAGTATTTCTATATCACGAGATAGAATAGAGGTATCATGTAAGGATACGGGAGGTTATAAAGTTGGATTCAGTGGTGATAGATCGCTTACTGCCTCAGCAACATTTAACTACGACTCAACGGATGCAGATGCAATTGCTTTAGTAGAGAAGATTGTAAGCGGTAATACTGATAAATTAGGCATCATTTGGGGGAATACAGTTACTACAGGAGGCTTAGCTATCAAGTGTAGCGTTACTTTTGATAGTGTTGATATTTCAGCACCTAACAACGATGTTTCTACAATATCTTTTAACTTTACAAGTACTGGAGATATAACAACTGAAATTAAAGGATAATGACAGGAGAGTATTTCATAAATATCAAAGAGCAAAAGGTGGGGGTATTATTTACATCTCACCTTTCTGTTATAATGGCTGAAAATACGCTAAATGACAGAATGACGTTAGATATGTCTAACCTTGTTGCAACTGCTAAGGAAAAGCAAGAAAAGGGCGAAAGTGTTGCGGTTGAAAACCAAAAGATAGGTATGCTTTCAATGGCTATGCACTGCAACAATGTCTATATGGGATTTTTAGCTTGGTGCGAAATGCAGAAAGATATTAACGGTGAGTTGGATTTGCCTAACCTTACTAAATGGGATTTTCAAGAATGGGTAATGCTAGAAGAAAATAAACCTACTTTCTTTAAACTTATTGAGCAATACACTAAGCTAATGAATGGCAAGCCTGTAGAGAAAGCAACGAAAAAGCCTGTTAAAAAAAAAGCAAAGAAGAGCCTGAGAAAAAGGATATTTGGGCGATAAAAAAATTCTTAATGGGTGATTGTGGTTTGTCTTTAAAAGAATATTACTACACCACCCTACAAGAGTACTATTTAAAAGTAGAGGCTTTTAATGATAGATTCTACAGAGAGTTGGATTACATTCGGCGCATTCAGTTTGATGTAAGAAGAGGTTATGATTGCAAGCCACAATACAAGCCTAAAAAGCTATCTGATATTATTAAGCTACCTATTGACGAAAGGGATGTAAATGTAATAAGAGCTATAACAACGGTAACACAAGAACATAAAGATGCTATGCAAAAAATGGGATATAATTTAGTTAATCCAATTAATAATAATTAGCTATGAAATTAAGAGATTTAATAGTCAAACTAAAGACTAACAACGCTGAATATAACAAGGGTTTATGGGATGCTGAAAAGCGTACTAACAAGTTCGGAGGCTCTATAAAGAAAATAGGCGGTCTTATCGCAGGTGCTTTTGCTGTTAGTAAGCTGGTTGAGTTCTCAAAAGAGTTATTTAATTTAGGTAGTCAAGCCGAGGGGGTACGAGCTGCATTCAAGAAAATAGGAGGTGATGCTATACTCGGTGATTTAAAGAATGCTGTTAAAGGTACTGTAAGTGAATTGGATTTAATGAAACAGGCAGTGCAGGCTAATAACTTCGACATACCCTTATCACAACTCGCTACCTTGTTTGAGTTTGCTAGACGTAGAGCAAAGGCAACAGGTGAAAGCGTTGAGTATCTTACTCAATCCCTAGTGTTAGGTCTTGGCCGTCGTTCTATAATGATATTAGACAACTTAGGTATTTCAAGTTCTCAATTAGCTGATAAATTAGATGGTGTAGGAGTTAGAGCGTCTAGTGTAGGACAAATTACAAAGGCAGTTGGAGAGATAGCAGACGAAGCTATGAGCGACATGGCAGAGGATACGGACACTGCAGCAGAAAGTGCAGAAAATCTATCATCGTCATTAGGCAATGTAAAAGAGGCTTTAGGGGGTTTAATTATAGAAAGTGCAAAAGGGTTTGGGGTAAAAACATTAGCTGAAGAAATGGATGATTTAGCTAATGTAATGAATAATAAGAATATCCCATTATGGCAAAGGTGGTTATCTTTATTAGATAGCGGAGGAGCACTTGCTCGACAAGCTATTCAAATAACTAAAGCGCAAAATACTATTGATACATTAAGAGCGCAAACAAGATTGAAACTTATTGAGTCACTAGATTTAGAAAGCAAGAGTTTAGACGAATTGCATCAGATGCTGAAAGAAACAAAAGCAATTCAGGACCCAATAGCGCAATCTTATAAAAACACGCTAATACCAGCTATACAAAGTGCCATACTTCATTATAGGGCAGAGAGAAAAGAATTAGAGAAAATTAACCAAATAAAATACTCTAAGAAATTTTTATACCCTGAGACAAAAACTAAAAAGCCTGGAGAGGGAGCTGTAATACCTAATATGCCTAGTGCATTAACTAGAGAAGATACCGCATACCTAGATGTGCTTACTGAGCAGGAAGAAAGGACACAAGAGTTTGTAGACAAGATGGGAGACTTGGCAGAGGATTTTAAAAATTCTGCCGTTGCAGGTTTTTCGGATGGTATGCAAACATTAACCGATTCTATTATAAGCGGTCAAGATATTGATGCGGGTGCAGTAGTTGCAGCTTTATTAACTCCATTAGCTGATATGGCTATACGTACAGGTGAGGTTGCAGTTGCTACGGGTATAGGAGTAGAGGCTATTAAGGCATCATTAGAAAGTCTAAGCGGTATAGGTGCTATTGCGGCAGGTGTCGCACTTATCGCAGTTGGTACGGCAGCAAAAAGCGCATTAAAGGCAGCTGCAAAAGGTAGTACAACAAGCGGTGGCACTTCTTCAAGAAATCAAGGTAGCGGATTACAAGCACAACCCGTTACAGGTGGTTCTTCTATTATTCAAGGCGGAGAGGCGGCAGCAGGGCTAACAGGCGGCGGTAGTGAATTAAAGATTACAGGTAAGCTAGTAGCTGAAAGAGGTACATTAACGGCAGTACTAGAAAGAGAAAACAACGAAAGAAATAGTTTTTAACATGAGATATAAATTAGAATTTACAGACGTTCAACAAGGTAAATATGAAGTAAGGATATTTAACAACAATCTAGGCAACTGGAAAGAGTTAGTTCCTGATGTTACACCCTTATCCATACGTTCAACTAAAGGAGAGTTGATAAATCCTATTCTTGGTACAGGTGTAGAGATTGGTATTATGGTTAAAGATTATGATACTATCCCACAATCTGAATATGAGTCAATCTTCACCTCACCACCTCAGACATGGAAAACAGAAGTATTAAGGGGTGATTATGGGGATAATATTGATATTATCGACCCTAACGGAACTGATTATTATTTCAAGAATCAACACCCTTTTAAAGTAGGTGATGTTTTGAGTGGTAATAATTATACTCTTAATGTTACATATATCGGTCAATCTTTAGCGCATCCAGGTTATAGTTATATCAGAGCAAATAAAACAGGTACAGGAATACCTGCCGTAGGTGATAGCTTAAAGGCAAATGTTAAAACTATTTTTACAGGTTATGTCGACACTGAACTATACAACGAGGTATATGTACACCCTCCTTATCCTATCTTACTAACTGCTAGTGATGGATTAAAGAGGTTAAAAGATTATACACCTGAGTTAGAAACATTTGAAAAGGTAAGTGATATAGTTACTAAGTGTCTGTTGAAAACAGGCTTAGACTTGCCAATATGGTGTATGAATACGCTTACTTCTGAAGATGCTAGTGTAGTTAGTGGCACTGCAACAACAATAGGCGGACTACTTGCCTTGCAAGATAAAAGTATATTTTCTTTGGCTCAGTGTTCTAGTAGTGCATTTAAAAAACCTGATGCCTTAAGTATTCTAGAGGGTGTGTTAAAGTCGTTTAATTGTAAGATATACCAACGCGGAGGTGAGTGGCATATTGACAGAATTGGCGATCTTTACAGTAGAGGGTATGATGTTAAAGAAATTTGCCTAAATAAAACCTTAGCACCTAAAATAAGACTATTGACACCTAATATCGTGGGTGATGTATTCATAGGTAGAGGACAAGGATTAGAGGTTAATTCACCATATGGAAAACAAAGTATTGTAGGTGAAGATAGAAAAAAAGAAAACTTATTACCAATTACAGATGATTTTACAGATATGTTGATTCCTGTTACGCATACTGATAATATGGATGTTGGTAAATGGTATATAGATAGTTATGATTCACCTTATTTTAATGCAGAAGTAATTGTTGATGAACCTGATTTTAAAGATAAAGCAGTAAAAGTAATACCATTAGAACCAAGTGCATATTATTTGGAATTGAGTAAATTTAGTATTGGGACAAAGAATTTTATAAGTCTTCCATTCTTTAAAAGAGGTTATAAATCAGATGTAATAGAAATATCTTATAATATAAAATTAGATATGGTGGATTATAATGCTTTTTTTAATAAAGCAGGAGATCATCCTATTTATGTTGTTATACCATTATTTATTTCATTTGGTAATAGTTCTACATCTTGGTTAAGTAGTAAATATGATACAGGACATAGTTTAGAGAATTTTAAAGGAACAGAGATAGGACCAAGGCCATCAGAAGCTAATAAAGTATTTGTATATAGGAGAATACAGATTAATAGAGATAATATAAAAGATGTATTATCTGATACTATAAAGATTGCAATAAGTGATACTGCATCTGATAAAAGTGATGAATTTGGAGATATAAAAATAATTAATTCATTGCCTGAAGGATTACAGATGTCAGTAGGTTTTAGTAATTGTTTTTTTAATAATCCAGATGGAGAATCACCATATCCAAAATATTTTGCAATGGTTTCTAATGAAATAAATAATTATGAAATAGGTAATTTTTCAATGGATATAAAAGAAAGAAGCACTTATAATAATACATATACTGGAGTATTAGAACAAAATTATTTAAGAGAAGCAGATAAATTAGAAATTGATTTATGGAATCCAGTAAGAATAGGAACAAGCAAAGAGATAAGAGGGTTGGTAAGTTCTACGAGTAGATGGGTTAATCTTAATAAATCTAGCAATATTTATAATGCTAATTCAACTATATTAGACGAATACAGTGGTCTAGGCCTTTGGTACACTTTAAAAGAATTGCACGATAATAATTATTCAACTACTGACTTAGGGCATAGGTTACCTGTTGTATTGCTTAATTCTTGGTTTAATCTATTTTCGAGCAATCAAGACATCATAACGGGTGTGCTTAAGACAAATAATTTACTTAACTTTGATAAAGCTTATAACATTGTAGGTCGACCAAATAAGCAATTTATGATGATTACGAGGAATTTTAATTGCCAAAGATGCCAACAAAAAGCAACGTTTCACGAAATAAAAGAAGAGGAGATACAAGTAAATGAGTAAAATCTTAAATATAATAGAAAGTTACACAAGTGCGGCAGATATAGCAAGAGGAATAACAAGAGCGACACCAGTAGTAGTTGCTCCTACTCCTATTTCTCCTCAAGATTTAACGAAAGTATTATTAAAAATAGGAACAACAGATATAGTAGGAACTCAAGGATTTGACTTATCAAATCCGTTTGACTTATTCAACCTAGATAACGTAAGCGGTATTATCACACTATTTAATATTGATAGTGATAATATGAGATATAGCGTTACTGACGGTTTTACGTTCTCTAAATCACCATACATATATGAGAGCATTTCCGAACAAAGATATGCAAGGAAAGATACTGAAAATACCTTTACACAAAATCAAACATTCTTAGGTAATGTAGATGTGTTAGGTGACTTTAATGTACGTAATACTGTTGATTTATCTATATCTGATAATATTATAGACCTTAACAAAGGCGAGAACGGCTCAGGAGTTACGACAGGATATGCAGGTATTCAAATAGATAGAGGTAGTCTATCGTCTAAAGGCCTTATATTTGATGAATCCGACGATAAAATTAAGTTCGGAAACTTCGACACTAGACAGGGTAATATAGTCACTGTACAGTCTGACGGCTTTATTATTGACGGTTTAGATACTAGCGAGAATCTTACAGGCAAGGAAGTTAAAATATTTACCGCCGACGAAATTGCTAGAATATTCGTAGTTAGCGGATGGAATAATGTAACTAAAAAACTAACAGTAACAGGAAGTACGTCAGGAATAGATAACACATGGAAATGGAGGTTATTAATTACTAAAGACATATCACCTCTTGCAATATTAGGAGATTCTTTAACTGTTGATAATGGTGTAGTTTGGGATGGTACTAAATTAGTTGATGCTGGCTATAAATGGGCATTAAAAAATGGTGATGTTAATGAAAATTTTAATGTAAAAGATGCAAAATGCAATAGACTTATTGTAGGTAGTTCGGGAATCGTAGGTAGTGGCTCAGGTATATTTAATCTTGCTGAAGATGGGGAATATTGGAAATATAAAGGGGAGGATTTTTACTTAAACAAAAATGATTCTATAATTGCCAGAACTAATGGGAAATTAAATGCTTTGTCATTTGAAAGCATTAATTATCAAAGCGGCCTAATAGGGCAAGGATTCTCTTTTGCTGAAAATTCAGAATGCAATAATCTTTTTATAAGAGAAATGTTTACCGTTAATACATTTGTGAATAATAAAATAAATATTACTAACGGCGATATGATAGTGAGCGATAGCGATACTATTGATTTAATAGACCCTACTACATTTTATTTTAAAGACGAGCATCCATTTTCTATTGGCGATAAATTAAGATGCCAGCAATTTAACGGAACAACTCTAAATGTTTATTTTCTTAATGTTACTGCCATAGGACACTCTGTTGCTCATCCTGGATATAGCTATATAAAAGCAACAAAAACAGGTTCAGGAACACCTGTTGTAGGTGATTTATTAGCGCGTTGGAATGGTGGTTTATTATATCTTAACTCTTCAGATGATGTTAATGGTGCTTATTTAGATGTTTTATTAGATGGTATTGCAAAGGTAAGGTTAGGTAATTTAATTGGTATTAATGATGCTGAATTAGGACAATTAAGCGGTTATGGACTTTATGGCGATAACGTTTTTCTTAAAGGTAAGATGTTATTATCTAGTGGTTCTAGCATTGATTTTGCAGACCTTAGAAATACAGGCAATACATTTACGCATATAGACGCAAACGGAATCTACACAGGAAGTTTAACAGCGCAACAAGTTAATGCAGTTGATATTAATGCAGATAGCATTAAGTCGGGTAGCATTAACGCTATTGACATTACTGGTTCTACTATAACAGGAGGTTCATTAATTGGTGCTACTATTTCAACTACAAGTGGTAAATTTAGTGTTGATGATAATGGTATTTTATCAGCTACTGATGGTAATTTTAATGGTACTATTACTTCTACTAACGGTACTATTGGAGGATTTTCTTTAGATGATAATGAAATAAAATCTACTAATATTAATCTTAATTCTAGTACAGGGTTTATATCATTTTATGGGTTTAATCAAGGTATTAAATTTGGTAGTGATGCAAACAATATTACTGGTGGGTTATACTCTAGTAGTTTTGGAGCTGGTTCTATATTTATGCAATCAGATAATATCTTAGATTTACAAGGAGGAGAAAGAAGTGCTAGCGCAACATTTACTCGTATAGCTCTTGACTCAGATAAAATTAGCTTTAAATATAAAGATACTGAAAAACTTAGAATTACAGAAGATGAGAGTTGGTTTACTGGTGGAAATGTTAAAATTTCATATGATTGCGAAATTGGTGGAAAATTAAAAGTAGATACAGTTTCAAAAAAAGTAATCTCTTATAGTTCTGGTACAATTCTAAATTCTAATGTTAGTACTCATATTTTAAGAACTAGCCTTGATAATCAAATATTTTATTTACCATTAATTTCAGAAACAGAAGATGGTACTGAAATAACAATAGTAAATGCTAATTATTATAATAGTGATATTTATGCTTCAACCGCTTCTCCAATTAATAGTGGAGATTCAGGTACAAAGCAAACTTCTGGTAAATGGATAGATTTAGACCAAAGAAGAAGTTGGGCAAGATTTGTTAAATATATTGACAGATGGTATCATACAGGATATAATAATTAAAACTAAGAAGGGAGGTAGAAATACTTCCCTTCTATTATTAGTAATATCTTTTTCATATAGCAATTTTAATGTATTTTGTTCAATAAATAGCAATTTGTATATATGTTCTACAACATATTTTGTATATTTGACTTATAAAACAAATATTTATAGCATGAAAAAAGAATTAACAAACGTTGAGATTTTCGAGGTAACACAAGTTATTAACATGTGTATTAACCAAAATAGGGATAATTTTCGTTGGAATTATTGCCTGCAAAAAAACATTAAGACAGTAAGCGGAATAGTCAAAGACATTCAAGCATCTTTGCCAAAAGCACCTGAGGCACCTGTTAAGCCTGAGCCGTTTGAAATGTCAACAGAAGAGGGAGCAAAAGCTAAACACGACGAATTGATGAAAGTTTATGAGGTCGAGTTAAAAGCTTTCAAAGAATCGGAAGAGAAGAAACAATATGACGAGAAAATCAAAGAAATCGAGCAAATAAAACAAGAGGTAGATTTCTATGAGATAGATATTGAGAATGTTCCCGAAAACGCGAACTCTCAAGAAACGAGTTTATTTATTAATTATTTAACTAAAAATTAAAGTTATGCCAGTAATTCCACCAGCACCAGTACCTTACAATGAAGAAGAAAAACCAAATCCAAAGCCAAGCGCAAATGAAAATGGAGGTAATGAAACACAGCCAGATGGCGACGGTAACTAAAAAGTAGATAATCTATGAAAAGATATTTACTAAAAAAATTCAAAGTATCCATACTTATCGTATGGGTGCTTTATTTAGCAATTTGCATATTGTTTCATTTGGCAGGATCGTCAAAGCTACCTATTTGGCATTGCGTATATTTCGCCAACGATAATCTATTAATTGTTTCTTTATGTGTTTATTTAAGTAGATATATATATAATCACATAGCAGCAGTAATGCTAATATCGTTAATGATTTACAAGATTACACAAACATTATTAATAATATTAAGCACTATATATTACACTACTTATATGGATTATTTTCAGTTTTTGAATAATCCTATTATTTCAATATGTTTGAGTATAGTGCTATCTTGTTCAATTTATTTAGCATTCGAGATATGGCAGAAAAGGAAATAGAAAAAAAAGAAGTAGTAGTAAAATATGTGCAACCTAAAAATATTTTACTTACAATTGCTTTTGGAGTTGCAACATTCTTTTTAATAAGATTTGTAAATTCTACAGATGCAATGACTTCGGCCACTAATAGTCTTTCTAATTCAGTAAACAAATTAGAAGTACTAATAAACGACTATCCAACCATTAAAGAAAAGGTTCATAAAAACGAAACGGACATTAAAGTTCTTCAGACAAAAATAAGTCATAATTAATGAAAAGTATTTTTGACAATATTAAGCATTTTAACGAGCGTGAGAATTGGGGAGATACAGAAAAACTCAATCCACTTTTATTGCTTGTTATGGATATGATCGCGGAGAAAATAAACGTTCCTGTAATTATTCACAATGGATATTCTAAAAAAGGACATTCCGAAAAATCACAACATTATCTAGGCAATGCGTGCGACTTTCATTTTGACTCTGATGTTGAATTTTTATATCATTATACTAACCTTGTGAGCATCCTGGATACTACACGTATTGGCAAAGTTAAACTAGCTGATATAGTAGGTTTAGGAGTTTATCCACATTGGAATAATAAAGGCTTTCATCTTGATGTCAGAGGTTACAAAGCTAGATGGATGAGAGATAAGAATAATAATTACGTTGCAATTAATACTAATGAGTTATGAATATACTTGGAATACTTGGGAAGGTAGCTGGAGCAGTTTTGCCATCCCTTAATAAGCAGAAAAAGCAAAGTGAAGTAGTCGACACATTAATATCTAAGCGTGGCGAAGTAACTAGATTAGAGGTTATTCTTGCTCTTGGGTATAAATATATTCGATTATTTGTTTACTGTTACGTTATTTGGGCAGTAATAAACGACAAAGTAAGTTGGGGGGAATTGATAAAGATTCTTGCTCAATAAAAGATACATTTCATGTTTCTATTTTTATTAGTTTTATTTGTTAGTTAGTAAAAGAGCCGCTATATTAATTTATAACGGCTCTTTTTATGTTTATACTTCATAAAAGTTAATATCGGGATATTTGGAAAGTAATAACTTTACTTTAAGCTTATATACATCTGTTTTCATGCCTTTAACATCGACTACGATAGTTTTATTTAACTTACAATCGAAGTACTGAAAATCTGCAATGTAATGTATTTTACGGTGTGTTTTAAGCTTTCCGTTGATCTCAGCCTTAAACGAATCTTGTAACAGAAATTTAGGTTGTAATACTATATTTTTAATCTCCTTAGCTTTCTCCAGCAATTCTAATCTTCTGTAATACCTATATTCTTTTCTAGAATCGAACGTTATCCCTTTGTAGGTTACCTTTCTTGCGTAGTATTTGCTCATTTATTATCTCTCTCCTTTCTATTTCTTTTTTAATTATTGCACAAAGTTCGTAATCTTCTCTACCTGTGGCTAGATCTAATTGATAGCTTAACTCACGAATTGACATATTTTCGTAAAACATAGTTTTTATGATTTTTTTGTTATCTAGTATGTTGATTACGTCTTCCATGATATAAAGTTACAACTTTTTAAACTTTTATTTTACCTATTATTATTCTAAACATATCTTTATGTGTCTTTTTTAATTCTATTGCGTTATGAGGTATTCTATAGAAAGACATTGCGTTAAAATTATATATAACTTCATTTTTACTCTGCCTACTTAATAGAGTACATTCAACAAAATCGCTATATACTTTGTATTTATGAATAGAATTTAATTTCTTTTTAAAAAACATTATATATAATTTATAAAGTTAATTTCAAAAAATATAAATCCGAACGTAAGCATTTTGAATTGCCCTATTTCATCTTCGCCATTAGCCATAAATAAACCTAAACTTAATTCATCTATATCATTAATATTAAATTCTACCTTCATACTTACAACTTTTTAAACTTAATTAAATCTTTTGTATCAAATTTTCCAGTTCTCTTAATAACCATAACCGTACTATCGTTAATTTGAGTGCACTTATAAAGCGTATCGCAAGGAATTGGTATAATTACATTAGTTTTAATTATTACTTCCTTATAATGCTTTATTTTGCTTTCTGCTATCATTGAAACTATGGCAATTAACAATAGTACGATTAAGATTAGTTTTTTCATGGTTAGTTAGATTTAAGTTCTTTAGCAAGTCCACGACCTAGCCAATTGAAAATGTCATAATGTTTGGATGCTAGATAATTTATTATTAGTATGTGATTCAATTCTTTCTCAATTGGAGCAGAACTTCCACAAGTTATAAAGCAATTTGAAAAAATGCCATCTTTCAATATTATCTCCATAGAACAAGATAAATTATAATTACTTTTATAAGTAAAAAATATATTCCCATCTCCATCACAACCTACCGCAACTCTTTCCTGACAAAAAACTGGCTGAACCTCTTTAAATTCAACTCTCAAATCTTTAGTTATTAATTTACATAACTCAACTGCATGAAGTTCAGTAAAATTAGACAACGGTCTAACGTATGGAATCATATTTATATCTTTACTCATTAAATCGTTCCATTGGAAATGAATTTCATCGAAATTTAAGTCATGTCCTTTTATACACTTAAATATTAATCCTGTACCTCCGTACATCTTCAATTCTTCTACTTTAATACAATCTTTCATCTTTCTATTGGTTTAATATATTTATAAATTCTTCTACGCTTACCTCTATTGTTGCATTGATATTAACGCAAACCTTATCGTCTTGTCGCTCCAGCTTAACATCTTTATCTTTACACTCATTAAGAATATCTATTACATCGTCGTTATCTCCTACGATACAATAAACGTCTTTAATATCGTGCATTTTTACTTCCTCGAATAAAATAACCTTATTCTCAAAATCGACCGTTAAAGTGCAGTTTTCTGGTATCTCAATACTTTCTATTAGCTTAGCCATATTTTCCAAACCTCCCTCACGTCTTTTGTTATTTCATACTCTGTATTATCTTTCGCAACTAAAGTCAATCTTTTGTTTTGACTACCTAGGCTAGCAGAAATTATATTACCTGCCTTGATCTGATTTTTAATATATTCAACCATTTCCTTTTATTAATTATTAAGTTAGTGGATGGTGAGGGAGTCGAACCCCCGTTCGTGCCTTTAGTATTTAAATAGCTATATTGTTAATATTAATTAGCACCCCTACACCCTAACAACACGGTTAGAAAAATACACACAACTGTTTATGAATTGCGATGTGTTGCTTTGTTTTTTATTCCTCAAAAAATGCTTTAAAAGAACTTCCGCCATATTCATTTTTCGTAAGCTCGATTATTTCTTTGATTGAATATTTATCTTTTTTATCTTCCAATCTATTATTTACAAAATCTTTAGTTCCAAAAGAACAAGCGCCAGTAACCACTCTATAACAAATAACCGCATCAGCGAAATCTAATTTGCTATCTAAAGTTAAATCTTTATAATCTTCCTTGCTTCTGTTATTGGTCTTGAATAATAAATCTTGTTGAGCATCTTTAATTGTATCTCCGTGAGCGTAATTACCTTTTCCATCAGTAATTAGATAAAATTCCTTTGTTCTATTTAATTGCCTTACTTTTCTGATATTTCCCTTAATGTGCAATACCTCTGTAAACATATCATCAGCTTTAATGTACTTGTTATTTTGCCATGATAATAATGGAATATTTTGATATTCATAGTCGGATATAGATTTGTCTTTAGGAATTGTTACTCCTGTACCTACCAAGTCAAGAGAGCCACCCACAGTAAGGTTATCAGGTAATGATGTGATTGCTGTACCTCCCAAGTAAAGAGAGCCACCCACAGTAAGGTTATCAGGTAATGATGTGATTGCTGTACCTACCAAGTCAAGAGAGTCGCCCACAGTAAGGTTATCAGGTAATGATGTGATTGCTGTACCTCGCAAGTAAAGATAGC
>Ga0193954_1000183_pt1 | contig 37757 bp, 37 predicted proteins | sample BB_5_MG_FD_140340 | JGI IMG/M metagenome (GOLD analysis project Ga0193954, IMG submission 140340) | Microbial mat bacterial communities from the Broadkill River, Lewes, Delaware, United States - BB_5_MG | ecosystem: Environmental > Aquatic > Freshwater > River > Microbial mats | place: USA...
CATAATTAACCACACCAAAAATATATGCTACAACAGCCCCGATAACAGCTGATGTACCTATTTGTAATCCTTTAGGTTGCCAAATGACAAAAAGTAGGGTGATAAGAAAAATACTAACGGCTAATATCATCAAATATTACTTTAGATTTTCAGTAACTTCTTTAAGAAGTCTATCTTGGATAAGAGTATACGCTTCTTCAAAAGCATCGAAACCATGACCATCTGGATCTTCAAATCCTACATGGATTCTTTTAACTGGTTTTGGAAAAGTTGGGCATGCTTGATCTGCATTTCCACATACTGTTACCACTAAATCAAAATCTATATCGATAACATCATCTAAGTGTTTTGAAAAATATGCATCATCCCAAGCGTCTTTTTGCTCTAGTATTTTTTTTGCATTTGGATTTACTTTTCCTATTGGTTTCATACCACAACTATATGCTTTTACACCATCTAACTCTTTATTTATCAGTGCTTCACCTATGATACTTCTACAGCTATTTCCTGTACACATAATCAATACTTTTTTTCCATTTCCTGTCATTTTACATCCTTCTTTTTCTTTTGATAGTGTGGGTATATCTAAATCTAAATAACTTATCTCTTCTAAAACATTGAGTCTAAATTTATCAAGTGGGGTTCGTATACTATAATATGCCCATCGCCCACGACGGCTGACTTTTAAAAAACCACCATCTTTTAATATCTTCAAATGCCGTGATATACGTGACTGAATCATCTCAAAGGAGTTTTCGATATCACAAACGCATACTTCACCATTTTCGTTTATAAATCGTAAAATTTTCAGACGTGTTTCATCGTTTATAGAACCAATTGTTTTAAGAAATATATCCATAGATTACCACCAAAATTATTTATTTTTTGAAGTATATCGAAAAAGAAGTTACAGTAAAATTATATATCAAGATATATTGATATGTTTGAAAATAGGATTTTAAATATTTATATTTTATGGTATAATTTATAAATAAAAAAGGAGTTTTGATGACAAAGAGTGATATTATTGTTTACTTAAAAAATAAAAAAGATGAACTACATTCGTCTTATGGCATTACTACCCTTGGTTTGTATGGTAGCTATGCAAGAGATGAAGCAACAAAAAATAGTGATATTGATATCTTTTATGAAAGAGATAATCGTTTTGAATTACAAAGTGGATTAGAGTTTTTAAATATTAGCGATGATTTAGCTCATGATTTAGATGTATCAAAAGTAGATTTTGTTTCACTTGAATCTATGAATCCAATTATCAAACACTATGCAAAAAAAGATTTTATCTATGTATAATGAAAAGAATTTAATCCATATCTTTACTATATTAGAATGTTGTGAAAAAGCATGGCTTTATACAAAAGGCTTTAATAATCCTTCAGATTTTATTTGGGCAAATGAACAAAAAGAATTAAATGCAGTTATCTCACTTTTTATAGCCATAGGTGAAGAGTCTAAAAAAATAGACAATGAACTGAAAAATGCTATAAGTTTTGAGCTTTCATGGAATAACATAGCAGGATTAAGAGATAAAATATCTCATAATTATAGAGGAGTTGATGGTGATGTATTATGGATAGTGATTCATAAAGATTTAGCAAAACTCAAAAATGCACTTATTGATATGGTTCATCTTATAAACATACCTAAAGAACTACTACAAGAATTTTTAAATACTCCCTATTATAAACATATCCAATATTTAGGGAAGTGAATTTTTACTCTTCATTCTCTTTAATATTATATAACAAACTTTTTGTTAGTTTTGAAAGTGGTTGTTTATTAAAATCATTTTCTTTAAAATAGTTTCTAAATTTTTCTTTGTATAATTTTTCTTGCGTATCTATGTTTAATGAAAAAAACTTTTTTAAGTAGTTCCTATTTTCTATGGGATTCTTAATGATGTCAGAATAGATTTAATTTACATACTCGCTATGAACATCTCCTAGTCCTTAAATCTGTTTATCAATCTGCTTCACTAAATCAAAAATTGCTATAATTTTTTCTATCTGTATTCTGACAATATAACGAATTGAAGATAAAGATGTTTGCAGATATATATTCGCTTCTTCATCACTTCCTGTTAATAAATAAACATCAATTTCTTTTTTGTCATTATGAGAATGTGCTATTGCATTTCTGTATTTATTTTTTAATTTATCCAGTGTATATGTAAACTTCCTTTGAGAAAATTCTCCAAACACTAGATGATTTGGAAGTGATAGTTTATTAAAATCATTTATTAGTGTTATAAATTCTTGGCATTCTTTAAATCTTTCTCTATATTTATTAAACCATTCTTTTTTTACTTTTTCTATTGCTTCACTAGCACGAAAGAATGATAAAAAAACATACATAGGCTCATTTAAATTTAAACTAATTCTATATAATGATAATGCATCCCTTAACGGCTTATGCTCTATAAAATTACTAGGATTAAGTTCTACCAAAGGAGCTTGTTTAGTTTTATAAAAATGTATATCACCTGATGGTAGTTTGATTAAATTTTGTTGAACTATTGGTAAAATGTGATCAGTAGTAAATGAAAGCCAATTTAAAACAGGAACAATAGCATCTTTGGCTACTGTAAAAAGATTTTCATCTGTATTTTTGTCTATTTTACCAATAACTTGAATTAATGCAAGATTACCATTTGGGTTTGGATAAATAGCCACATTCTTTTCATTTTCGTCACTGAATGTGACTTTTTCTTTTAATTTTACTTTTGGAGACTTTGCTCGACACAAAATAGCATCATCATGAAAATAAAAATTATTTGGTATAAAAAAGAAATTTGCTACCCAATATAAATTTTCTATAGCATCAGGATCTTTATCAATTGAAATGGCATACTCCGTCAATGTATGAAGAGGAGGATTTTCCCATCCTGCTATAATTGGTTCAATATTTTCGGGTACAGATCTCTCTTGTAATTTAGGATTCCATTGCAGTCCATATTTTTTATACGCTTGAATGGCTTCATTCGTAAAATGTCCACTTTTCGAAGAAAAACCAAAAAAACCTGCTCTTGCAAATCCAGTTACTAGAACTAAAGGTATGTTTAGATACTTTGATATATCTTTTATTTTCATTTTTGAGAACTTATTAACTTTCTAAATCTCATGCTAGATAGTTTCTTCTTTACATATTCGACAAAGCGACTTCTTTGTGTAGTTAACATAACACTAAAATTATCTTCTTTATCTCCTTGTAATTTGTTTACTTTGTTATAGTCTAAGTCTTTTGATCTCAATTTTTATCCAATATAATGTAAATTAATATATTCTATAGAATTTATCTTAAATGAGAGCTTTTATATAATTATTTAACATTATAAGTTGTTTTACAATAAAATGGTATTAAAAAAATATTATAATTGTAGGGATAAGATGAAAAAAAAGTTTGATTATATTTATGATAATTATGGACATATTATCATTTGGGTTTTATTAGCTATTCAAGCTATTGTTGTGGCTATTACTACATATTGAGTTTTAAAAGTAATCATAAAAATGACTACTTTTAAATAAATTATACCGCAGTTGGATCTACAAAAGTTCTAGATGCTAGCTCTTTATCTATAGTATAAAGTCCATATCCATTATCACCCACGAGTGTGATATGATCGATGATTTCTGATACTGTAGATTCCTCTTCTACTTGCTCTGTTACATACCACTGTAGTAAGTTATATGTTGCGTGGTCTTTTTCTTTCATTGCTATGTCAGATAGTTCATTGAGATTTTTTGTCATAGTTTGTTCGTGTGCTAATGATTTTTTAAAGACATCTAAAAGAGACTTGTATTTTACTTTTACCCCTTTTATCTCAGGTAATGTTATCTGAGCATTTTGGTCTTCAAGATATTTGAACATTTTCATACCATGAGCTACTTCCTCTTGATATTGAACTAAAAACCACGATGATGCACCATTAAATCCCTCTTGTGAACAATATGCGCTCATCCCTAGATATAAGTATGCTGAATGAAACTCTTTATTTAGTTGTTCTACTATTGCATTTTGTAAATTTTCTGTAATCATTGAATATCCTTTATTTTAAATATTATAGTACATAAAGATAAAGAGTAAAATAAACCCTTATATTATTTATTTTAACTAAAATTTAGATAAAATGGCAAAATTTAGTTACAAAAGGAAAATATTGAAACTCCCTATTCGTATAACTGTTACAGGATTATTTTTAATTCTATCAGTACTTATTATGCTTATCATGCTTTATATTCAGTCGATGATAGGAAAAGATTTAGCCAGAAGTACTATGAATGATTATTTTAAAATTATTTCAAATAAAGTTGAACATAATATTGATAGTGTAAATATTAAGAGTAATATTCTAGTACATTCAAATGCTAGTTACTTAAAAAATATTACCTTTAAAGATTTTTATAAAAATGAAAAAAAATATTTTCAACATTTTATAAGACAGTTAGAAAATACGGAAGGTTTTTACTCTATGTACATAGGGTTCAAAAATAATAGATTTTATGAAATTATAAAATTAGATATTGATGATAAGTTAAGAAAAAAGTACAATGCAACGCAAGATGACAAATGGTTACTTGTCGAAATTGATACAGAGTTAAATCAAAAACTATCTTTATTTGACAGAAATCTAAAAAGAACATCTCTGAAAATTTTAAAAACTGATTATCGTGTTTCTCAAAGACCATGGTATAAATCTGCACTCAAAAAAAATCAAATCACGAAAATAGGACCGTATGATTTTTCTAATATTCATTCAAAAGGTTTGACCTATTCATTGAATCTTGGAAATGATAATATCTTTGCTATTGATGTTTTACACAATGATTTTACAAAAATACTGAATACTCAAAATATAATAAAAACTTTAGAATCTTTTGTATTTACAGAAAATTTTGATTCTTTGGTTTCTGTAAAAAATAAAGACTTAGTTCATGTAGAAATTTTAAAAGAATTAAAAAATCAAGATTTGTCTCAAAAAATAGAAAATATTAAATTGATAAATGGTAAGGAATACTTATATACCGTTTCTCTTTTAAATACAAATTATACATTAAAAGAATATCTTGTTTCTTATGTATTGCTTGATGAAATGATTGCTCCTTTTATGAAAAAATTTCAAAAAATAGATAAAATAATGCTTGTATTATTCTTTATACTATTACCAATTATTTGGTATTTTGCTTCTATTATAGTGAAGCCAATTTTACTTTTGGCAAAAGTAAGTAAAAAAGTAAAACATAGAAAATTTGATCAAATTGTTCCTATAGATGGATTTGTATATGAAATTGACCTATTATCAAAAGCTATTGGAAGTATGGCAAAATCTATTGATGTGTACCAAACAGATTTAGAAAAAATAGTTGAACAAAGAACAAAAGAGTTAGAAAATAAAAATAAAGCATTGGAAGTTTTATCTGTAACAGATAAATTAACTGGTATTTATAATAGAATAATGTTAGATAAAACTATTGATGAAGAGATTTCAAAAAGCAAAACATCTCAAATCAAATTTGGAATTGTTTTAATAGATATTGATTATTTCAAAGATGTAAATGATACTTATGGACATCAAGTAGGAGATACTACTCTTGTAACTTTTGCTAATATATTAAAAGAGCATATAAGAGATGTAGATCTTTTAGGGAGATGGGGAGGAGAAGAGTTTGTAATCGTTTGTGGTGACTCTTCTTTAGATGCAATTCTATCATTATCTGAAAAACTAAGAATACTAGTAGAAGAATATGATTTTCCAGTTATACATACTAAAACAGCTAGTTTTGGAGTGTCTTCATATACACAAAATGATACAGCAGAATCTATTATTAAAAGAGCTGACGAAGCTTTATATAAAGCAAAAGAAGAGGGAAGAAATAAAGTTGAAACACTAGATTTAAACAAAAATTAAGTTTAAATCTTGTAAAGTTTTACATATTTAAAAAGGAGTGAACATGAACAATAATTTTAAAACAAAATCATTTTATGGAAATAGTGTATCTACAAAAGATACTCATTCGCTCCTCCTCTTAAATCTCTAATATTAAAATTAAACAAATTTTAATTACCCAATCATAACAACACAACTTTAGTATAAAAATTACAAATTTATTTTATATTTTATAGGATATTTCTGAACTTTTTACAAACCATCACCAGTATAATACCAAGGAAAAACCATGAGTTTTAAAAAATATAATCAATACCCTGTAGTGGAAAATATAACACGAAAATGGCCAAATAATACAATCACAAAAGCACCAATTTACTGTAGTGTAGACTTAAGAGATGGAAATCAAGCATTAAAAGACCCTTTAACTATTGAGCAAAAAGTTGAGTATTTTCAACATTTAGTAGATATGGGATTTAAACAAATAGAAGTAGGGTATCCAAGTGCAGGAGATACTGACTATGATTTCTGTCGTAAAATAATCGAAGAAAATTTAATCCCTGATGATGTGTATATTCAAGTTTTAATTCCTGCACGAAAAGAGTTAATAGCTAAAAGTGTTGATGCATTAAGAGGTGCGAAAAAAACTATTTTTCATATCTATAACCCTACAAATGAGTTCCAGCGACGAGTAGTATTTAATAAAACTGATGAGGAGATTATTCAGTTGGCAGTTGAAGGTATGAAAGAAGTGATAAACTTAACAGCAGATTTTGATGGGGAAGTGATGTATCAGTATTCTGCTGAGAGTTTTTCCCAAACCGATTTACCTTTTGCAGTGAAGATTTGTAATGCAGTTATCGACGTAGTACAACCTACAAGTAAAAATAAAATGATTGTAAACTTACCAAATACTTTAGAAGCTTGTACCCCAAACATCTATGCTGATAGAATAGAATGGATGTGTAACAACTTACAAACAAGAGAAAATATTATCGTGAGTGTTCATCCACATAATGATAGAGGTACAGCTGTTGCAAGTGCTGAGATGGCTATATTAGCAGGAGCAGATCGTATAGAAGGTACTATATTTGGAAATGGTGAACGTGCTGGTAACTTAGATTTAGTAACAGTGATTTTCAATATCCATACGCAAGGAATAGATGCACAAATAGATTTATCTAATATTGACGAGATTAAAACATTTATAGAAGAGGTAACACAAATAAAAACACATATCAGACATCCTTATGTGGGAGATATGATATTTACAGCTTTTAGTGGTGGGCATCAAGATGCTATAAAAAAAGGGATGGAACATTATAATGAGAGTAACAAAGAGAAATGGACCGTGCCATACTTACCAATGGATCCAAAAGATATTAAAAGAGATTATGAAAAGGTGATACGTATAAACTCACAGTCAGGAAAAGGGGGAGCTAGTTTTATCGTGAGTGAATTTTTAGGGATAAATTTATCTAAAAATGAATCTATAGAATTTGGTAAAATAGTAAAAGAGATATCAGATAAAAAAGGGTTGGAGTTAAGTAAAAATGAGATTATAGAGATATATAACAATAGGTTTGCTTAGTCTATTTTAAAGGGGCTATCAAATAGTTTGACAGCCCCTTTTTATATATACTTATGATTATGTAAAGTATTAGTTTGTGTTAGCAATAGCCTTTGCCATCTTAATTAAGTTTTCCGACCAATTAGAAGCAAGTGGTGTTTCTTTTATAACTTTGATATTTAATTGCGATGCAATAACTTTAGCACTTTTATCTGAAAACTCTTCTTGTGCAAAAATAGCTTTTATGTTTTCTTTTTTCGCTTGAGATATAATTTTTTGCAATGCTTTGGGTTTAGGATCTTTCCCTTCAACTTCTATAACCATTTGAATAAGTGAATAATCATTTGCAAAGTATCCCCACGATGGATGAAAAACCATAAACTTAGAGTTAGAATCTAAATCTACTAAGATTTCTCTTATTTTCACATCTGTTTTTGAAATTTCGTGTAAAAATTCAATATAATTTTTTTTAAAATACTCTTTATTTTCTGGGTCTATATGACTTAGTGTAGTATAAATATTTTTTGCCATAATTTTTACATTTTTTGGACTAGTCCATACGTGTGGATCTTTACTATCATGGTGATTGTGGTGATCGTGACCTGATTCTGGTTCACTTGCTACTGGTTCTATATCTTTTTTAGCCATATTTTTGAAAAAATGTTCATCTTTTTCAAACTCAAATGGCATATGTTCTGTAAAAAATACATAGTTACCATCTTCTTTAATCTCAATAGTAACTTTTGTCATCTCTTTTTCTTGATTAAAAGTGATATTGTATAAATTTTTGCTAGGTGTAAGTGAATCTAAATGATTTTTAGAAATAAAGTTATTACTTTGTAGTATAGTTATAGCTTGCTCTTCAATACTCTCTATCCCATCTTTATTTGCCTCTTTTGTTTTCATAATCAACATTTTCATCTTTTCATCAGCATATTTTGAAGCTACTTTAGAAAAACTCCAAGTATATGTTCCTTTTTTAAGTGTAAATAAACCTGCCCATTCAAAAGGTAGATCTGAATCTTCATGGTGAGCATGACTAGGCATGTTTTGATAAGTGATTCCTGAAGTCATTTGAATAAATTTCATTTTTTTATTTTGGTCTTGAAACTTACTTAGCCAATTTTCTTCAAACTCCAAACCAATCGGAAAATAGATCTTCGCATTTGAGATTGCTCTCATTTGTGATGCTTTGGGTTCATAAGTATGGGGATCACTTCCTGGTCTTACCATTGTAGTTACATTTACTTTATCTCCACCAATTTTTTGTACAAAAGTTTCTTGTGGTAATATACTTACAATAATGTTCGTTTTTGAATACAAAAATGTATTTAACATCAATATTAAAGCTATTGAATATTTCATATTTAATCCTTATGGGTTTAATTGCGACTAAGTCGCATTTTTGAAATAGTAACACTCTTTGTATTAAATGCGACTTAGTCGCAATAGTGATTCACTTTTGTTTTCTAGTTATGCTAATTAAATCTGTAATTTTAGAACTTTTTTATATAATAGCAAAATATTATAGTACGTCACTGATCAATAAATCTCTAAATAAAAAGGAAAATAGTGTTGCTAAGATTTGTTATAGGTATTTTATTTTTTACAACACTTATTTTTGCAAAAACAATAAATATAGCGTGTTCAGCCAATGTAAGTTATGCGATACCAACGCTTCAAAAAGAGTTTAATAAAATCTATCCAAATATAAAAACTCGTATCATTTTAGGAAGTAGTGGAAAACTTACAGCCCAAATATCAAATGGTGCTCCTTATGATATTTTTTTATCTGCAAATATGAAATATCCAAATGCCCTCTATGAAAATAAAATAGCGATAAGTAAACCAGTTATTTATGCTCAAGGTACATTGGCAATCTTTAGTAAAAATCAAAGAAGTTTTAGAGATAAAATTCAGCTATTAAAAAGTATGTTGGTAAAAAGAATCGCCATCGCCAATCCCAAAACAGCACCTTATGGAGTAGCTACTTTTGAAGCTTTAAAAAATGCAAATATATTAGATGAGATAAAAGATAAAATCATCTATGGAGAATCTATCTCCCAAACAGTAGCATATACAACAATGGTGGCAGATGTAGGAATAGTAGCTAAGTCATCACTTTATAGTTCACAACTGAAAAAATATCATAAAAATGTACACTGGATAGAACTCGATAAAACACTCTATAGTCCTATCAATCAAGGTATGGTTATATTAAAAAATGCAAATGATATAAAAAACTATAAAGAAGTAAAAGCTTTTTATGATTTTGTACTAAGTAAAAAAGGAAAAAATATCTTAAAAAAATTCGGATACCAAATACCATGAGTACTATAGTAGCAACAGTATCAAAAATAGAAACTTGCGAGAGTTTACATATAGTGCATTTTGATTTTAATGGTATGACATTAACTATGATGAGTTTAGAACTGAGTGAAAATATACAAATAGGTACAAAAGTAAACCTAACGTGTAAATCTGCACATATCGCAATAGCCAAAAACTTTTCTGGTGAAGTGAGTTATTCAAACAAACTAGACTGTGTTATTTGGAGTATAGAAAATGGGAAGCTATTATCTTCTTTGAATCTGAAAATATTTGATACTATTTTAGAGTCTATCATCACTTTAGACTCTTCAAAAAAGATGGATTTAAAAGTAGGGGACAAAGTAACTGCATTTATAAATGCAAGTGAACTTTCCATCTTAGAGGTCATAAATGATTGATATTTTAAGTTCACTCGATTTTACTCCTTTTGTACTCTCTTTTAAATTAGCATTTATAACGACACTTATTCTTTTTATTTTGAGCGTTCCTTTGGCGTGGTTTTTATCTCAAACAAACTCAAAAATCAAACCATTTTTAGAAGCGATTACTGCACTTCCTTTAGTACTTCCCCCCTCAGTTTTAGGTTTTTATTTACTTGTGGCATTGTCCACAAATTCTCCTATGGGTAGATTTTTTGATGAGGTGTTTGATGTACAGTTGGTTTTTAATTTTACTGCTTTAGTAGTGGCTAGTTGTTTTTACTCATTGCCTTTTATGGTTCAGCCCTTACAAGGTGGATTTGAATCTATAAATAAAAATATGCTCGAAGCCTCATATATTGCAGGAAAAGGAAAATGGGAAACGATTTTAAAAGTTGCACTACCAAATATAAAACCAGCACTTTTAACAGCACTTATCGTTACTTTTGCACATACAGTTGGAGAGTTCGGAGTAGTTCTTATGGTGGGTGGTAGTATCCCAGGGGAGACAAAAGTAGCTTCAGTAGCTATTTATGAGATGGTAGAGATCATGGACTATAAAGCTGCTCATATCTATAGTATTATCATGATAGTTATAAGTTTTTTAGTACTTTTAAGTGTTTATATTTTTAATGGTAAACAAAATAAAAAGATAGGGATATAGATGTTGCGACTGATTTTTTTTCTTCTCCTTTTTGTAGCAGTAGTATATTTTTTGATGTGGTTAAAAAATAGATTTGATAGACTGCAACCAGAAGCCAAAAAGAAGCTACTATGGTTCGGACTTTCAAATGTTTTTGCATTTTTTAAAGCAAGATGGTTTTGGGTACTTACTATTGTATGGCAGATAGTAAAAAAGTTGTTTATGAGATAGTTTAGTAGATTAACTAAATAAAATGTTTAGTAAAGTAGCTAAACTTTTTGTTTAGTCATATGACTGTTTAGTGACTTGACTAAACAATTTAAAAAAGGGATAAAATGGAACTAGTTTATTTATGGGTAAAAAAATACAAGAATATAGAGAAACAAGGATTTAATTTTTCTCCTAGATTTGAGTGTAAATATGATGAGAAATCAGAAAAATTAACTATTGATGAAAAAAAAGATTATGTAAGCATTTTCCCTGATAATATAAATATTACGGCTATTGTTGGTGAGAATGGGAGTGGTAAAACAAACTTAATAAATAAAATTTTATATGATATAGATAATTATAGAGAAAGTGATAATACACCAAAAGAGTTATACTGTTTTTATCATAAGAAGGTATTCTATATAAACTCATATATTATAAAACAGAAGTCTCAAATAAAAAAAAATCTATCAGATTTTAATATAGTGTTTAGTCACAAAATAAACTTAGATAATATGCGAAGCAGAGATGAAACATACGAAGATATATATGATAAAAGTTTTTTTTATAATTATAATAACTTTTTAGAAAAAGATAAAGTTAGTGATATTCAATATGAATACAATGAAAATATGTTATCTTATTCTGAAGTAAACAAGTCTAATAATATTATTAATATAGAACAAGAATCTTATAAATACACAACATATCTTATGTCCTTACTTTTAAATCAAGATCGTATACCTAAAAATATTAAAAACTTCTTTGTACCAGTTGGTTTATACCTTGAAAGAGTGATCTATATTAAAAATAATAATATAAAAGAAGCAGATGTACATAATAATTTTTTAGAATTAAATAGAAGAGAGCTAAATAATTGTCTAAAATTAGAAACACTTATTTATTTAAGACATTTTGTTAATAAATACACTATTAAAGATTTTGATGAAGAATTAAATACTATAAAAAAGCTTTTTAAAGAAAGTGATATTATGAGTTCTTATAATGATATTCATAATAAAGTTAAGCGTATAGCCAATAGATATATTTCAAGTATAAAATCCAAAAAGAGTAGATTTAGAGAGAGAATGTTATCAGATGACTCAGATTTAAAAGAGCTTAATGAATTTGAAAAGATATTAACTTTTATAGAAAAAGATTATGAATTAAATATTGAAGTTTCTGTTGATAATAGTATAAATGAACCTTGTTACAAAGTTGAGAATATTAATAATTTAAATGAACATGATTTACAAAGATTAAAAGATGAGCTTCCTAATTATTTAAGAATGGGTTTTATAAATGATAAAGGTACTTCTTTCAATGAATTAAGTAGTGGAGAGCAAAATCTTCTAAAACTATTATTCTCTATAGAAAATATTATTCAAAAACGAAAAGATAAAAGTGATAGTTTGTTTATAATGCTTGATGAAATAGAAAATGCTTTTCATCCTCAATGGCAGAAAAGTATTTTGAACTGGGTAATAGAATTTGTAAGACATTATGAAAAAATACAAATAAATATAATAATAGCTTCACATTCTCCTTTTATAATTTCAGATTTACCACAAGAGAATATTATATTTTTAACAAAATATAAGAAAGATGAAGATAAAGACCAAAAAGAGGGTAATTGTAAAATTGCTACAAAAGATATAAATATTAATCCATTTGGAGCAAATATACATACTCTTTTATCTGATGGGTTTTTTATGAGTGATGGGCTAATGGGTGAGTTTGCTAAGGGTAGAATTGAAGAGATAAAAAAGTTTTATGATTTTATTCAAAAGTTTAAATCCAAAATTGAAGTAAATAACAAAATTAAAGATCGTGTAAAAAAATACTATTTAAATAAAAAAGATAAATTTGAACATATTCAATCAATTATCGGTGAGCCATTTTTACAAACAGTTATCAAGAACTATTTGAATGAATTAGAACTTATATTTTCAAGTGATAAAAATAGAATAGATAGTGAAATAAAACAACTAGAAGCAAAAATAAACAAATTGAAGAATCTAAAAAAATGATAAAAATAAACTATCCTAAAAAATTTGATAGAAATAATTATTATAAAAAACTTAATAAAAAAGAAAATCTTTTTAATCAGTATAAAAAAGAAGAAAAAGGGGATTTTCATACAATATTTAAAGATATTAGTTTTAAATGTTTGGTTATAGGAAAATTTGATACTCTTAAAAAAATAAAAGAAAAAATAGGTACTTCTGATAATATAAAAAATAATGAATATATAAAAGATGTATTTAATTATAAAAGTTGCCAAATAAGTATTATAAAACCTTTTTTTGAAGATAATCTATTAATCTCAACTTGTTATTATTGTAATATTGATTATATAAATAGTTATGATAAAAGATATAAAACTAAAAATAAGTTTACTTTAGACCACTATTTTGATAAGTCTACTTATCCATACTTGGCATTGTCTTTATATAATATTATTCCATCTTGTAGTAGTTGTAATTGTAAGATTAAAGGTACTAAGAAGTTTGATAATATTGCTCCAAGTTCTAATAAATATGACTTTGATGAAAAGGTTAAGTTTAAATTGACATTTGATAGTTCTTGTGAAAACCTACATATAAAAAGTAAAAATGATATAGATATAAATCTAAAAGAAAATTATTCAAGTGATTTCAAAGATTTTATTAAAGATATGTATTTAGATGAGAGGTACAAAGCCCATAAAGATATAGTATATGAGATGATAACAAAAGCTGAGTTGTATCCAGAAAGTAGACTCAAAGAACTTCAAGACTTAACGGGCATACCATTTCAACAAATAAAAAAAGATATTTTTAATCTAAGTGATGAAAAAGATTTATCTAAAAAGCCATTTTCAAAACTCATCAAAGATATGAGTGAAGAGTTAGGACTGATATAATAGAGCTTATCTCTCTAAAGTTATAATCAAATCATATTTTGATGCGATTAGCAAAACTAATCATCATTTAATAAGTATTAAATGATGATTAGTGCAGACAAATGCTTTATTTCCCCAAACCAAACGGGTCTCTTGTGTGGTTTTTCATATATATTTGTACTGTTTTGTATATATTGATAAACAACATAACATTTGAAACGATAAATAAAAAAGAAGCTAATTTTATGATGAAATGTAACGCAAAAGAAAAACCAAGAACAAAAAATAGGACACTACTAAGGTGTATATAAAACTGTGTTTGCATATTTTTCTGTGCTATCATCTCTCTCATAGTAGGGATGTCAAATATCCCTTTTGCATTGAGATGAAACCATGTCAAAAATGGTATGATTTTATACATCATGCCGTTCATAAGGGATACGACAAAACCTAACCCAAAAAGTATCCCAAGCATATTTGTAGGAAGTGTAAAAAAACTCATTGATAACCAATAAAGAGACCCAATAACTAAAAATATCATTGATGTTATATAAAAATATACGGTGATATCCTTGAGTTTTCTTTTTCTATTTTGTAGTTTTTGTATTGTTAAAAAAGCAAAATAGAGTATGATGAAATTAAATAATATTTTATATACTAAATCCATCTCTAAACCCATAAATAAATTTATAGGATAAAAAATTAATAATGCAGTTGTGGTAAATATGATTACTATTTGTTCATATTTTTTGTATGCACTTGCTACCCAAAACATTGGTACAACTTGAATGGTAATAGCAACAATCAGAAAAAATAAAAATCCAAAAAAGATGTAGTTATAGTGAAGTAGAGCAAAATCATAATGTACATCATTTATATTTGAAGTAGCATTTGCGATGATAAGATGTATTCCTATGGCAAAAGCTATCATAAAAAACACCAAAGATAAAATGATACCTATAACTATAAACGATTTGTTTTTTACTTTAAATAGTTGGACTAAAGCAATAAATATAAAATATGACAATCCTATCAATAACATAGTTGCAGCTAAAAATAAATAGAGTTTTTCATATAAAAGAAAACCTACTGTAAAAGATACAACTCCTAAAGTTATTAAACCATACGTAATATTTGAAACTTTTTTTGCATTTGGTATAACAGCCCCTGCTATTACTGGTAGCATTTGTTGTAATGCACCTAAGATAGTTAGGATGATAAATCCTATAGTTACTAGATGAATAGTAGCTATGATGAGTGGATTGTGTATCTCATAATTATTTGAAAAGAGAGCAAAAAATCCCGCTAAAACAGCAAAAATAGGAGCTACTAAAAAAAATTTAATAGGTGCTTTGTATGGTGGGGCTTGATCTAAACTAAGTCCTGCAAACATATTAGTTCAGGTCCGTAAATTGAGCTTTGTCTTTAAAGTTGTTATTCCAAATGTATATAATAACATCGTCATTTTTTGGAACAATTTTATAATGGAGATTATTTTTATCTAAGATAGGAAATAGCATCTGCGGTTCTATTCTGTGAATCATTTTGATTGAAGTTAGTTCATCTAGTTTTGAAAGGTTGTTTAATACAACAGTCATAGGCTCAGGAGCCTCTAACTCTGTTGTGTCGAGTACTATTTCCTTTATCACGGTATTATAATGCTTTCATTTGTTCGATAATATCTTCAGAGTTTAACGCTTGATCTGCCATATTGTACATCATTTGTTCCTCTTTCATATTGTGTTGTTGCATTGTAAAAAGGAGCGTTTCACTTTGACCCAAAAATCTTTCTTTATTGTTTGCATCAAGAGCAGCTTTCATCTCACCAAAAATATTTCTCATTTGAGTGTGTTCCATTAACATAACTGGTGTAGGATCACAATGCCCACCTTCACAAGACTGGAACTGTGGAAACATCACTTTTTCTTCCATATCAAAATGTTTTATCATGTGAGAATGAAAACCATCAAACATAGATTTTGCTTCTTCAAAGTTACCTTGATCTACTATATTTTCTAATTGTGCGAATTGTTCATCACAATCTCTATGGTCTGCTGTCATAAATTGATTTATTGTCATTTTAAATATCCTTAATTTTAATAGTAGATTATAGTACGTTTTTTTGAGAAAATATTGATATACGTCAATTTTTATGAGATATGGTATATTTAAAACTAACAAAATGTAATGTTTTTTCAAAATATGTAAAAACTTAGCTAAAATACGATTATGAATTTAACTACACAACAAAAAGAGATACTGGAATCTGTTCAAAAATATAAAAGTGTAAAAATAAATGCTTTTGCAGGAACAGGAAAAACAACTACTTTAAAACTTATATCTCAGCAATATAAAGAAAAAAAGATATTGTATTTAGCTTTTAATAGTGCGATTAAAAATGAAGCGAGTGGAATTTTTCCAAATAATACTCATGTAAAAACGACTCACGGTTTAGCGTTTGGGGCGGTTAAAAAAAATACTACTATTGATTTAAATACGATTACAAACTACAGAGCTATAGATATATCAAAAGAGTTTGAAATCACTTATAATCAAGCAATAGGTACGATGAAAATATTTGAAAATTTTTGTAACTCAACAAAAACAGAAATAGAACCAAAAGATATAGAACACAAGACGGCAAAAAATATGTTTGATAGGATGTTGATCTCTAAAATGCGACCAACCCATTCTTTTTATCTAAAATATTATTATTTACTTATATCAACTGGTCAAATACAACAATTTAACTATGATATTATAATGCTAGATGAAGCACAAGACACAAATGAAGTAACACTCGGTATCTTTGAATCTTTAAGTTCAAAAGTAAAAATTTATGTAGGGGACGAACATCAACAAATTTACTCATTTCGTGGAACAAAAAATGCTCTTAATAAAATAAAAGCGGATAAAAAACTCTATCTCTCTTGTAGTTTTCGATTTAACTCATCTATTGCAAATTTTGCAAATATATTATTGAAAAATTTTAAAAATGAAACAGTAAGTATAGATACTTTTAAAGAAAAAAAAGATGATATTTGTGAATCAAATGGATATATTTCTCGAACAAATGCCCAACTTATCGCTATAATTTCACAGCGTATACAGAATAGAAAACCTTTTGTAACTGTACGTGACCCTAATGAGATATTTACTTTAACTATAGAAGTGCATTATATTTTAACTAATAAAAAAAGTGAAGTGAAAAGAAATAGATTTTTAAAAGATTTTACAAATGATGAAGAGATCCTTGATTATGCAAACGAAGTAGATGACTATGAGTTGAAATCAGCACTGAAAATGGCAAAAGAGTATAAAGAAAAAATTTTTGAGTTTAAAGATATTTCAGAAAAATTTTACAATGCGTGGAAGAATAGGGCAGCAAATGGGTTCGAACAACGAAAAAGTGAAATTTTATTTTTAACTACAGCTCATACGGCAAAAGGTTTGGAGTGGGATAAAGTAACCATCTCTGATGATTTTACAGATTTTGCAGATTTAATTGTTGACTTTGGATGTGATGATTTGAAACAATTTCAAGAAGAGCAAGAGTTTTTACCAAACCAAGAACTCATAGATGAGTTTAATCTTTTTTATGTAGCTATCACACGTGCTAAAAAAGTTATTGTAAAAGATAGTGAAAACTTTCATTATTTGATGGCTAAAAATATTGAGAAACTTACAAATTCACGTATCAAAGAAGCAAAAACAGACTTAGAAAATATAAAATCAGGTAAAAAAGCTAAAGTATCTAAAATGCAAGTAGAAGATAAACAAATCTTACGGCAACAAAGAAACCAAGATGATGGAAAGGCAAAAAATTCTGGTTTAAAATGGAATCTTGAAGATAAAATAAAAGCAAAAAGTATGTTTAATAAAGAGATACCTCTAAATCAAATAGCTTTAAAACTTGAGAGAACTACAGGTGCTATTTTAGGAGAGTTACTAAAAAGTGAAGTGATAAATAAATCCCAACAATTAAAACTTTCTCAACTGATAAAAGAGAAACCAATGTTGGCTAAAAAAAGTAGTATAAAATAATATAATTATTATTTCACCATCTTTTATGATATAATTCTTTAATAAATTATTTTACTAGGTTGAAATATGAATAAAAATTTGCAAAAAGATGAAATAGAAACGTTATTAAATAAATTACCAGGTATGTTGTATCGTTGTAAATATGATCATGATTGGACTATGGAATTTATAAGTGATGGATGTAAAGAACTTACAGGCTATGATAAAGAACAATTACTTTTAAATCAAGAGTTAACTTATGCCTCTTTAATACACCCAAATGATAGAAATTGGACGTACGAAGTAGTAGAAAATGCACTCAAATCAAATGAAACTTTTAGTTACGAATATCGTATTACAGATGAAAAAGGTAAACTAAAATGGGTATGGGAGCAAGGTATTGGAATATATGATGAAGAAGGTAATGTTCTTCATATAGAGGGTTTTATTACTGATATCTCTTCTCAAAAACTACAAAATGATAAACTACAAACTGAATTAAATAAAAAAGATAAAGAGTTATTAATTAATCTTTCTCTTCTAAATGAATATAAAAAAGCAGTTGATGAAAGTGCTATTGTAACTAAAACAAATCTTGAGGGTATAATAACTTATGTAAATGATGAGTTTTGTCGTATTTCTGGATATTCAAGAGAAGAAGTACTTGGAAAATCTCATAATATAGTAAGACACCCACAAAATCCAAATGAATTATTTGAAAAATTATGGAAAACTATTTTGGATAAACGTATTTGGAAAGGGGTGATAAAAAATAGATCAAGTAAAAATAGAACCTATTATGTAAAAACGATTATTGTTCCTATATTAGATTACGAAGGTAAAATTAAAGAATTTATGGCAATACGTCATGATGTTACAGATCTGATTTTACAAGAAAAAAAGATCAAATTTCAAACGACAGATCACATGACACACCTTCCTAATAGACAAAAACTTATGGAAGATTTAGTTGACGGGACGGGTTTAAAACTTGCTATAATAAATATAGAAAAATTTAAAGAGATAAATGAATATTATGGTTTTGATATTGGAGATAGGTTACTAGTAGAATTATCTGGTATTTTAGCATCACATTTAGAATCATTTAAGGTTCATTTGTACAAATTGCCTGGCGATGAATTTGCTTTGTTGGTTGATAAATATGTAGATAAAGAGAGTTTTAAAGAACTTATCCTTTCTACTTTGCAGTTGATTAAAAAATCAGATATTGAGATAGATGGAAACCATTTTAATATACGTGGAATTTGTGGTGCATCTATGCAAAGAAATTATTTTATTAATGCAGAGATGGCAACAAATCATGCAAAATTGTTAGATGAAGAGTTAGTGTTTTTTGATGAAAATATTGATATAAAAGACCAGTTAGTAAATAATATTAAATGGACAAATAAAATAAAACATGCTATTGCCAATGATAATATTGTGGTATTTGCTCAACCTATTGTATGTAACAAAACATTTAAAACAAATAAATATGAATGTTTAGTAAGAATGATTGATGAAGATGGCACGATAGTATCTCCTGGACAGTTTTTAACAATAGCAAAACGCTCAAGACTATATCCTTCTATAACAAAAATTGTAATCAAAAAAGCAATAGAATTTTTCAAAGATAAAGAAGATAATTTTTCAATAAATTTTACACTAGAAGATATTTTAAATCAAGAAGTAGTAGATTTTATAACGAGTGAGCTTAATAAATATGACGGTTTAGGTCATAGAATGATTATTGAGATTGTTGAAGATGAAGGGATTGAAAACTTTGATGAAGTAAGTGATTTTATTGAGAATATGAAGTTTTTGGGTTGTAAGATTGCGATTGATGATTTCGGAACAGGATATTCTAACTTTGATTATTTGATGAGATTAAATGTAGATTTTATTAAAATTGATGGTTCAATTATTAAAAATATAGATCACGATAAAAATGCAAAAGTAGTTGCAGAATTAATAGTTGATTTTGCACAGCGACTGAATATTGAAACTATTGGAGAATTTGTTTACAAAGAAGAGATTTTAGAGGTTTTAAAAAGAATGGGAGTTGATTACTCTCAAGGTTACCATTTAGGGAAACCTGAAAAAATAGAAATATAAAAATTGTATTATAAGAAGGAATTAAAGCAATGAAAACTAGACCATATTTAGATACTATGCCAGATGAAAATGGCTATTTTGGAAAGTTTGGTGGCTCTTTTATACCACCAGAATTAGAACAACCTTTTCAAGAGATAAAAGATGCCTATATGAGATTGTCAAAATCTCATCATTATATTAGTGAATTACGTAAAATAAGAAAACATTATCAAGGAAGACCAACGCCACTGTATCATGCTAAAAATTTAAGTGATTTTATTGGTGGGGGACAAATATATCTTAAAAGAGAAGACTTAAATCACACAGGTGCTCATAAATTAAATCACTGTATGGCTGAGGGATTATTAGCTAAATATTTAGGGAAGAAAAAACTTATTGCAGAAACTGGAGCTGGTCAACACGGTGTTGCACTAGCTACTGCTGCTGCTTATTTTGGTTTAGAATGTGAAATACATATGGGAGAAGTTGATATAGAAAAAGAATACCCAAATGTTGTTCGTATGCAAATATTAGGAGCTAAAGTAGTTCCTGCAACACACGGTTTAAAAACTTTAAAAGAAGCTGTTGATTCTGCTTTTGAGGCGTATGTAAAAGATACTGATACTCAAATGTTTGCAATAGGTTCTGTTGTAGGACCACACCCTTTTCCTATGATGGTTCGAGATTTTCAATCAATTATTGGAATAGAAGCAAAAGAGCAGTTTCATGAGATGACGGGAAATCTTCCTGATGTGGTTACAGCTTGTGTTGGTGGTGGATCTAATGCTATGGGTATCTTTAGTGGATTTATTGATGATGCTGTAGAGTTGTATGGAGTTGAACCTATGGGAAAAAGTGAAAAAATAGGGGATCATAGTGCTAGTTTGACCTATGGAAAAGAGGGTGTTATGCATGGGTTTAACTCAATTATGTTAGCTGATGAAAATGGAGAACCAGCACCTGTTCACTCTATTGCAAGTGGGATTGATTATCCATCTATTGGTCCAGAACATGCTTATTTAAGTAGTATTGGACGAACAAAAGTAGGACACTGTAATGATGAAGAAGCAATAGATGCTTTTTATAAACTATCTCAAAAAGAGGGTATTATACCTGCTTTAGAATCAGCACACGCAGTAGCTTTTGCAATGAAATATGCTGCACAAAATCCACATAAATCAATTTTAGTAAATTTAAGTGGACGAGGAGATAAAGATATAGATTTTGTTGTAGAAAACTATCCTATTCCTACTAAATAATATAACTCACATCTCTATATACAGTTAAAGCAATTTAACTGTATACTTCGTTTATGCAAACACAAAGAATATTTTTACAAACACATGAACCACTCAATTTTACATTTAAACAAACACAAGATGATTTTATCGTTGATGAAATTACAGATATAAAGTTTAAGGGTAAAGGTAATTTTTTAATATTAAAAATTAAGAAAAGATCGACATCTACATGGGACTTATTATCTATTATCTCTGAAACACTTGATATAGAAGAACATCTTATAGGCTATGCTGGATTAAAAGATAAAAATGCTACAACAACACAATATATTAGTATTCCTATAAATAGAAGTAAAGAGTATAAACTTTTAAATAGTAAAAATATCAAAGTTCTTGAAGCTTTTAAACATGACAAAAAAATCAAAATAGGGGACTTGGTAGGGAATCGATTTAAAATAAATCTTAAAGATATATCCTTAGATATGTTACCTACGATGTATCAAACATTATCACAGATTCAAAAACATGGATTACCTAATTATTTTGGATATCAAAGATTTGGAAAAGAGTCAAATTTTGAAAAATCAAAAAGAATATCTGAAGGTGAAGAGGTACTTAAAGATAAAAAATTAGAAAAGTTTATGAAGTTAGCTTATCAAAGTTATTTTTTTAATGCTTGGTTAGCGAAACGAATTGAACTTTCAAAAGAGCAAAATAGTAATAAACTTATCTCACTAGATGGGGATGTTTTTAATTTAAATGATAGAACTATTATCACAGGATTACTCCCTGGACGTGATATAATCCGTGCAAAAGATGAATCAAGAAAAATGGAAGAGCAGTTTGATGATATTTTTATACAAGAAAAAGGATACAGACGAGATGCTTGGATAAAACCATTGGATATCAAAAATAAATATAATAAAGAATCAAAATCAATGGCTTTAGAGTTTACTTTGCCAAAGAGTTCGTATGCTACTGTTTTTATTGAAAATCTTGCAAATAAAAACTTTAGTTATTAAGGGAGTTTAAATAATGGAAGCTATTGATTTTATCTCTATTGCAACAATCGCTTTTTTAGGTTCTTTTGGGCATTGTGTCGGTATGTGCGGTGGGATTGTTATAGCATATTCGAGTACTAAAGTACAACAAGGCTGGAGTAAAACTCAACAATCCTTTTCCCATCTTCTCTATTCTTTAGGGAGAATTTTAACGTATTCTATTCTCGGGGCTATTTTTGGTTATTTAGGAAGTGTAGCTACATTTTCAAATAATGCAAGTGGTTTATTATGGATTTTTGCTGGCCTTGCTATGCTTCTTACTGGATTATCTCTTTTAGGGAAAGTAAAGTTTTTAACTTTAATAGAACACTCTTTTTCTAAATCTACTTGGTACCAAAATAATTTTCGTACTTTAATCAGTAGTCAAAGTTTTACAAGTTTCTTTTTATTGGGAATGTTAAATGGACTTTTACCTTGTGGTTTTGTATACTTTTTTGCCATCACTGCAGCAAGTACAGCTGACCCACTGCATGGAGCAATTGTGATGATGATATTTGGGATTAGTACGGTACCCGCACTTTTTTCACTAGGGTTTTTTGTAGGTTTATTTAAACAATCAGGTTTAAGAAATATTATGATGAAGTTAGCCGCAATCTCTGTAATTCTTTATGGGTCATACACAATTTATAATGGTTATGATTATTTAATGACACCTGATAAAACTCTGTTTGAATCTCATTAATTATTAATGGCAAGAAAACAGAATATAAAATAAGCTATAATCTTAATTAAAATAACGAAATAAGAAGGAAATAAACTAGATGTTAGAAACTGGAATATCATTGTATTGTATATATTTTTTTATAAATGTATATACAGTATTTATGCAAGTAGATTATGTAAAAAAAGCAAGGTTACAAAGTGCTGTAATCTTAACCCCATTAAAATTCAAAGTAGCTGGAAACTATGCTGTAGAATCACAAAAACTTTCATTAGTAAATATATTTTATGAGTTTGTATTATTTTTTGCTTGGATAAGTTTTGGATTAGTTGCTTTAGATGATGCTACAAATACTCTATTTGGATGGCAAAAAGCGGTTGTTTTTATAGATGCTTTTGTTATTATTAACTGGTTTTTTGGGTTACCTTTTGATGTGTACAAAACTTTCAAACTTGATAAAAAATATGAATTTTCTAATATGACTGCTTCTTTATTTATTAAAGATACTATTAAAAGTGGTGTTTTATTTTTAATTTTTGGTTCAGCTGTTATTGCTGGACTGACATGGATTATTGAAGCTTTTCCATCATGGTGGATATATGGTTTTGTATTTATTTTTGCAGTGATTATTTTAATTAATGCCTTATATCCTTTAATAAGAGATAAAATGTATGATAAATTTAGTCCTTTAAAAGATGAAGAGTTAGCTTTAAAAATAAACAAACTTTTAGAAGAGGTTGGTTTTAAAAGTTCAGGGGTATTTAGTGTTGATGCTAGTAAAAGAGATAATAGACTAAATGCATACTTTGGTGGACTAGGTAGTACTAAAAGAGTTGTTTTATTTGATACTTTAGTAGAAAAGTTAAGTCATGATGAACTATTAGCTGTTTTAGGTCATGAGTTAGGTCACTTTAAAAATGGAGATGTGTTAAAAAATATAGGAATTATGGGACTTGTAATGTTTGTGTTTTTTGCAATTTTTGGCAATATTCCTGAAGAGTTTTTCTTGCAATTAAATCTAAGTAATGAACCGTATGCTGTAATCATAATATTTATGATGTTTTCTCCTATTTTATCGTTTTTTTTAATGCCATTGATAAGTGCGATGAGTAGACATAATGAATATGCCGCAGATGAATTTGGAAGTGATTTATCGAGTAAAGAAGATCTGGTAAATGCACTGTTAAAATTAGCAAATGAAAATAAATCATTCCCATTATCTCACCCTTTATATATCTTTTTTCATTATTCACATCCTCCTTTAGTAGAGCGACTAAAAGAGTTAGGGTATACGGGTGCTGGCATAGGACAAGTAGACGAAAAAGTTTTTACAAAAGAAGAATTTAAAGAAAAATAGTAATGAATTATATGATTTTATAAAATAATAGTATATAATATTTAATAAAATTATATAAGGAAGATACTATGAGTGAAAATGAAATTTTAGACGACCTAAATATGGATGAAATAGAGACCGACCTTGACTCTTCAGAGTTAGATCAAATGATTGATGAAGAGGTTTTAGAAGAGAGTGCTTTAGAGGATATTGAGAATTTAAATCTTGAAGAACCAGAAGAAGCAGATGATTCTATTTTAGAAAATGAAAGTACAGAAGAAGAATTGTCTAGTGAAGTTGATATTGAAGTAGCTGAAACGGAAGATATTGAGACTATAGAAGTAAATATTGAAGATGAGTTAGAAAATAATGATACTCCTTTAGATGAAATAACTATTGAAGAAAATGAAAATATAGAATTAGATACTGAAGAAGAGACATCTGACGTGTCGGATGAAAGTCCAGAAGAAGAGATAGGTATAGGTAATGAAGAAAGTGATGAACTTGAATTAGAAGATGAAACTGAAGAGATAACAGAGCCTGAAAAAGAAATAATAGAACCTATTTCTGAAATAGTAACTATAGAAGAAACAGAAGAGCAAGAAGAGTCTTGTGAAGAGTGTGAGATTGAAGATGAAAATTTAATCACAAATGATTTACATAATATTAAAATTGAGTTTGGTATAGAAGCTAAAGGGTTTATTTTATCTGTAAATATGATGGAAGCTATGATTCAAAAAGGGTATATCTTTAAAGATATGCTAAATGATAAAATATTTGATGCAGTGATGATATTTAATGGAAATTTAGAGAACACAGTTGTAACTAATGATATAAAAATTCAAATTGAAGATGGTAAGATACAGTTGATAAAAGCGTAATAAAACTTTAATTGTCTAGAAGGATAATATTGAAAAGATATAAACAAATTATAAAAGAGCAAAGTAAATTTTTAAGAGAAGTTACACATATACCGCAAAAAGAGGTGGAGATACTTATTCTTCATCTTGTGCAACAAAACACAATATGGTTACATTTAAACTATGATAAAGAGTGTTTAGTTGAAAAGGAACTCGAAAAATTAGTTAAAAAAAGAGCGACCAATTATCCTTTAGAGTATATTACAAAACGAGCAAGTTTTTATGGTGAAGTTTTTAATGTACAAGATGGTGTATTAATCCCTAGACCTGAGACTGAAATATTAGTAGAAAATGCAGAAACAATTTTAAAAAGTATTGAGAAACCTAAAGTTTTAGAGATTGGAGTGGGTAGTGGTATTATCTCTGTTATGTTAGCTATTTTAGTAAAAGATATTGAAATAGTTGCAGTTGATATAAATGAAAAAGCTTTAAAATTAGCAAAGTCAAATGCTATTAAACACGGTGTTGAAGAAAAAATCACATTTATAAAAAGTAATCTTTTTACATCTATTCCTGAGATGCATTTTGATATGGTTATCTCAAACCCACCGTATATTGCTGATGATTATAAATTGCCATCAAATGTAAAATTTGAACCTACAAATGCATTATTTGGTGGTAATATAGGTGACGAACTTTTAAAAGATATAATAATGCAAACAAATGAACGTAAAATACAGTATCTCTTATGTGAGATGGGGTATGATCAAAAAAATCCACTTACTAAATTTATAAATGCCAATATAGTTTCATTTAAAAAATTAGAATTTTATAAAGACTATGATAAATTTGATCGTGGTTTTACTCTTATTTATAGATAATTCAACCTTGATTGACTAAGACTCAACTTTTTGCTATAATCGCATCTTAAATATAATAAATTTTAGAAATTAGGATAAGAAAATATGGCAAAGAGTTTATATGAAACACTCAATGTAAGTGAAAATGCAAGTGCATCAGAGATTAAAAAAGCTTACAGAACATTAGCAAAAAAATACCATCCAGATATGAATAAAGAACCTGAAGCAGAAGAGAAATTTAAAGAGATAAATGCTGCTTATGAAGTTTTAGGTGATGAGGAAAAAAAATCTCAGTATGATATGCATGGGGATGATATGTTTGGTGGGCAAAATTTTCATGATTTTGCACAAGGACAAGGGCAGGGTGCTGATATCAATGACATTTTAAGACAGATGTTTGGACAGCAAGGTGGTGGCTTTGGTGGTCAAGCTGGTTTCGGAGGTGGCTTTGGTGGTCAAGGGGGTTTCGGAGAACCTGATTTAGATATCAGTGCAAATCTTTCTATTGATTTTAATACTTCTATTTTAGGTGGACTTAAAAATGTTTCTATAAATGGGGAGTCTTTTGATATTAAAATTCCTGAGGGGATTAAAGATGGGCAAAAAATAAGAGCAAAAAATAAAGGAAAACAGGCTCGTGGTTTTCCACGAGGAGATTTGATTATCACTTTAAATGTAGAATATAGTGATGAATACGAAAGAGAAGATGATGACTTAATTAAATCTTTTGATATACCACTAAAATCTGCTTTATTTGGTGGAAAGGTAACTATCTCTACTCTTACTAAAGATATAACTTTAAAAGTACCAAAAAATACAAAACAAAATCAAAAGTTTAGAGTAAAAGAGTTAGGTGCTTTAAATAGAAAAACAAAAGAAAAAGGTACTTTATATCTTAAAGCGAATATTGTTTTACCTAAAGTTGATGAATTAGATGAAGAGTTAGTATCTATTTTAGAAGAAAAATTACCTGCAACATTATAATATGACATTAGATAAAGCATATTATGAACCAGTTTATTTGATAAGTGAAGTTGCCTCAATTTTAGATATACATCCTCAAACACTACGACAGTACGAAAGGGAAGGATTAGTCCTTCCTAGTCGTACATCAGGAAAAATAAGGCAGTATTCCCAAGAAAATATTGATACTATTAAAAATATTCTAGTTCTTACTAGAATAGATGGTGTTAATTTAGCTGGGGTTGGTATGATTTTAGAGTTGAAGAAAAAAGTAGCATATTTAGAGTCAAGTATAAAAGATTTTGAAACAAAAATTGATATGCAAACATCAAATAGTAAAGCTTTAGTTATTAAAAAAAGCCAATTTGATATTGTAGTTTTTGAATAGAATTTAGCTTTATAAAATTAAAAGCTAAACTTTATCGAATAACCTCTCATAAGAGGTGGTGTATCGTAATGGTCGTCATTATCGCTAAGTCTTACAGCAGAATGATTTGAATTTTTATTATTTTTTAATTCATTTTCATCTATTATTTCTTCAGGTGCATCAAATCCTGTTGCAACAATAGTTATCTTAATTTCATCAACTGCTAAGTTGTCATCTGTAGTAGTTCCAAAAATAATTTCTGGATTTCCAACTAAAGTATCATGAATATTTTCCATAACATCACCTATAGCAAACATAGAAACATCAGGATTGATTGTCCAGTGTATCATAATCCCTTTTGCATTACTCAATGAAATTTCATCGAGCAAAGGTGATTTAATCGCTAATTCTAACGCTGTATTCGCTGCATTTTCACCTTTGGCTTTTCCTATTCCCATTAATGCGATACCTTTATGTTGCATGATCGTTTTCACATCTGCAAAATCGACATTAATATCATCACTACCAGGTTTTAAGATCACTTCACTCATACCGTTTACAGCTTGGTAGAGGATGTCATCTACAACTTTAAATGCATCTTTCATACCGATATCTTCTTCAACAATATTTCTCAGTCTATCATTTGGTATAATGATGATAGAATCAGTAACTTTTTTAATCTCTTCTAAACCTAAATTTGCTAATCCAGTTCTTTTTTTACCTTCCCATTTAAATGGTTTTGTTACCACTGCAACTGTAAGTGCACCAATTTCTTTAGCTGCTTTAGCAATAATAGCAGCAGCTCCAGTCCCTGTTCCACCACCTAATCCAGCAGCGATAAAAACGATATCTGAATCTTCTAGAGAGTCTTTTATCTCTTGATAGTTTTCTAATGCAGAATCTCTTCCTATATCAGGACGCATACCAGCACCTAAACCACGAGTCAATTCAATCCCTAGTTGTATTTTTTTAGGAGCTTTTGAAAGGTTTAAAACTTGCAAGTCTGTATTGGCAACAATTAAGTCAATTTTATGTGTACCTTCACTTATCATGTGGTTAATCATATTACAACCACCACCACCTACACCAATTACAGCTATTTTAGCAGCATTTTGAGATAGAGTTTTTGAGGGTTTTTGTATTGTTATATGATTGTGATCAAAAAGATTGTTATCCATTATAGCCACCTTGATAATTTATCTAAAAAGCTACTTAAGCCTTTAGATTTTTTTTCTTGTTTTTTTACTGTTTTAATATCTTGAATATCATTTAACGAAGAGGGGGAAGCTTGATTTCCTTGTACTTGTTGCTGCATTGGGTTATTTTGCATTTGTATAGAGTTGTCTTTTCTTAGTTCACTATTACTGTCTAATTCAAAATTGTTTTCACTATCTAATTCATATAGAAGTAATCCTACAATTGTTGACATTGATGGGGTGTTAAAGTTAATATATCCATTTTGAATATTTCTTGGATTTGCTATTTTTACAGGAATATTAGCAAAAATCATAGAAGCTAATTCTTTAATCCCTGGAATATGGGTCATTCCCCCAGTTAAAACAATACCACCATCAATACTTTCTATAGCAGCACTCTCTATTAATTTATCATGAATTATACAAAGAGTTTCTTCAATTCTAGCATGTAAAATAGGTTGTATTTGGTCGAGTGAAATCTCTTTTGATTCCGATTCATTTCCGAGTGTAGGTAGCTTGACTTTTTTGATGTTAAGTTCATTTTCTACTTCAGTATCTTTTGATGGCAACAATGTAGCGTATTGTTTTTTTATCATGTTGGCTGCACTATAAGGAGTGTGAAATGTAACAGATATATCATTTGTAATATGTTCACTACCTACAGGTAAAAAATCATTATAAAGAATAGTGGAACCTTTTTGAACAACTACTTGAGTAGTTGTTCCACCTAGATTAATCACTGCACTTCCAAGTTTCTTTTGGTCATCTTCTAGTGTGGCTATAGCGTTTGCATATCCTGACAATACAAATTTATCTACTTCTAAGTTAGCTTGTTTTAATGCGTTCCTAACATTGATAAGAGAGGTTTTTTTTGCTGTAATGATGTTTACAGATACTTCTATTCTTGAACCATTCATATTCAAAGGGTTTGCGATGATTGCTCCATCATCAACTCTAAAAAAAATTGGCAAAACATGAATCACTTCATAGTCTGCTATTATCTGCGCATTATATAAAGCCATTTTTAATACTTGCTTGATATCATTTTGTGTGATTTGACCACTAGGAATATTTACTACACCACTACCACGAAGAGTTTTCGTATTTGCCCCAGATAACGAAACAACAGCTTTTTCAATAACAGAACCAGAACTATTTAAAGCAGTTGAAACCGCTTCATTAATAGTGTTACCTGCAAGATTAATATCTGTTATATTCCCTTTTTGTACACCTTGACTTTTACTTTGTCCAACACCTAAAATATTTATTTTATTACTAAAGTCATTCGAAGCAACTATAGCAATAATATTTGTAGTACCAATATCAATAGCTAAAATTGAACTATTCAAAACTAATTATTCCCCATAAAAGATTTTATCTCATACTTTGTAGCAAGTTTTTCGAGTAAAGATGCAGATAATGAACTCGCTTTTAAATTTGCAATCGTATTTGAAATCGCTTCATTTTTTCCATTTTCATATTGTGCAAATTTACTATTAGTAATTTTGTAGATTAAAATTTTTGAACCAAAATTAATTTTGTTGATTTGTTTTGTTGAAGAAAAAAGACTTCTTGCAAATTCATCTTTTTCTGTATCTGTTAATCCAGCTATTTTAGGGATATTAGATCGGCTAACATATCCAATATTTTTTCCTGTAAAGTTTGCAATAATTTGATCTGCATTTTTTTCAAGTTTTTTCAACTTTTTATCTCGTTTATAATCATTTAATACTTGTGCTTTTACATCATCATATTGTAATACTTGAGGAAGAATCTTTTTTTCTGCTTTGATTACATAGTAGGTATTGTCTTTGTATATTGGTTTTAATACAGTACCTTCTTTACTTGATGTAACTGTTTTTAAATCTTCTATATTTAAAAATGTAGATGAATCATAAATAGTTTTTGTTGATTGAAATTTTACTTTTTTCTTTTTTAAATTTAAGTACTCTTTTAAGGCAATTTTTTTCATCTCTTTTTTTGTTTTACCTTCGATATTATCAATTTTTGTATAGGCAATATTGAAACCACTTTCTGATTTGTAGTTTTCTTTATTGTCTGACCAAAATTTTTCTAGATCCTGAGTATTGTAATCGATTTTTATATTTTTGTCATTTATGATTTTTATACTTACTTCATCTTCACTAAATACTAAATTACTGATGTTTTTTAGTTCATTTTCTTTTAATGATGTTTGGAATAAATTTTGTACTTTCTGAACTAAAATATCTTGTTTTAATTGTTCTTCAAATTCACTTGCACTTCTTTTATTTTGTTTGAGAACATTTAGATAAGTATTTTTGTCAAATTTACCATCTTTATAAAACGCATTAATTTTGATTAATTCAGAAGCAACCTCTTTATCTGTAGATATCAATCCTAACTCTTCTGCATAGTTTAGTATAAGATATTTTTGAGTAACTCTTTGTAGTGCAACATCGTCTAGTTTGAATTGATCTGCTAGTTCTTTATTGAACTGAGTGCCTAACATTTTTTGGTATTGAGAATAGAGACTACTGTATTCATTTTGTAAATCTTTTAATGGAACTTCTTTGTCTCCTACAATTGCAACAGTACTATTTGATTTTCCATAATCATAACTTCCCCAGCCAACAAAACCAGCTCCCACAAAAGCAATTGTACTTATCCATATTGTAACGATTAGCCATTTTTTGTGTCTTTGCATCCATTCAATCATCTGTTGTATACCTTTATAAATATTTATATATTTTTATTTAATTAGTTTTAATTATACTATTTTCTTGATTATTTATCTCTGAATCATCATAAGGATCCATGTGTATATTTATGATCCAGTTTTTATTAGTATCTAAGGAACGTATCTTGTCTTCTATTTTATCAGAAATTCTATGTGCTTCCATAAGTGTAATAATACAATCAAAAACTAAATGAACATCAACATAGTTTTTGTCTGATACATTTCTTGTTTTTAAATCATGATAATCATTTACACTACTATCTATTTGAAATATCTCTTCAATTTTTTTTGCCATCTCTTCTGGTAATGCTCTATCCAAAAGTACTAAAATACCATCTTCTATCAGTTCATAAGCACTATAAATAATAAAGAGAGAAATACTTGCACCTATAATAATATCAACGATTTCATACCCTGTAAAGTATACAATTATTAAAGAAGAAAGCACAGCAATATTTACCCAAACATCTGTTTTATAGTGGAGTGCATCTGCTTTAATAACCATATTATTTGTTTGTTTAGCTACGGCATTAAGGTAGGCAACAAGCCCAATAGTAATAATCAATGATATAACCATTACAATAAGAGAGATATCTAAGTAAGTTGATACTTCATTTGAAAAATATTTTTTTATTGCAGTATAAAGTAAAAAAAGTCCTGATAGACTGATGATTACACCTTCAATAACACTAGCTAATGCTTCAATTTTTCCACGACCATAATTAAAATATTTGTCTGCTGGTTTTTCTGAATTTGATATTGCAAAATAGTTAAATAAAGATACAAACATATCTAAAATAGAATCAATAGCTGATGCTAAAACAGCAACGGAACCACTCATGATTCCGATTACTAGTTTGATAAGAGTTAAAAAAGCAGCAACGCTACTTGATACTACAGTTGCTTTTTTTTGTAAAGTCATAAGATTTATCTTCTACCTCTGTCTCCACTACCAGACCTACCTCTGCTATCTCCACCTGAACGGCTTCTTCCACCAGACCTGCTTCTATTTCTATCTCTGTTTCCACCAGATCTATTTCTACTTCTTGAGTGACCTCCACGACCACCTCTTGAACCACCACCTTCTTTAGCTCTTTTTAGTAAAAATTCAATATCTTTTTTTGTTTTACCAATATTGTCTTTCCCTTTAATTTTTGTTTGATTTAAAAGAATAGTTGCTAGTTTGTATGTGATACTTGATAAATCTAATTCATCTTTTAATTGTTCAATAATATCATAAACTGATTCATCAATCTCTTGAGATGTGATTTTTTCTTTTAATCCCATAACTGCTTTAGCTTTTACAGAATCTTTATTTGGTACAAGTTTACTTTCAATATTTGCACCAACATCTTTTTGAATTTTATGTAAACTTCTAAATTCTGCAGGCGTAACAATAGAAACAGCTTTCCCTTCCATTCCACCACGACCTGTCCGTCCGATTCTATGTACATAACTCTCAGAATCAAATGGAAGTTGGTAGTTAAATACATGTGATACACCTTTAACGTCAAGACCACGAGCTGCAACATCTGTAGCAACTAAAACTTCTAAAGTGTCAGATTTAAATGCACGAATAACTTCTTCTCTTTGTCTTTGCTCCATATCACCATGAAGACCTTTGGCTGCATACCCTTGAGCTACTAAATATGTTGCTAATCTATCAACATCTCTTTTCATTTTACAAAATACAATCGCTTTTGTAGGATCTTTATAATCAAAAAGTCTAATTAAAGCATCGTCTCTTTCATACTCTTCAACTACGTAAAAAGATTGTTCGATTTTTGCATTTGTCATCTCTTGTTTTGTAACAGTAACAAATGATGGTTCATTTAGAACTCTTTCTGCAAGTTTTTTAATAGGCATAGGCATAGTTGCTGAGAACATAAGTGTTTGTTCTCTATTTTTTAGATAATTAAAGATCTCTTTAATATCATCTAAAAATCCCATATCCATCATCTCATCTGCTTCATCTAAAACAACATATCGTGGATCGATAGTGATTTGTTTTTTTGATAAAAGATCTAAAAATCTTCCTGGAGTTGCTACTATAATAGAAGCATTTTCAACATGTTTAATTTGTCTAGCATATGCAGTTCCACCATAAACTGTAGCAGTTTTGATGTTTAAAAACTTTCCGAATTTAAATAGTTCATCACTAACTTGCATTGCAAGCTCTCTTGTTGGTACAACAACAACCATCTCAACAGAACCATCACATTTCATCATATTTAAAAGTGGTAGTCCAAATGCTGCCGTTTTACCTGTACCTGTTTGTGCTTGCGCTACAATATCTTTACCTTCTAAAACGATTGGGATAGAATCTCTTTGTACTGGACTTGGTTCAACAAATCCTGCTGCTTCAATTGCTTTGTTAAGCTCTGATTTTAAGTTAAAATCTGTAAATTTCATATTTTATAATTACCTTTTTGTTTAATATGGCATCTTTAAAATAAAAAACTTAACGTATTTAAGCTTATCTTTAAGATTCCCTATATTTTCCCGATTATATCTAAAAGTAGCTTAAAAAGTATTTTAATTAATTTTATGTTATAATAATTTATATGCAAGGTTATATAATAAACATAAATAATGTTAAAGATGAAGATTTAATAGTCTCTATATTATCTAAAAACAATTTTTATACAACATACCGTTTTTATGGTGCACGACATTCAACCATTAATATTGGATACAAAATAGATTTTGAACTTGAAATAAATATGAAAAGTACTATTTCAAGACTTAAGGATGTATTGCAAATAGCTTATCCCTGGATTCACGACAGTTCAAAACTTTATTGTTGGCAAAGATTTTTAAAACTTTTTTATGCACACTTAAAAGATGTTGAAATAATAGAAGAATTTTATTTTAATTTACTTGATGATTTAGCACATAAAATAGTTAAACAAAATCCCAAAAGAGCTATAATAGAATCGTATGTCAAACTGTGTGAACATGAAGGACGACTTCATACAGAATATGAATGTTTATTGTGTGAAGGTAAAATAGAAAATGAAATCTCGCTAGTGAGGAGTTTTTTACCTACTCATAAAAAATGTAGTTATAGTAAAGCTTTTGAGTTATCCCAAATCAAAGAACTATTTGAAGAAAAAAGTTTGATAAATTTTAATGAAGAAGAAGTAGAGTATCTTTGGAAAATATTATTACAAGGATTATAAAATCCTTATAATATGTTTAATATGTTAATTAAAAAGTTGACCATTCATCATCGCTATTATTTGAGGTAATAGGATTAATTGGTGTTTTTACTGTTGGTTGAGTTGTTTTTTTTACACTTTTAATCTTCAAGTCATTTTCTTTTTTAGGTGTAATATTTATTTCTTGTGTATTATTTAATACTTTTGCTTTTACGTTACTTTTTCCTTGAAACTCTTTTTCATCAGTAGATGAAACGACCATTTTAGCTATCTGATCTGTTTGCGAAGCTACATCATTTGTTTGACTTGCAATATTTGCATTTTCTTGTGTTTGTCTATCTAGTGAATTAATAGCATCATTAATTTGAATAATACCCATTTGTTGCTCTTTTGAAGCTGTTTCTACATTTGAAATCAATTCTATAGTTTTTGATATATTGTCATTTAATCCAGCATATCCATCAATCATATTATCCGCAATACTTTTCCCTTTATTTGCTTTAGCATTGGCATTTTCAACTAGTAATTTAATCTCATTTGCAGCATCTGCAGAACGAGCAGCAAGATTTCTAACCTCTTGAGCAACAACAGCAAATCCTTTTCCAGCTTCCCCAGCAGTTGCAGCTTCAACTGCAGCATTTAAAGAAAGGATATTTGTTTGGAATGCAATTTGATCAATAACTGAAATAGCTTCACTAATCGCTGTAACTTCAGTATTTATTTCATCCATTGCATGAGTAGTTTGATTTGCTAACTCTTGTCCTTTATTAGCAGATGATGTTACAGTAGAGGCATATTTTGCCATTTGTGCAACATTTTGATTTGTACTTGAAATATTACTTGTAACTTCCTCTAATGCAGCAGCAGTTTCTTCTAAAGCAGCAGCAGCATCATTTGAATTTTTATTTAAAGTATTTACATTTTTAAGAAGTACTATACTACTATCATCTAATGTCAATCCAATTTGCTTATTTTCTATTAGCATACCAGTAATAGCTTCACCTAAAGAGTTTACCCCATTTGCAAGTTTTAAGAGATGTTCTTTTATCCCATTTGTACTTACTTTATCCATATAGTTGTAGTTTGAATATTCTTCAAGAACAGTTAAAACTCCATCTATGTTAGATTCCATAGTGTTACCCATTTGATTTAATAAAGTAGTCAATTCTTGAAGTGCTGGATTTGATGTAGTTACATTTACACGTTGACATAAATCACCTTGTTCGAACTCTGCTAATACAGCTACGGTACTATTGATAACTTGTCTATCTTCTTCAATACCAGCTTTTGTTTTAATAATATTTTCATTAACAACCTTTGCCATTAATCCTATCTCATCAAAACTATCTGTGTCTAAAGGCTTTATATCTGAAGCTTCTCTGTTAATATATTTGAAAAAATTGATTAATCCATGTTGAAAATTTAATAATCTTTTTACTATAAGGTTATTTATTATATATAATGAACTAGATGCAATAACAACTAATAATAGTATAGTAGCAATGACAATTGTGTTTCTTGTAGCATTTGGCATTTGTAATACTTCAGACTCATCAATTTCTGAAATAATTGCCCACTGAATATCTTGTCCTATTTTAATTGGTTTATAAGATGATAATACAAAATTATTATTGTAGTCTGTAATTATTTTTGTATCAGTTTTGCCAGAAAGTCCATCTCTTACAGCCTCTGTATCGACTTTTACATTATTAGCAAAAGATGTTTTTAAACTATGGCCAGTAGGATCTAAGTAGCTATCACTTCTCATAAGTTTGTCACTACCTATTAAGTAGTCTTCTTGAGAGTTTCCGTATCCATTTCTAAATTGCATTATTCTATTAATACTTTTATCTGAAATTTGAAAAATAAGTATTGATGAAAAATTACCATCTATATAAACAGGTATTCCTAGAAACATTGCAGGAGCACCTGCACTAGGAGCATACGGTTTCATATCAACAAAAACAGGACGTTTTACTGTTTTTACTTTGTTCCATACTTCAGCAAGACCAGAGTTTTTTAATGAACCAGAAACTAAATTTTCACCATAGTCAGATTCCTTTGCTTGAGAATACATTACATGACCATATTTAGCAGATACTAAAAAAATATCATAATATCCATATTCTTTAGCATAAGTTTGAAAAAAATCCTCATGTTTTTTTGTGATATTTTTTACCAAATTATTATTTACTGGATATTTGCTATTTGTTTGTACATTCAAAACATTATATATGTCAATTAAATCAAGATTTAATTCTTTAATATCTTTACTTTTTGCTAGAACAGTTATATCTCCAATTCTTTCAGTAAAAAAGTTTTGAATCTGTTCTGATTTGCTATCTCTAGCAGCAGTTAAAGAGCCATAACTCTTTTTCACTAATGAACTTGTTGATTGTTGTATGGCTAAAGTTCCCAATACAGTCGATAACAACAAAAGCCCAAGAATACTAATAGTAATGATTTTTGTTTTGATTGTCATTTTATTTATCATAATAACTCCTTAATTATTTATTTTATCATAAAAATTATTTGTTGTATATAAATAATACAATAAATTACTAATAATATACTAAAAATAATATGTATTATATAAAATATATACAATTTTGTAGTTGCATTTCTTTAATCTTTAAAACCTTGTTTAACATTTTGTTTTATTTGAATTATAAAATATATCATTTTTCAGTAGTTTTTAAATGATTTTTAATATTGCCCCAATTTTTTCATGAGATACCATCTCAATTTGACTATTTTTTATCTCATCTCTAATTAGATGCAATTCTTTTTGTCGCTCATAAAAGTATGGGTCAAGATCTAAGTTTTTATCTTTTGAAATAGTTATATTCTCACTATTATTATCAACATAATTCATAAAGCTTTGCAGATAATTGTCCTGAATTTGTACTGATATTTTTTGCATAGTGAACTTTAGTAGGTTTATAAGTTTCTTTTGCCATAAATATCCTTTCATTAAAATTTAGCATTTGATTTAACAAATAGGCATATTCAAACTTTGGATTTAGAGAATTTTGGATTAACGACCGAAGCAATGGACAAGTTACTCCCAAACAGTTCGCTGATTTATTTCTATAACAACTAAATGATAGCTAGTAAAGGCTTAAAAATATGCTGAGTAACTTGTTCTCTTTCGGTGTTTTGTTATATGACTTCATCTATGCTAGATTGTTTTGTTTTTATATCTCTTATAAAATAATGGTATTCCCCATCCTAACAATGGATATATGAACCA